>Ga0310697_10006897_pt1 | contig 10740 bp, 8 predicted proteins | sample 172DNAGHGlowgp2_FD_203883 | JGI IMG/M metagenome (GOLD analysis project Ga0310697, IMG submission 203883) | Sheep rumen microbial communities from Palmerston North, Manawatu-Wanganui, New Zealand - 1728 DNA GHGlow gp2 (v2) (version 2) | ecosystem: Host-associated > Mammals > Digestive system >...
TTTTCTGATGCAGCCTTGATATCTGCTAACTGCTCCTCCGAAAATCCTGTAGTACATAACACTATGGGAACATTCTTTGATGTGGCGAACTCAAGTAACGAAGACAGAGCCTTGGGTGATGAAAAATCGATTATGACATCAGCTGCTTCCTTAACTTCGCTTATATTACTATATACGGGGAAGTCAGCAGTACCTTCTGTGATATCCACACCTGCCACTATTCCCATATCCGTATTGTCTCTTATTATCTCACGGACCGCATTTCCCATACGTCCGAAGCATCCGCAAAAAATCACTTTTACCATATGTTTTCCTCCTAGATGATCCCGAGTTTCTTCATCTCTGCCTTAAGATTCTCGGCATGCTGAGGCTCCATCTCGCATAAAGGGGAACGGAGCGGTCCTGTAGCAAAGCCCAAGAAGCGGCATGCAGTCTTAACGGGGATAGGATTAACCTCGCAGAAAAGCTGGTCTACTAAAGGAAGATACTTTAACTGGAGCTCTAAGCTTCCCTTGGTATCTCCGTTTAAGAACTTCTCTACGATAAGGTGTGTATCACGGGGCGCTACATGTGAAAGCACTGAGATAACACCCTTGCCGCCAAGTGAAAGTATGGGGCAGATGCAGTTGTCATCGCCCGAATATATAGCGATATTGTCTCCGCAGAGCTGAGCCACCTTGGCTGTCCAACCGATATTGCCTGTAGCATCCTTAACAGCTACGATATTCTCATATTTTTCAACCAGAGTCTTTACTGTCTCAGGCAGGATATTTACTCCTGTCCTTCCGGGGATATTGTAAAGGATGATCGGGATATTCACTGCCTCGGCAGTCTTTCCGAAATGCTCGATAAGGCCCTTCTGTGTAGCCTTGTTGTAGTAAGGGGATACCAGAAGAAGTGCGTCTGCTCCTGCTGCCTCAGCCTCCTTTGAAAGATAGATGGCTGTCTCGGTGCAGTTAGAGCCTGTGCCGGCGATAACAGGTACTCTCTTGTTTACATAATCTGCTACAAACTTTATGCAGTCGATATGCTCCTCATGTGTAAGAGTGGAAGCCTCACCCGTAGTACCGCATACTACGATGGCGTCGGTGCCGTTCTCGATCTGGAAATCGATCAGCTTCTTGAACTCATCATAGTTTACAGTCTTGTCCTCGTTCATGGGTGTGATAATGGCTACAGCGGCACCTGTAAAAATCATTTTCTTGCTCATAATTCTTTTCCTCCGTATAAAATGTAGATGTTCCGCACTCTTCTTTTTAAGACTTTCCTTACGGATAATGATAAAAGAAAAGCGCCGATGGACATCGACGCTAAAGTACAATCTAAATACCGGGCAAGGCCGGAGAAAGTCACTTTAGGTAGCGCTCCATCAATACTTTGATGACAGTCAGGCGGCTGTTAACCTCCGAACCAACCATGCATCTTCAAGGCGATACACGATTTCGGCATCTCATCCTTTTGCTTATCTTCATCCATGCCCGACATGTCCGAAAAGCTACTCATAATCAATGCACCTCTACCAAACAATCGTTATGTTAGCACATTGACTTCTTTATGTCAATGTGTTTTTCTTAAAATTACAAAATAATACATTTGTCCGCAAGTGGCGGACTTATTCTGTTTACGCAAAAGCCTCAAGTGCCACCTTCATCATATCGTTGAAGCCGGTCTGTCGCTCCTCTGCACTTAAATGCTCGTCCCTGAACAGGTGATCCGAAGCCGTAAACATACAGAGTGCCTTCTTGCCTGCTCTTGCAGCATTCATATAGAAGCAGGCAGCTTCCATCTCACATCCGAGCACGCCCATCTTAAGCCACTTTTTATTAAAATCCGGATCGTCGGCATAGAAAACATCCGTCGATAAGATATTTCCTACTACCGTCTTTACTCCGAGCCTGTCAGCGGTATCCACTGCTTTTTTAAGCAGGCCGTAGTCGGCTATAGGAGCATAATGTCCCGGAAGATTAAATGTGTTCACATAGTTAGAATCCGTGCAGGCACCCATGGCTATCACCAGGTCTCCTAACTTTATGGAGTCGGCATATGCGCCCATGGAACCGATACGGATGATATTGTCCACATCATAGAAATTAAACAGCTCGTATGTGTAGATACCTACGGACGGCATTCCCATGCCTCCGCCCATAACGGATATCTTTTTCCCGTTATATGTACCTGTGAATCCGAGCATGTTTCTGACTGTGTTAAAGCATACGGGATTCTCTAAGAAATTCTCTGCTATAAACTTTGCTCTTAAAGGATCGCCCGGCATAAGGACCGTTTTTGCGATATCGCCTTCTTTTGCACTGTTGTGCGGTGTGGGTATACTCATTTTCTTTTCTCGGGAAAATCCCGAAGCTCCTTTCTTCTTGTTTTTTCCGGCATCATTTAATTACAAGCCGGATATCTTTAAGATCATTTAAGTCCCAGATCTTCAAGTTCTACCGGATGTCCGATATTTCTTTCGTCATATAAGAACATCGGGAGCATATTCCTCATATCGGGTGTGATGACCTTTCTGTCCTCGGGGATAAGTGCTTTAAAGCCCTTTCCCGACTTTACTCTCTTTACATAATCCGATATGTCGTTTATCGGCTCCTCAAAGAACATGCCCATGGGGGTAAGCTCTACGTTTTTCACATCATGTATGTCGCTTCCGGCAGTCATGATGATATTCCTGTCCTTTAGGAAATTGTATGCAAAAGCATCCTGGTATATGGGATTTCCGAAATTACATGCTTCCATGGCATGGCACTGGAGCGGATGAAGATTGACCTTCTGGATATAAGGCCGCTCTCTGAACGGATGTGCTCCTACTACCAGTCCTCCTGCCTCATCTATGATCTTAAACAGCTCATCATGCGGGCAGTCCCTTACCTCGGGATGTGCTTTAAGCCAGGCCTTATCAAGACCGTATATCAGGTACTCATCCACCAGTCTGTTGGCTTCCCAGCCGAAAAATACTTTTAGTCCCTGCTTATCTCCTTCGGCTTTTGCCAGCTCATATCCCTTACAGAATTCCTCTACGAAATCCTCCCAGGGAAGGCTTCTGTCGATCCTTGTATTACCATGATAAAAATGGTCGGTTATTATAATACCGTCGTATCCCTGCTCGATAAATGCTGATATGTACTCTTCGGCATGTGTCTTTCCACATGCACTGCCTTCATATGTATGCATATGGACCTCGTACTTATAGGGATAGCCCTCTACCTTTAATGACATTTCATTCTCCCTTCCGGGCGGTTTTTTCCGCCTGTGCTGTCATCTGACAGCCAAATATATTTTAACAAAAGAGTCATGCACATTCAAGCATTAATTCTGCTCTTTCCTGTTTTTTCTCCATTCCGCAAGAAGCAGGTCGACCATTCTCCCATAACTCTTCGTACCGTCTTCAACATTGTTCATCTTAAGATAAGTGTTATTCATCTTCTCACCGGCCGTACTTAATGGAGTGTCCTTAAACTGTGCCCAGTATTCCGAGTTCTCCTTCAGATCGAGATTTACACCCTCCGAATACATAGAACGCACCTCGCTGTATCTGTCCTTGTCCGCGGAATACAGCTGGTTACCTGCATGTATCAACGCCATCATATATCCGCTGTACTTAAGCTCCGCGCAATCGGACCCGACACAGGCCAGATATCCTATAAAATTAGCCTCATCCTCTCTCATAAAGCCCCGCAAGTGGCTTAGTTCATGGCACAGTACCGCTCCCCGCGAGTAATCCGGGATATCGACATTTACGTTAGCTTCCACCGTCCACGGGAAGTACACGCCCGTAATATTAAACTCCGAAAGTGCCCTTGAGAAAAGCACCGGTTTTGCATACGGATAGTATCCTTTAAGTACATCATATTCTTCGGAGAGCTTCCGCATGGCCTTTCTTGCTTCATCTGCGCGCTCCCTGTCGGAAAGTGCCGATGTAAAGGTCTTACCTTCTTCTATATTCAGTTCTTTTCGTGCCGCATTTGTTTTTTCCGCAAGCTCCATACACAGCTCATAAAGCTCATCCACGGATGATTTTTTAACCTCAAGGCCGCTGAAGGCCGCAAACTCATATCTGTAATAATTGGTCCCGGCACCGATCATAAACCATAAGAATACCACTCCGCCGGCCATAAGAAGATATCTGATACAGCTTATAAGAGTTGCTGCCCTGTTTTTCCTTTTTATGACCAGTATGAGACTGACTATGGGGAATGCTGCCACACAAAGGCAGAATATGATAAGCAGCCATTCTCCCACGGAAAACGGAAGCAGCCCGTTGATAAATGAAAATGCCGTCCCGTATACCCTGTAGATACCTCTTGCAAACACATACTCGGCTATATCCCTGTTGTTTCTTACCAGTAAAAGTATGATAATGCCTAAAGGCCAGCATATCAGTATCAGGTTTCTTTTCTGCTTTAATATTTCCTTCATCCTGTTCCTATAAGCCCCACATTTAATATAGTACGTTTAAAGATTATAGGAGGGGCTGTCCCCTCCTATATATTTTGTCAGATCCTGAATACACTGACATCACTCTTTAATTCATCCATGCTCTTTCCGAGCATAGCCGCAGTTACATCAAGATTGCGGATATCTTTTTTAAGCTGCTGCAGTACTACCTTGACATTTTCCGCATTTTCGATGGACTTTCCGATGATCTCGGAGATATCGCCTACAGCACCTACAGCTTCCTCTCTTCTGGAATCAGCCGCCTCTGTAGCCTGATCGATATTAAGCAGCTCCGCATTCAGGTTATCCATGGACTGCTTCATATTGTCAAATATCTTAACGGACCTGTTTACAAGCTCAAACTGCTCATCCACTATGCTTCTGGCTGCATCTACGCTTTCCGCGCTGGTGCCGGTCTGTACATTTATACCATCCACAAGCTTTTGGATCTCTCCGGCTGATTTGGCCGACTCCGTCGCAAGATTTCTGATCTCCTCCGCTACTACGGCAAAGCCCCTGCCTGCTTCTCCGGCTCTTGCTGCTTCTATAGATGCGTTAAGGGAGAGCAGATGTGTCTGTGAAGATATGTTCTTTATGACATTTACGAAATCATTTATCTTACTTGTCTCTTCCACCAAAGCCGTAACGGAATCCTTAACGGAATCCGTGGCATCGGTCGTATCCTTTGCCTTTTCGCCGAGGAATCCTACGAGTCTTACGCCCTCATTGATCATGTTATTCGTATCTGCTATGATCTCTTTGATTATGCCGATCTGTTTTGATACATTTTTAATCTCGTCAGACAGACGCTCGGTCGTATCCACACATTCATCGGCATATTTTCTCTGGCGTTCCATGCCTTCGGACATTTCCTCTACCGCTCTGGAGATATTTGACGATCTGTCGCTTACCGTTTTTGAAACACTCTGTACGTCCTTAGCCGACGCTGACAGTTCTTCAGCCGCTAAGTCTACCTTTGATACCAGATTCTTTGTGTTATAGATCATCTCCGTAGTGGCACCGGCCAAGTCCTTAAACTCGTCATGTCCGCCCACTTTGACCTTTACGGTGAGGTCTCCTTCAGCCACTTTTCCGAGGCTCTTGGACATATTTTTAACATTTTTCTGTATGTTGCTTGAGATAAGGAATGCTATCACGAGCACAACAGCAACGGCGATCAGCAGTAACACGATCGCAAGTGTCCTGATCGATGAAGCCTCTTCGGTTATGACCGTAACGGGTACCATCGCGCAGATAACCACGCCGCCGTCCTCACATTTCGAATAAAACAGCAGACATTCCTCGTCGGCGTACTCCACCTCTTTTGTGCCAAACTTCTCTTCGCTGTTTAAGAGCTCTTTATAATAATCACGTCCGGCAAATACGTTCCTTCCGTCATCATTAAGATAATCGCCGTTCCTGTGGATTATCTCCCTGCCGTTCATGGTAATGATACCGGTTATGGTACCATCCCCTAAGTCGAGACCGTCTATGAACTCCTGCAGCTTTCCCTTAGAAACGTCTATGATAACAGCTGCTTCACCTGTCGGGTTTAAAGCCTGGTAGCTGAAAAGATATGCATCTTCCCCATTCGTATCAAGCCCCAGCTTTTCATCTATCACCGTATGCATATCGGTCCAGTTGCTGATATCTCCCACAGAATCGGTCTTTTCGACAGAATCATAGTATTCGTCATAAATACCGTCGGTGTTATTGCCTTTTGATGTGATATTTTTATATTGAGATTTAAGGATGATAAACAGATTGCTTATATACTGGTTAACCTTCTGGCTTGCAGTGATATTGGTCTTAAGCATACGTATAACTCTGGTTTTTTCCACAGAATTGGAATCGTATGCTCCTTTTGCAAGGTTATTCAGTTCGAGAAGACCGACGTATTTCGAGACCTCTGTCCGCATGAAGTGAGTGATCATCTCCATCTGTGAACCGGTCATTCTCACGGTTTCCAACGTGGACTTTTCAAAGCGGTCCCTCATACCCTGCTTTGCTTTTGAATACGAGGCAAGGCCTATCACGATTATAAATACTATAGGGATAAGAAAGCCTATAAGGATCTTATATCTTATACCGAAACGGTAATCCCTTTTCCCGATAATAACATCCCACAGATCCACGATCTTATCTTTAAGAAATACAAAGAATTCTACAATTTTATCCTTTAAAAACACGAAGAAGCTGCCGATTTTTTTGAGTATCGCAAGCACTTTTCCATCGGACAAATCCGCTTTTTTCTTCTTTCCCACAGCTTCACCCCCATTTAGATCATTGTCATTCCCCATTTTTTAAATCATATAAAAAATATACGGATTTGTCAAGAAAAAAGCGGGGGTACGGAAATAATCCGTACCCCCGCTTGGAGTCGTTAATTATATATGATACCTGCCCCTAAAATTATTTTGAATAAAGAGGATAAGCATCAGTAAGCATCTTAACAAGTGAAAGTGCTCTTGAATGATCTCCGTCGGGATTTGATACGCAGATATCGATAGCTTCTGCTATGATCTTCATATCGGCTTCCTTCATGCCTCTTGATGTAACAGCGGGAGTACCGAGACGGATACCGCTTGTAACGAAAGGAGACTGAGGATCATTGGGAACCGCATTCTTGTTACATGTGATGTTAACTGCATCAAGAAGGTGCTCTGCATCCTTACCTGTGATGTTCTTATTCTGAAGGTCCACAAGCATAAGGTGGTTGTCGGTACCGCCTGATACAAGGTTGAAGCCGCGTGCTACAAGCTCTTCTGCCAGTACCTTTGCATTCTTTACCAACTGACCTACATACTCCTTATATTCAGGAGAAAGAGCCTCTTTAAAGCAGATAGCCTTTGCAGCTATAACATGCTCTAAAGGACCGCCCTGCATACCGGGGAACACTGCCTTATTGAGCTTATGCTCGGTAGCAAACTCTTCGCTTGAAAGGATAAGTCCGCCACGAGGTCCGCGGAGTGTCTTATGAACTGTAGCTGTAGTAACATGTGCGTAAGGGATAGGGCTCATATGATATCCTGTAGCAACAAGACCTGCTATATGAGCGATATCAGCCATAAGGTAAGCGCCTACCTTATCGGCGATCTCTCTGAAACGCTTAAAATCGATAGCACGTGCATATGCCGAAGCGCCGCAGATGATAAGCTTGGGCTTGCACTCTAAAGCAATCTTCTCTATCTCGTCATAATCAAGATAGCCTTCTGCATTTATACCGTAAGGTACACAATTATATACATTACCGGAAATATTAGCGGGGCTTCCGTGTGAAAGATGTCCGCCGCATGCAAGACTCATACCCATGAATGTGTCTCCGGGCTGAAGTAATGCATTCTGTACTGCCTGGTTGGCCTGGCTGCCCGAATGAGGCTGAACATTTGCATATGTGCAGCCGAAAAGCTTCTTTGCTCTCTCGATCGCAAGTGTCTCAACCTTATCTACAAACTCACATCCGCCATAATAACGGTGTCCGGGATAACCTTCAGCATACTTGTTGGTAAGGGGGCTTCCCATAGCAGCCATAACGGCCTTGCTTACAAAGTTCTCGGAAGCGATCAACTCAATATGTGAGTCCTGACGCTGGATTTCTTCAGATATGGCAGTCGCGATTTCTTTATCTTCAGCCAATATTTCCTCAAATGAATACATAATGTTAATCCTTTCTTTTTTTGAAATAAAACCTCATACATTATATTCTTATCTTATAAAAAGTGCAAGTAGAAAATTAAATATTTTTGAGCAGCCCCGCATACTCAGGATACTTCTTTTTAAATGCCTTGATATCCGATATCATGCCGTCTTTCTGCTTCTGGTTAAAATCAAGCTGGGCCTTTAATTTTCTGTGTCTTTCCGTTAGTACTTCTTCAAATTCTTTAAGTGCCCTTTGGTCAGTCAGAAGCTCCGCCTGATGCGGCCACATATTAGGAAGCTTAAAGCCCGCCTTTAAAAGCAGTGCCGCCAAGGACTCCTGGGATGCCGTAAGAAGATCAGTATTCTTTTTATATTTCTTCTCTTCCTCTTTTTCCCTCTTATATCCCTGCCAGATATATGCAAGCTCCTGATGACTGTTGCAGCCGTATTTCTCGTAAGTATAATCAAGGGCATTAAGCGTATTTACATACTTTATCTTTACGCTGTTGAGCAGGTCCACCGCCCTTCCGGTAAGCTTCTCGTTTTTCCTTACGGTATCATCACAGTTTTTGACCGTTACTACAAAATAGGCAGTATAGATACATGCTATAGCCGTCATTACCATAAACGGCAGGAGCATGCTTTTTCCGGTGCTGTTTCCCACCACAAACAGAACTATGCTGATAATGACCAGTAACGCTATGCAAAAGCATGAAAACTTTATCAGGAATTTCTTTTTCTTTACCGCCTCATCTTTTTCGTAGGCAACAGACCCTTTTTCTCCCTCTAACTGGCGCATGTCGTTTTTTACGAGCATGAGATACCGTTCCTGTTCCTCCATGATCTTCAGCTTTTCGGGGATCTCATCGGCATACATTTCCATTTTTTTATATTTTTCATCCGATATGATCTTATTGCCTTCAAGGTAGTGCTGGCGCTGCCTCTCAAATCCTTCTATGCTTCCCGCAAGGTCAATGATCCCGGTACGCATCTCTTTAGGCAGTGTCTCAAATACCCTGATATCACTTAAGTGCTTCTCGATCTCATTATACTCATGTATGGTCTCGTTATGGATCCTGTCGGCATTTTTAAGCTGTTCCTGAAGACGATCCAGTATTTCGTCCACATCGTTTTCGGCAGCTTCTCTTGTACTTTTTCTTAATGCCTCATCTACCGTCATCCACTGCCCGGAGGTTTCGCGAGTTTCTTTCTTTTTAGATTTTTTTCCGAATAATCCCACTGTTACCTCCTTTTATACTATCAGTCGTAGAGTCCTTCTTCGTTTTCCTTCCTGTATACCAGCTTCAGTCTGTCTATGATCTCACCCGAGAGTCTCTTTTCTTCGGAATATCTTCCCTGCTGCCAGAGCACCTTCATTCTGTTTATCTCATTGTAGTTTGTGCTCTGTTCAAAATCTTCACCCACGGAATGCATCGTATTTTCTATCTCCGTATAGGTCCTTACATCCACTTCAAGTCTTTTGACTTCATCCGCAAATCCGCTGTTGTTCTTGGCAAGCTTCAGCACATACAGATAGGATTTTAAGGATTCGGTGTTCGAATTGCTCTCGTATGCATCCAAAAATAGCCTTGCCGCTTCATCAAAATCCCCTCTTCTGAGCTCAAATATGGCCAGATTGTGCATGATATCGCCCCTGCATTTTTCCGATATCTCGTCCTGGGCAGGATTGGCCAGGATATTCCTGTATTCGGATGCGGCCTCACCGAGTTTTCCCTGCTCCATCTGTCTGTCGGCCCTCTTTTTCCTTCTCTCTAAGCCGCTCATCTTTGACAGTTCTTCTATTTCCGCTTCTATTTTGGAAAGCTCGTTTTCATCATAAAAGCTGCAGCTGTTAAATACAGCCATAAGCTTTTCCTTTAACGAAGCCCTGGAATTGATCAATCGTTCCAACAGTTCTCCGCGCTCCGGCAGTCCCAGATCTTTGCCGATATAAGCTGCCATGTTCCTGTCCACGGCGCCCGAATCCACAAGGTCGAGGTTCTGCCTTAAGCAATAGCATAATTCTTCGATGGTATCGGCATATATACCCGCTGTACTTACTATAAGTGGAGCATCTGCCTTTTTACCCGCACATAATATTACTTTACCCATAAAATGAGCTCCTTAAAGATTAATGACCTGTTCCCATATACGGTAATCGGTTTTTCTGATGTTGCCGAATCCCACATCCCTTACCGTTACGACCGCTTCGTTCCTTGAAGGGAACCGTACCTCAACAGATACCCTGTTGGTCTTGTTCTTTCTCGTAGGAAGAGCTTCCAAAGTCATGATCGCACAGAATGAATCTTTTTTAAGTGCATTGCGTATCATAAAATCGATCTCATTTGTGTTGTCAAGTATCACATCCACTTTTCCGCCGGCTAAGGTGTACTTCTGTCCTACTTCGCCAAATGTAACTTCCTTAAGCTCGTTGCCGCTTACGGCTCTTAATGCCATGCTGCTCTTTAAAGCATCCTCGCCTATCACGAGGTAGTTCTCGCTGCCGCCTTCAAAAAACAGATGTGAAGTATATGCCGCTGCCTTGACATACAGGTTCTGTCCCCTGAATATACGGCGCCCGGTGCTTATCTTTTTAAGTATATCATCCGACCATGAGCCTTCGAATCCGTCACCGGTGGCATATATGGCCGAAACGGT
>Ga0310697_10006898_pt1 | contig 10739 bp, 6 predicted proteins | sample 172DNAGHGlowgp2_FD_203883 | JGI IMG/M metagenome (GOLD analysis project Ga0310697, IMG submission 203883) | Sheep rumen microbial communities from Palmerston North, Manawatu-Wanganui, New Zealand - 1728 DNA GHGlow gp2 (v2) (version 2) | ecosystem: Host-associated > Mammals > Digestive system >...
AGACCGATGACCTGAAGGTCGGCGACCTTGTCTCGGTTTCATGGAAACCCAATCGTCGATGCACATTCCGCTATCTTGGCGACTACCGTTTCGTTGTGGAACGAGCCGAAAACTCCAAGCTGAAGGTGGGTAACACTTTCCGCTGCGCACTCTTCATCCTCGGCGAGCCGCTCTATCTGAACGACCTTGTGCAGGGCGACAACCCGCCCGTGGCCTTTGTGGTGGGCAACAAGGACGGGCTTTGCAAATTGACCTTGCAATAAAAACAGTAGAGACGCGATAAATCGCGTCTCTACAATGTTTTCGGAAATGAATCCATTTTACAACTTCCTTGCGATTTCCTTCTCGGTATAACCTTCGATGATGTCGCCGACCTTGATGTCGTTGAAGTTCTCGATGTTCAAGCCGCAGTCCATACCAGCGCTGACTTCCTTCACATCGTCTTTGTAACGCTTCAGGGAGCCGAGCAAGCCTGTGTAGACCACGATGCCGTCGCGAATGACGCGAATCTTCGTGTTACGAGTGATCTTGCCGTCCAAGACCATGCAGCCAGCAATGGTGCCGACCTTGCTGATCTTGAAGGTCTCGCGGATTTCGAGGTTGCAGGTAACCACCTCCTCGATCTCGGGAGCCAACATACCTTCGATAGCGGCCTTGATCTCTTCGATGGCGGTGTAGATGATGGAGTAGAGACGGATATCGATCTTCTCATTCTCAGCCATCTTACGTGCCTGCGCGGTAGGACGCACGTTGAAGCCCACGATGACGGCATTGGAAGCCGAAGCCAACATGACGTCCGACTCGCTGATGGCACCCACCGACTTGTGAATGACGTTGACCTGCACCTCCTCTGTGGAGAGCTTCAACAAACTGTCGGCCAAAGCCTCCACGGAGCCGTCCACGTCGGCCTTTACAATGATGTTGAGCTCCTTGAAGTCGCCGATAGCGATACGACGACCAATCTCATCCAAGGTGATGTGCGGGCTGGTGCGGCGTGTTTGTTCACGCTGCAACTGCTCACGACGGTTGGCGATGGCTTTCACCTCGCGCTCGTCAGTCATCACGTTGAAGGCATCGCCAGGCATTGGAGCGCCGTTCAAACCCAGCAACAGCACCGGCGTGGAAGGACCAGCCTCCTTGACGGGGCGGTTGTGGTCGTCGAACATGGCCTTCACCTTACCGTAAGTGGTGCCAGCCAGCACCATATCGCCGATCTTCAAGGTGCCGTTCTGCACCAGAATCTTGGCCACATAGCCACGGCCCTTATCCAAGGCGGACTCGATGACCGTACCCTTGGCGAGACGGTTCGGGTTGGCCTTCAGGTCGAGGAGCTCGGCTTCGAGCAACACCTTTTCAAGCAGTGCATCAACGTTCAAACCAATCTTAGCGGCGATTTCCTGATCTTGGTACTTACCACCCCAGCTCTCGACAAGAATGTTCATGTTGGCCAACTGCTCACGAATCTTATCGGGATTGGCGGTGGGCTTATCGATCTTGTTCAGAGCAAAGACAATAGGCACACCAGCAGCTTGGGCGTGGTTGATAGCCTCAACCGTCTGCGGCATCACGTTGTCATCGGTAGCGATGACGATAATGGCGACGTCGGTGATCTTGGCACCACGAGCACGCATAGCCGTGAAGGCTTCGTGACCAGGGGTATCCAAGAAGGTAATCTTCTTGCCGCTCTCGGTAGTCACCTCGTAGGCACCAATGTGCTGGGTGATACCACCGGCCTCACCGGCCACCACGTTGGTGTTTCGGATATAGTCCAAGAGTTTGGTCTTACCATGGTCGACGTGACCCATGACGGTGACGACGGGAGCACGAGGCACGAGATCCTCTTCGCGGTCAATCTCTTCAGTCTCGGCGATGGCCTCTTGCACGTCGGCGCTGACGAAGTCGACTTGGAAGCCGAACTCCTCAGCCACCACGGAGAGGGCTTCAGCATCAAGACGTTGGTTGATGGAGACCGGCATACCGAGGCTCATGCAAGTGCCGATGACTTTCACCACAGGCACATTCATCATGGTAGCCAACTCGTTGGCCGTGACGAACTCCGTCACCTTCAAGACCTTCTTGTCCTCTTCTTGACGCATCATCTCCTCCATCATGTTGCCCGCCACCTGCTGACGCTTCTCACGGCGGTGCTTGGAGGTTTTTGACTTGCCCATCGGGGCGAGGCGTGCCAGAGTGTCTTTGATCTGCTTCGAGATTTCCTCTTCGCTCAGTTCTGGTTTCTCTTCGCGTTTGCCTTTCTTGTCTTTCTTACCAGGTTTCGGGCTGTCCTTCGGACCTTTCTTACCAGCTTGTTCGCCAGGTTTCTGGCCCTTGCCGGACTTAACACCCTCCTGTTTCTTTCCGCCAGCATTCACACCGGAGCCAGTCGGGTTCTCCGACGAACCTTCAGGTTTGCCGCCCGCGATACGTTTGCGTTTTCTCTTCTTTGCATCACCCTTGCCTCCTTTCTTCTCGACAGGCAGTTCCAAGGTTCCAAGCACCGTGGGGCCCGTCAGTTTTGGGGCTTCCAGTTTGATCACCCTGGGTTCGGCAGGTTTTTCCTCGACCTTGGCAGGCTCTTCCTTCTTGGGTTCTTCCTTCTTCTTCTCCACAGGCTTCTCCTGCTTGGGCTCCTCACGTTTCTTCTCCTGTCGCTTCTCAGGTCTCTCGGCTTTCTTTTTCTCCTTCTTCTCGCGTGGTTTAGGCTCAAGGTCGATCTTGCCGAGGATCTTCAGCGGGCTGTCGGAAGCCTGGGGCTTTTCCTCTGCCACGGGCTTTTCGGATTCAGCTTTTTCCGTGACGACAGGAGCCTCCTTTTGGGGTGTCTCTTCCTTGACCTCTTCGGGGACATCCTCCTTCTTTGGTTCGGCGGCGACTGCCTTGGATGCTTTTTTTGTTGGCGACGCTATAGTAGTTGTCCGGATAATCACCTCTTCGTGGTCGTCCTCTTCGACGGGTTTTGCCGATTGCAATGCCGAATCAACGGAAACACTACCACCTTTATAAGAGAGGTTGCCCAATTTCATGGCCTCGTTCTTCACTTCCTTCTCGCCCTGATATTCCTTCACGAGCAGGGCATACATCTCTGCCGTGAGCTTCGTGTTGGGTGAAGGATCCACCTTGAAGCCCTTCTTGGCGAGGAACTCCACAATGGTGTCCTTTCCCACATTGAATTCTTTTGCCGCTTTCGACAATCGAATCGTAAAATTAGTTTCTTCGGACATAGTTTCTTCTTTGTTTCTCGTTAGTTGGTTATTGCAATTGCTTATTCGGCGTCTTCAAATTCCGCCTTGAGGATGTCAAACACTTCGTTAACGGTTTCCATCTCAAGGTCGGCACGTGCGGCTACGTCTTCGGGTGTGTGTTTCAACACATCTTTAGCGGTGTTGCAGCCCATACCTTTGAGGGCATCGAGGACCCACTGGTCGATTTCGTCGGCAAACTCGGGCAGGTCGACGTCTTCTTCGACATTGTCGACCTCGCTGTTGCGGTAAACGTCGATCTCATAGCCAGTCAGTTTACCGGCCAATTTGATGTTATAGCCGCCCTTGCCGATGGCGAGGCTGATCTGGTCGTTCTCCATATACACGTTTGCCATGGTGTTGTCATCGCTGAAACGAATCTCCGTGATTTTGGCAGGGCTAAGTGCACGTTGGATGAAAAGTTTCGGGTTGTTGGTCCAGTTGATGATGTCGATGTTCTCGTTGCGCAACTCACGCACGATGCCGTGGATGCGAGTGCCCTTCATGCCGACGCAGGCTCCTACAGGATCAATGCGGTCGTCGTACGACTCAACGGCGACTTTTGCACGTTGGCCGGGCTCTCGCACGATTTTCTTAATGGTAATGAGGCCGTCGTAGATTTCAGGCACTTCGGCTTCGAGCAGACGTTGCAGGAAGACTTCAGAGGTACGCGACAGCGTAACCACCGGCGACCCATTGACGCTCTCGACGCTCTTCACGATAGCACGGATGGTGTCACCTTTCTTATAAATGTCGCTCGGAATCTGTTCCATCTTGGGCATGATCAGCTCGATGCCCTCATCGTCGACGACGACAATCTCACGTTTCCAGACATGGGCCACCTCGGCGGTGATAATCTCACCCACCTTGTCCTTATACTTCTGGAAGATGTTCTCCTTCTCATACTCCGACACTTTCGTTTGGAGGTTTTGGCGCAGTGCAAGGATGTCGCGGCGGCCGAAACTCTCGATACGGAGTTCCTCATTCACTTCCTCGCCCACCTCGAAGTCGGGCTCAATCTTGATGGCGTCTGACAGCCTGATCTCGCGAAGCGGGTCGGTCAGTTCATCGTCCTCAACCACAGTGCGGTTGTGATAGATCTCGAAATCGCCCTTGTCGACGTTCACGATGATGTCGATGAAGTCGGTGGTGTCGCAGTCAAACTTCTTGTTCAGCATGCCACGGAACACATCCTCAATGATGCGCATCATGGCTTCGCGGTCGATGTTCTTGAATTCCTTGAATTCCGAGAAAGTTTCTACTAATTTGTAGTTGTCCATTTTTGTATGTTGATTGTTTGTTGTTCTTTTTTTGGGCAGGGATTGAAATCGCTTGCTCGAATTAGTGTCGCCCCTTCAGGGCTTTAGAAGATTATTGCAGGTTTGATTTCCACTTTATTGCGTTCGAAGAAAAGGTTGGCTTGTTCTTCCGCGGCTTTCTTCTTCGAGGTCTTCTTGGGTGCTGGCGCAAATTCCACCTTTTCGCCGTCAAAGCTCACCAACTTGCCCTGCATCTTGCCCGTTTCCTTGGTCTTCACTTCCACATCCTTTCCCACATATTTCTGTAGCTGGCGGTCCATTTTCAACGCACCCGAGAGTCCCCATGAAAACACGGTCAGCTCGTAGTCTTCCACATCACGGTCAAGCTTCTCGTTGACATAACGGCTCAACGCTGCGCAATGGTCAATATTGACGGCCGTGTCGGAATCCAAATAAACCTCAATCACGTTGTTGGGCTTCACCTTCACTTCCACGAGGAAGCGGTCGGTATTGGCGAGGGCTTCTTCGCACAAAGCGGTAATCTGTTCTTTCTCTATCATTATTGCTTATGTTGATTTATCGTTTCAAACACATCAGGTCTCTCTCTGGCGTCATGACGGAGGAACATCCTGCATCTCCTGGACAATAGGAAAGTCCTTGTATCCAAGGGATTGCGGGGTCAAGTCCACAATGGCGCCATGAAGCAAGATCATGTCCTTTTCAACAATAAAAAAACCTGTTACCCAAAGTAGCAGGTCTTTTCTTCCACCTTAAGTTGTCGAGCAAGGATTCGAACCTTGACAGGCAGAACCAAAATCTGCAGTGCTGCCATTACACCACTCGACATCATTCGTTCCCGAATGCGGCTGCAAAAGTACAACAAATTTCGTTACGCGCAAGCTTTTTTTCGATTTTTTTCAAAAAAAATCACTTTCAATACAAAGAGTCTCTTTTTGCCGTTATTCTTCGAAGGATAAGCCAAAATTCCGTATTTTTGCCGTTTGGCAAAGACCATATTGAAGTGAATAATCAACAAAATCGTTTTATAACATTATGACTTTCAAAAGGTTAAACAACATTACAGGATGGTTGGCAGGACTGATTGCCACCGTCGTGTATTTCCTCACGCTCGAGCCTACCGTGAGCTGGTGGGACTGCGGCGAGTACATTTCAACGGCTTACAAACTGCAAGTGGGTCACCCGCCCGGGGCACCGCTGTTCCAGATGATCGGGCGCTTTTTCTCGCTCTTTGCGGGCGGCGACGTCACCAAGGTGGCCATGATGATCAACGTGATGTCGGCCATCTGCAGCGGCCTCACCATCGTGTTCCTTTTCTGGACCATCACCTTGATGGCCCGCAAGGTGTGGATGAAAGAGGGCGAAGACTCGCCGTGGATTAATAAAATAGGTGTGCTGTTGGCTGGCTTCGTCGGCGCGGTGGCCTACACCTTCACCGAGTCGTTCTGGTTCAATGCCGTGGAGGGCGAAGTCTACGCCATGTCGTCGTTCTTCACTGCCGTCACTTTCTGGGCCATCCTGAAATGGGAGCAAGTGGCCGATGACCCGAAAAGCACCCGCTGGATCATTTTCATTGCCTTCCTGATTGGCTTGTCCATTGGCGTGCACCTGCTTAACTTGCTGTGTATCCCTGCCTTCGTGTATGTGGTCTACTTCAAGAAGTGGCAAAAGACCTCGTTCTGGGGCTTTGTGGTGGCTGGCGTGGTTTCGGTGGTCTTGCTGTGGTTCCTCAACATGTTCCTTGTGCCGCAGGTCATCAACCTGGCAGGCAAGATGGAGCTGTTCTTCGTGAACTCGCTTGGCGCGCCATTCAACCTCGGCACCATCATCTATTTTGCCCTCATCATCGGCCTCATCGTTTTGGGGCTGTGGTTCACCGCCAAGCGCGGCAAAGTGATTTGGAACACCGCCATCCTCTCGCTGATGTTCATCCTGATCGGCTATTCGTCGTTCTTCATGTTGGTCATCCGTGCCAACACCAACACGCCTATCAACGAGAACGAGCCCAAGGAAGCCCTTTCGCTATTGGCTTACATCAACCGTGACCAATACGGCAGTTGGCCTTTGCTCTATGGGCCTTACTACAACGCCCCCGTCAGCGACTGGGTGGACGGTAACCCAACCTACGTCAAAGACAAAGAGGCTGGGAAATACGTCATCACCGACGACAACAAGCGCGGCAAACCCGAGCTGGCTTCCGAGATGAAGACCTTTTTCCCGCGCATGTGGAGCACGCAAAGAGGCTCGCACCAACAGATGTACGAGAACTATCGCAAGAACAAGAATGGCAGCATCACTGGCGAGAACGTGCGCGTCAGGAACTACCTTGGCGAGACCGTCAACGTCAGCAAGCCCACCTTCGGGCAAAACATGAAGTTCTTCATCGACTACCAATGCAATTGGATGTATTGGCGCTATTTCATGTGGAACTTCGTGGGTCGTCAGAACGACATCGAGAGCCAAGGTGAACTGAACCATGGTAACTGGATCAGCGGCATCAACGCCATCGACAGTGCCCGTCTCGGCGACCAAAGCAACATCCCCGAAAGTTTGCAGAACCCTGGCCGCACCACCTATTATTTCCTGCCGCTCATTCTCGGTCTCATCGGCCTCTTCTGGCTGCTCAAGAAAGACTGGAAGCAGAGCTGGATTATCTTCCTGCTCTTCTTCATGACCGGTTTGGCCATCGTCATCTACCTGAACCAAACCCCGCAGCAACCCCGTGAGCGCGACTACAGCTACGCCGGCTCGTTCTATGCCTTCGCTATCTGGATCGGCTTCGGTGTAATCGCCCTCATCGACTGGATGAACAAGCTACTGAAGAAGGAAAGCATGGTCACCGTGGCCGCCGTAGGTCTGGTTTGTTTCTTGGCCGTGCCTTGTGTCCTTGCTGCCAACGGCTGGGAAGAGCACAACCGCTCGGGCAAGACTTCGGCTCGCGACTGGGCGCGAAACTACTTAGCACAGCTGCCGCCCAACTCGGTCATTTTCACCCGTGGCGACAACGACACCTTCCCCTTGTGGTATGTGCAAGAGGTGGAAGGCTTCCGCACCGATGTGCGCGTGTGCAACTATATGCTGTCGGGCGGCTATTGGTACGTCCACCAGATGGGTCGCAAGGTGTATGATTCCGACCCGTTGCCGCTCACGCTGACCGCAAAGGAATATGACAACGGAGTAAACGAATCCGTTATGATTGAAGAAGAAGACTACTTCAACGGCAAGCGTGTGGAGCTGAAGCAAATCATCGACTTCATCCACAACCCGAAGGCCGTGAAACGCTATCCCGGCGGTTCCTACAACTACATCCCCTGCCGCAGCGTGAAGCTCACCGTCGACAAGGAGGCTTGCATCCGTAATGGCATCGTGCCCGAAAGCATGGCCGACCGCATCGTCGACGAGATCGACTGGGAAATCAAGGACAACCGCGCCATCTACAAGAGTGGCCTGATGCTGCTCGACTTCTTTGCCACCAACAACTGGGAGCGCCCGGTGTATTTCACCTCGTTCAGCGACATGTCGAACACTTTGGGAATCGACAAGTATCTGCACATGGAAGGCTTAGCCTATAGGTTCATCCCCGTCGAAGCTGAAGACTACGTGAAAGCCTATCGGGGTGGCGTGTATCGCGAAGGCAGCTACGACCTGTTGGTCAACAAGGCCAACGAAGGCATCGTCAAATGGGGCAGCCTGAACCAGGAAGGCGTGGTGCCCGACCGCGAGAGCGTGCGCAACATGAGCTATGCCCAATTGGCCTACTCGCGCTTAGCACAGGCTCTGGTCAACCACGGCGAGTTCGACTCCGCAGTCATCGTGATGGACAAATACCAGGAGTTCTTCCCCAACGAGAAGTTCCCCGCCGAGATTCACACCTACCAGTTCCCCGAGATGTATTACGTCAGCGGCGAGACCGAAAAGGGTGACGTCTACCTGACGAACCTCGTCAACAATTACAGCGACAAGGTGAGATATTACGGCGGCATGAAGCCCAAATTCAGGAAATACTACCAGGAAGACATCGACGAGGCCATGAGCCTGCTTAAGCACTTCAACGGCGTAGCCAAGAAGTATGATCGCACCGAACTGGCCAAGGACATCGAAGACAGGATGATGGAATATTTCACTCTGTATTACGACGAGTAAATCATATTTCGTCAAACAAACAAAAACAGCGTTTGGAATTCCAAACGCTGTTTTTGTTTATCGTATATGGCATTGAGATTCCCTGAAGGGAATCGATCTTATTCTGTTTCCGCCTTCTTCCTATGAACGAAACTCCAAACGATCATCGCGATGCCGATGACGACGAAAGGAACGCTGAGCCATTGACCCATGTCGAAGGTCATGTTTTTCTCAAACTCCACTTGCACGTTTTTCAGGAACTCGATAGCGATGCGCGAGCCGAAAATGATAATGAGGAAGGTGCCAAACATCAGGCCAGGTTGCTTGTGTCCGAGGTCTCGCTTGTAGTACATCCACAACAGGATGCCCATGGCCACCAGGCAGAAAAAGGCTTCGTAGAGACCCGTTGGGTGACAAGGAAGCCACTCCGTAGGCGGGCAGCATTCGCCCGTAGTGCAGGCCGTGTAATTGTCCACCGTGCCGCAGAATTGCTCTTGTCCACGCAGAAACACGAAACCCCAAGGCAGCGAAGTGGGCGTGCCGTAGATCTCATGGTTGAACACGTTGCCCAAGCGGATCAACGCGCCAACGAGACACACGGCGACGACAATGCGGTCGAGGATCCAAATGTAGTTGATGCGCTGGAGGTCTGTCTTTTCCTTCTTCGTCGACTTGTTGTAGCTGCGCACATAGAACCAGAGGCCCAACAGAATGCCGATGGCGCCACCGTGGCTTGCGAGACCGCCTTCCCACACGGCCAACATCTTCAGTGGATTGGATAGATAATAGTCCGGCTCATAAAACAGGCAATGGCCCAATCGCGCACCTATAATAGTGAAAATGAGCATGATGAACAGCAACTTATCCAACGAGTCGGCGGCCATCTTCTCGCGTCGGTAGATTTTTCGCATGATGAAATAGCCGATGAAAAAACCCAAGGCCCACAGCAGGCCGTACCAGCGGACGTGGATGTTGCCGATGGAAAACAGCACGGGGTCGACGTTCCAAGTAATGTAATTGAGTAGCATGATTTTGAATTTTGAGGCAAAAGTAGGAATTATTTCAATACAAAGGCCTGCCGTTCGACAAGCTCAGGAACCTTGAACGCAAAAATTTCATTTCAGTGTAACTTTTTCGCCCAAACTCCGTATTATTGCAAACGATGGACAGACATCAGTACAACCAGTGCGTGGAGCAATATGCCGACCGGCTTTTCCGCTTCGCGTTCTCAAGCCTCCGCAACCGCGAGCAGGCCGAGGACGTGGTGCAGGAGAGCTTTGCCCGCGTTTGGGAGAAGGTGAAAACCATAGACTTTGCCACAGCCAAGACCTACCTCTTCGCCACCGCCCACCATGCCATGATTGACGAAGTCCGTCGCAACCAACGTTTTGCCAGCCTGGAAGAACAAGCGCCGAACATCGAACAAGGGAGCAATATCCCCTACCCCGACGTGAACGACATCCTGCACAAAGCCATCGGCACCCTGCCCGAAGCGCAACGCGACGCCCTAATCCTACGCGAATACGAAGGCTATTCGTACCGCGAAATCGGCGACATCACGGGGCAGAGCGAGGCGCAAGTAAAGGTGAACATCTTCCGTGCACGCACCGCGTTGAAAAACAAACTAAAAAGCATCGACAACCTCATCGACAACGAGCCATGAACATCACTATTGACAACTACGAAGCCTATCTCCTTGATTATGTGGAGGGCAACCTCAGCCCCGAAGGGGCGGCAGAACTGCGGCAATTCGTCGCAGCCCAAGGCTTGGACTGGGACGAGCTCACCGAGGAACTTCCGCATTTGGAGGCTCCTGCCCTTGCCTATGAAAACAAGGAAGGCCTGAAGAAAAAAGCAACTGCTGTGTCGCTTTACGTCAAAATCGCTTCGGCTGCCGCCGCTGCAGGATTGTTGCTCACCGTCAGTTTGTGGCCTGAAAAGTCATTGCCGAAAGTGGAGCTCATCGCCGAGCTACAACCTATTGCCGCAACACGCATCGAGAGGCCGTTGGAAAGGCTTGCCTTGCAGACAAGACCCACCCAGTTCGTCAAACAAAATGTCGTGGTCAGAGAAAAAAAGGTCGAGGTTGAGAGGGTTGTCG
>Ga0310697_10006899_pt1 | contig 10737 bp, 14 predicted proteins | sample 172DNAGHGlowgp2_FD_203883 | JGI IMG/M metagenome (GOLD analysis project Ga0310697, IMG submission 203883) | Sheep rumen microbial communities from Palmerston North, Manawatu-Wanganui, New Zealand - 1728 DNA GHGlow gp2 (v2) (version 2) | ecosystem: Host-associated > Mammals > Digestive system >...
CACAAATGGTCTGCGTTTCCGGGAAAGTCATACCGATACCCTCAATATTTGCGGAACGGTATATGCTCTCGACCATATATTTTTTAGCAAGTAGAATGTTTTTTCTTTTATCCATATGCAGTATTACTCCGTTGCTTTACATTATAACACTTGTTTTTGAACTCAATGACACCCACCGAGAGTCCCGATGAGTGTGTTCAGCTCAAAATCGCATTATTTCTTCTTTTTGGGAGCTGCCGTTGGCGTTGGTGCGACTGTTGTTTCTGTCGTACCGTTTTCATCAGGCGATGTTACTGTCTCGCCGGTTACCGGATCAGTTTCTGTTACCGTCTGATTTGTTTCTGCCGCTTCGGCTGCATATTTAGCAGTAACGAGATACCTGGCATAGTCATCAACCATATTGTCATAAAGCTCAAGCGAGATATCAGGATTGATAACATATACAAACGTATTATCAACAAGAATAAAATTCAGTTTCACATCGTAGCTGATGAGGGAGCCAACTTGCTTTGAATCGTAATTTGCGATAATGACCTTATAAGTAACCGTTGTGGTGTCGCCGTTTCTCGAATAATCACTTTCGACAACCTGAGTATCCTTAACGTAAGTCTGATAATACTCTTCTATCCAGGGCGTGCTTTGATTTTCTTTATAATATTTCTCGGCCGCCTCAATGAACGACGATCTCTTATCCTCTTGAGTCAACTTGGCCATCTCAGTAGTATCTCTTTTTATGAAGGCAGCGAAAAACGATTGGCCACAAGTCATCGTTATCTTCTTAGCTTCCGCATCTGTCATCGGTGCTTTTGTTTCAACCGGTTGCTCTGTTTTGCAGCCGGTCAACGTAAAGACCAATGACAACAATACGGCAATAGACGCAAGCGCCTTCTTGATGTTTACTTTCATTTGATAATCTCCTTTCAGAACAGAGGGCATAATTTATAATCCGGAACCGGCAGACGGAGTAGGCGGTGTAATATCCGGTGCTATATTCGGGCCGGACTCTACCTTCCCGATAAGTGACGGGTTATGAACGATTTTTTCATAGTTATTATTGCCGTGTCCGCCTTCTTCACCGTGAGATACATAAGAATTTGTTTCATTGACTTTTATCTCAGATACTGCCGCAGCCGCAGCAACGGGAACTGTAAGGTCTTCAATATCGCTGCCAAAAGGCTCGTAATCTTCTATATTTGTATCTAGGCTGTTGTTCTTATATATATCTACCAGATAGTCACGTTCGGCAGTTAAGCATTTAATATACACTTCGTCTTTATCAGAAGGCTCTTTGTTATATTCGTTTATCTTACCGTCAAGCTTTTGTATACGTTCTTCAACTATCTTTTCGTCTTTAGTCCAGTCGCCTGACAGTTCCGTGTTCCACGTTTCGCCAGGTGATAATGCAACCGGTTCATTGGATACAAAAGTATCCTTGATCGTACCGTTTGCAACCATATTCTTATAAACATCGGAGTTAACAAGAGCATTAATGTAGTCGTTAGTGACGTCCGGGGAATATCCGGTTGCCTGGATATCAGCACGGAGTCTATCAATGTTTACTGTCTTATCAGGATTGATATATGCTGAAATGACCTTCTCCTGATCGTAAAGAGCTACATATATAAGCTTATCTTCCGGTATATTGCCGATGTCTATCTTCCAAGGATCCAGCTTTCCATCGTTACAAAGCTCCTGAAACGATTCTGATTTGACAAATGAGAGTATCATATCGTCAACTTCGTCTTTGTCAAAGCCGTTCTTTATCAGCTCGTCCCGAAGGCTCTTAAGATCCAGCGTGCCATCAGGTTTAACATGGTCTGATAGGACTTTCTTAACATTTGTAACGTCTATCTTTTCATCAGTCGGAGTTACCTTACCATGATTTTCGATGGAATTAAGCTCACAGTCCTTCACAAGCGCATTGAATTTAGCTGCGTCGCTGTCAGGAATAAAAACGGTAATATGATTTTCTTCTCGCATCACCTTTCCGTTAGCATCAAGTTTCGGTTTTCCGTTCTCGTCAAGGATCTCCTTACCCGGCTGCGAATCGATACGACTATACTGTATTCCGTACTTCGCTGCGTTCTTTTCGAATTTCTTATACTGTTCTTCGGTCATCGTAAGGCACTGAAGTGTCTTTCCGGTACGTAAAAAGTGAACCATTGCCTTTTCGCCTGGCGACAACTCTTTGTTGGCCTGAACCTTAAGAAAAATCTTCGTCAGAAGCTGATATAAGAGCTTTCCGACGAATGCCGTAAGATGACACAACTTCTCTGTGCCGTTAATAGATACAGAAAGCAGCTGTACTGCTGCACCTACTTCATCTGCCATATTTATTTCTCCTGTTCAATTATTTAAGTTTTCTGCTGGCTTCGAGCCGCATTAATTCTGCTTTGTGTCTATAATCGGTATCACCTAAACCACCGATGATATCAGAACCCGGAAGAAGCCTTGTCAGTTCTGCGTCATTTGTATCCAGGACAAACGGGCCTATCATTATTCCTTTTACCTTTCCGTCCGATACCATTTCATCCAACTCTGAACAGACTGAAAGTGATACGACATAACGTAAAAGCAACGTTTTATCACCGGCAAATTCAAGATATTGCTTGTAGATCCGGTTGATATCAACTGTCTTATCAGCTGTAAGATTGTTTGATACAGTTTTTTGGGGATTTCCCAGATCAACAGTAGGTTCTGATGCAACAATGCTGCCAAGATTATTTATGTTACTGAGACTGGTATCGTCTATTAATTCGTTGAAAGATACGGAGTCAGCCTCACGCAAAAAGACCGCTATCAAGTCACTCTCGTTTTCGGGTTCCGGTTCGTTCTCTTTCGGGATCCTGAAATTCTCAAGTTTATATTTGAGATAAACAATGCCATATAGTTTTGCTTTTCAAACATCTCATATTGAGGCTCTTTAAAAACAACACAAACCATAGGAACGCCGGAACTGATGAAATATAACATCAACTTCTCTTCGGGTTCGTAGCTGTCTGTCTCCTTATTTTTCAGAAATGCCGTAACAAGAAAACTTGTTATGATCTTACAAACCGGACCGGGAAGCTGCATCTGTTTGAGAATACCGTTTATCTTGACCTGAACAACCATTTTGTTGTTGGCAATTTCAGGCACTTCTGTATGTGCTAAGTTTTCTGCCATATCAACCAACCTCGATATCGTCTTCTACTTCCGGTTCCTCTTCGGGTTCCGTTCCTCTTATCTTTTCCGGATCTATATTAGCAACCTTAAAGCAATACTCTTCGATCTTCTGAGCTGTTGAGATTGCCTTAAACAACGCTTCCGGATTGTTTTCGAGGACCTGGATCCAGTTTTGAACATATGCAGCGTGGTTAAGAGCTGCACCGGGAGTTTCCTCAAACTCGTGTGCTACCTCTTCAAGTCCAAGATCAGCACACAAGAAGGAACTTGCAATCTCCGCATTGAGTTCTTCAAGAGCATAAGCTTCCGAACCAAATTCATTACCAAGCGGACGGTTGAGTCTCGTCGGATGCCCGGTGGAATGGCTCAACTCATGGAGCTGCGTAGCATAATACGACTGCTTACTCGTGAACATTGAGCTTGGCGGAAGGACTACTGTATCAGTCCTTGAACGGTAATAAGCCCGATCACCTTTTTCCTCATAATTGATACCCAAGCCGTTGATTATTGCCGTAATATACTCCGACGGCTCAATCGGAGCCTGCTGTAATGCAAGAGGCGGTTCGATGCCATTTACTATCGAACAATTGAACATGCAATATGTTCCGAGGACAGCTATACGCATATCCTCTTTTTTCTTCTCTCCGGATTCGATAAGCTCTTTGGCCTTCTCGAAGGTTATTGCTTTATCATACTTCTTGGTCTCCGGGTTATAGAACTTAACACCGTAATAAGTTATAGGTACACTTTGACCTTTTGCATCGTTTTTGAAATAAGGACCCGTTATACCGTTCTTCTCACGGTAATCCGATATCTGTTTAAAGGTCATCCATCGGTTATCGCTGTATCCTCTTATTTCGCTTATGAAGGAAAGCAACAGAGCGTTCATGCCTCTATACTTTCTGCCGGTTTCCATATTTCTTTGTGCCCCGAGCTTCTTCCAGCCACACTGCCAAGGTAACTCGTCTTTCTTTAAGGAATCCAGATACATATCAACAAGCATCTGCTTCGATTTATCCTTGAAGTGCGGAGCCTGCTGAGGTATTTCAGTTTTTGGCTCATCGCTCTTTATCTGTCTGAAAGTAACATTCTTAGACATTGTTTCTTTCTCCTTTATAACCGGTTGAGGTGCGCTTAATGCCTCGACAATAGTTTTTTTTACTGTTTCAACAAACCTTTTCGGATCAGCTATCAGTTCTTCGTTAAAGTCTTTCTTGAATGTCGGACCGCCTAAGATATAGCTGCAGCCGATCCCGTCCAGCTCTTGAATAAGCTTTTCGGTCATTTTTTTGCCTCGGTTATCGTTATCCAAGGCAAGAACTAAAGTTGTGTTCGGCTTATAGTGATTTACAAGCTCAATCAGTCGGTTATATCCAACACCGGTAAGCGCAATTGCTTTACCGTTTACGGACTCGACCGAGAGAGCATCAGGTATTCCCTCAGTAATGAAGATGACCGGCGGAGTATCCTTCTTGAGATACCGTTCATTGAAGAGAGGTGCCGGAAGATCGTTGATCTTCCTGTACTTTGGGTTGTAATCGTCACATTGATCGCGGTCGTTGATCTCGGACATAAAATAAGTGGCCTTGCCGTTCTCATCTATGATCGGATATATAAACTGATACAGATTGGCTTTCCATGACTTACAACGGTGTTTATCTGGTATCTGATTAAGCAGCTCGTTATGTCCTTTTTCGATATATCCGAGCTTATAACGCATTACAACATCAGCAGAATAATGCCTGGCTGCGAAATGCTGCCTGGCAACACGGTTAGTCAGCATTGCTTTGTGAGCTGCTTCTATACCTTCAGAAAAATCGTAAATGCCAATTTCTTCCGGCTCCGGGATCTTTCTTTCCTGCGGTACACGTTTAATCGGAATAACAGGACTGTTCTTGCCATCGTAACCGTCAACATCAAGACCGAATAACGAATATGCCCTTTCAAAGTTCTCACGGCTATATGGTGTCAAACCGTAATCGTTTGCTATGAGCGATATCGTATCAAACGTGGCTCCGCAAGCAAAGCAATGAACAAAAGGATAGCCATTATTGCCAACTGCCTTATAGCTCATCGACGGGTGATCGTCCTGGTGATCAACGGATAGACAACGGAAGTTTCTGCTGGTGTTAATGCCTTGAGACTCCAGATATGACGCTAAAGATAGCTTTATCTGCTCTGTAGCATCCTCACGGCGCATTATACATCTCCTTCTTCTTCAGGGATTTCATCAGGTTTACCAAGTATCAATAGTTCTTCTTCTGTAAGAAAGTTGTCTGTTGACAGACCATTTTCCTCACAAAGTTTTTCTAAAATCGGATCCTGCATGGTATTACTCCTTTCCATACAAACCTGAACATTCATTTGTAGTTCTTATTTCTTAACCGTTACTTTCCTACCGCTATTAGACTTCTTAAAGTATGTTTTATACTTACTAACTTTTGTCTTCTTAACCTTAACGGTCTTAACTGAAGAATTTTTAAAACAATTCTTTACTGTCTTCTTTGTTAGCTTAGTTGTTTTCTGAATATAGATAGTCTTAAGCTTTTTGCATCCGGCAAAAGCATAAGAACCGATAGTTTTCAGTTTCTTTGATGAAATCTTAAAAGTTGCAAGCTTCGAACATTTATAGAACGCATGATGTCCGACCGTTATCAGACCGGAACCACCGGTTACGCTTTTCAAATTACTGTTGTTATAAAACGCATAAGCACCGATCGATGTTACACTGGCAGGAATTGAAAGACTTGTATATTTCATATCTCCACCATAATCAACCGCGAACGCACATTGACTAATTGTTTTCAGAGTGCCAGGTAAAGAAAGCTTCGATAATTGTTCGCAATCCTCAAAAGCAAAGGCGCCGATTGATGTAAGACCTTTAGGTAATACGAGATTCTTCAAATCGCAGCAACAATGAAATGCGCTATTACCAATAGTCTTCAGTTTCTCGTCTGTAGGCCAGACTATTTCTGTTACATGATGAAAATTATAAAAGGCAATGTCACTAATTGATGTAATACCGTTTTTAAAGACGATCTTGTTAGCCGAATTAGAATAGACATCCCAGGGGCGCTTTGCCAATGTATCATATGTTGGCATCGCACCAACATATGAAATAGTCAGCGTCTTAGTTTTCGTATCGTAACTGTAATTGCTTGCTGCAAATAAGCTTGTTGCAGGAAGCAGAGCGATAACCATTGCTACTGTAAGGATAAATGAGATTACCTTCAATTTTGCGTTTTTCATAAAAGTTCCCCCTTTGTTATTTTTTGTTTTGATAACTTACTTTTTGAGGCACTACCATATTTTGGTAAAGGCTTAGATGACCATATAACATCTAGATTATTAACGGCTTATGTAACTGCATCCATGCAATTATATTTTCGACAGGATACGCAACACCGGACTCATCCTCTATCTGGAAGTCATAAGATTCTGTATCGTCGTCATACTGTGTCTTTTGATAACGAGCTATTGCATAAGGACATAGCTTCTTATCGCGTTGGCCAAGACGATTTGGTTCACTCCTTAAATAGACTAATATAGGTTCAGATGACTCAATAACCGTAGGCCCGAAATCCCCGGTTTTAATCAGTTTCGGTAACTCTTCAGAGATGTATATCCAATCTTTGTTCATATTGCTATACCTCTACTTTAAATTTCCGTTTCTTCTTCTCTTTCGATTTCGAAATACTTTTGTCTGGCTTCTCGATACGGCTCTATCCATTCCTCATGACCGGCTTCTTTTAGATAATCGTTATAATCTTTGTTGTCTCCAAACTCCGGTTCTGTCTCACAGAAGCAGTTGCATACATCATAATCACGTTGGTATAAATTAATGGCATATTCGTGATTCTGCATTTCATAAAGAAATGCACTAACAGCAAAGTCGTGATCCTTCATAAGCTCAGGCAATTCATTTGGAAGTTTAATAAAATCCCTAATTTTCTGAGCATCAGTTCTAAGGTAGTAACCACCCATACCGATTTTATAGATTTTATCTGTATCATTTACCTTTAATCCTCGCTCTTCCATTGCATCTTTAAACTGTTCATAATTAAACGCAAAGAAAATAGGTAATGCGTCGAACTCTTTTTGCCTGGTGTCCTTCCATTCTTCGTAAGTCATATTTAGTTACCTTTCAGATTTCAACATTGTCATCTACAGCTTCATCGGGTTCTCCGAACATATCGAGGATATCTGAGGGAATCCCGTTATCTTCGGATTTTTCACGTTCCTTATCATGTTGTTCTGAATCCGTTATGTTTTCTTTGTTTGAAATTGCGATACCGGCTTCTGCTCCGGTTTTCCATTTAGTTCCAGATATAGATACCTTCCTAGCTGCCTTTCGTTTGTTCTTCTCGTGTTCTTCTTGACAAAACTTCTTTGCAGCTTCGACAGTATGTATTCCGTTCTCAAACCATTTAGTAAGTGTGGCGTTTATATGCTGCATTGACAGATAACTTCTAAATGAATTGTCATTGAAAGCCTCTTTCACAAGTTCTTCTGTCATACCGTATTCATTCACCCAGGTTTGGATCCAATTATTCTCAATGCCAGTCAATTTTGACTTATTTAACATTTGTTTACAAAGGTCGGTTGTTCTATCTATGATGTTTTCTTCTTTATCAACGCTATTTTTTTCCATCAGGAACTCTTCAATAGATAGATTACTGATATATTCATCATTTCTCTTAATATGGAAAATGATCGTTTGCCAGCTTCCACCAGGGCCAACAGCGCCTCTTTCGTAGTCAAAACAGATATCAGTACTTTCTTTTAATGCTTGTTTGCACGAATCAATGACTCGTGTTTTGAAATTCGACCACCCCTTTCGTCCAATGTACTCGTCTTGTGCTATACCAAGTAACTCACGAAGATCATTAATCGTTAATTCTCTTGAACCAAGATTCTCGTATTGTTTAAGGATCTCATACATTCTTATTTGATTAGGGGATTTTAAACTAAGAACATTCCATACTTTATAAGTGAAATATTCTTTCTGAAAATCAAACATTAACGGAAGGGCATTATCGTGTGCGTCTATCTTGATATACCATTCGTGGTCATTTTCATCTTCAAAGACAACACATTCCTTAAAGAGTTGAAATGCTTTATATCCTTTTCCATTTTCATTCGGAATATTAACGACTTTGGAAAGGAGATCATTTGTGCTTTTTTGCAGATATTCGATTTTCGGTTTTCCCAACCCCATTATTCGACAATAGTCATCCAGTTTGAACTTCACTTCTCTTGTAGAAATATCCCTTGGGTTGATTTTAGCCAGGTACAAGCTGAATAGTCGGAGCTGTTGTAGTGTTAAATTGCTACTCCTAAGCTCATTGAGTACATTTCTTTTTTCAATTCTGTAACCTGCTATCATATTAGTTTTCATAAATAAAAAGAACTCCCAAAGGAAGTTTGTCCTTTTCTACTTGTTTTTATCTTGTTTTTTATCTTGTTTTCGGTACCTTGAGACGCCCTAATTTATTGACTCACAGAAATCAATGACCTACATGGATTCCCGAGATGACCTACATGGATTCCCGAGATGACCTACATGGATTCCCGAGATGACCTACATGGATTCCTGAAATTATTTTATTAGCACGAATACCTTCAAAGGTTTATTTTTCAGTGTTTTCAGTGTTTTTTTATATAAGACAGAGGAAGAGATGACCTACATGAATTCCTGAGATGACCTACATGGATTCCCAGCAACTGTTTTAATGCATAAAACGCAACAACTATAGGCATTTCAAGGAACAGATGACTACAGACTTTTCCGATTAGATTCCAGGCTCTTCAGTCTTATTCAAATCGGCTTTATCTTCTGTATAGTAATAACAATTACCGGAACAAAACTCATGCCCTAATGGGCACTCGGATAGTTCAAGTATGTATTCGCTATTTTCATCCAACTTACAATGAGCTTCATCTGGTAAAATTCCGACTTCAACTTCATCTGAAAATAATCTCATTCGCGGTCCTCGTTAGATATCACATTCTTCATCTACCGTGCTATCTTTAACTGTAGCTAAGGCAGCATCCAGTTTCTCATCAAATTCCCGTGCTTTATCAGGTTCTCCCAAACTCTTGAGAACACTTACAAGCTGCTTTGCAAGATTATCAACAGACATATGTTCATCCGGTAATTCTGAATATTCGTTGATAAACTTGATGCTCTCATCAAAGTCATAAGAGATGCATGCTATCAGCGCCTGCTTTTGAGCAGGAGTCAGTGAGACTACAATCTTATTGTTTATCTCGCCTTCTACATAATTCACAGCATCAAAGAAGTCGGTAAAATAGTGGCCGTGTCCCCAGCTAGTTATATTTCCATCGGTATCGTATTGAGGATAATGAGCTACTACCCAGCCGGCACTTCTCCTGTCGAGCAGCGCCCAGTCATCCCACTTTTTTACTACTTCATAGCCATTTCGGATATATCGTGCCATAACAGTTCTCCTTCGACATTCTATATCGATTGTTCTTTCTTGTATTCCGGATGCAAGGGGCACACAAACTTATTGCAGCGATTATTCAGTAATTCACACCAGACTAAGTAAGCATCTTCCACATTGACATAACCTTTCTCGCAATTACCTACAATTTCAGACCAGTTTGTTTTCGTATATTTAGCATGTTCCATATTCTTTACTCCTTTAGATCTCCGGCTCATCGTTCGGTTCAGGCTCGGGGGTATATGATTGTTCTGAAAGTTCTTCAAACACCGGGAGAAGTTTTTTTGAGTATTCCAGCTGTTGTTTAGCCAGGTCATCTTTCGGCTCAACATGCAGATATTTATTAGCAGCTATGATATCCGTTATTCCGATTCCAGCGGCCTTTCGAAGCGCAGCTAACAATTCCGGTCTATCAGTCATATCAATCGCATAGAGATGTTCCAGATCAACACAAGCCTGCCACTCATATTCCCCGGCTTTTCCCTGACATATCGGCAAGTAACCGTCGGCCATATTGTTTCCGATATTCCATATATGAAAGCCACTCGGGATCTTGTCTACAACTAAGAAGGCATCAGGCGCTCTAAAATTACCCTTATCATAAATAATCTTTCTCTCAGGTAATTGTTCATCAATGCCTTTTTTGGCTTCTTCGATAGAGTCAACATATGCGATTGTACCGACGTTACCCCAAGGATCATACACACGGTAATCGCCACGATAGTCGATGTATTCTATGCCATAACTCTTATAGAACTCCGCCATATCTTGACTCCTTTCAATATAAAAGCAGCCCAGAAGGACTGCTCTAATTACTTATTCTGTACGAAGGTAACATTTCACGGTTATCTTGTCCGGTTGTTCCTTCTTTTTTCTGCTGCTGTACTGCTTTTTATATTTAAAAGATGTAAGAAACACCTTATTGTCATCGTTGTCATGTTGCGAAAACAAGACACCCGGGTTCAATGTGCACCGGTCATGCGAACTCGTGTTTCGAAATGCTCGAAAGGCTTACGGGAATGGTAATGGCAGGGTCAAATCTTCCGTACGACGCAATAGTTACACAGCTGTCGATGGGAATAGACCTCATCATTCACATATCAAG
>Ga0310697_10006901_pt1 | contig 10736 bp, 4 predicted proteins | sample 172DNAGHGlowgp2_FD_203883 | JGI IMG/M metagenome (GOLD analysis project Ga0310697, IMG submission 203883) | Sheep rumen microbial communities from Palmerston North, Manawatu-Wanganui, New Zealand - 1728 DNA GHGlow gp2 (v2) (version 2) | ecosystem: Host-associated > Mammals > Digestive system >...
CATCTTGGCATGCTCTTTCTCATTGTCAGCTGTCTTGAGGAAGAGAGCGGCGATCTGCTCATAGCCTTCCTTCTTTGCCTTGGATGCGAAGTAGGTGTACTTATTTCTAGCCTGGGATTCACCGGCGAAAGCTGCCTGTAAGTTCTTCTCTGTCTGTGTGCCTGCGTACTTGCTCATTTTTGTTTCCTCCTGTGTATTGGATATTTTTGTTTCTTTTACTGTTTCTTTTGCCGGAGCGCTTCCTTCTGCCGGAACGAAATAGCTCGCGTCATGTTTGCACCAGGGACATATGAAATCAGAAGGAAGGGTGTCTCCTTCATAGATGTATCCGCATACGGTACAGATAAAGCCTTTTTTGGGAGAAGATGAAGCTTCCTGTCCCGGCTTTTTCTTGATGTACTTCTGATAGAAAGCATAAGTAACTGAAGAGCCGTCGGAAAGGATCTCACCGTCAGTGACATCTGCAAGAAACAGCGTATGCGTTCCAAGATCAGTCTCACTTACGACTTTAGCCGAGATAAAGGCATTGGTCTCTTTGGTCAGATATGCAATGCCGTTTGCCGACCGCCTGAACTCGATCGATTCCATCTTGTCAGTATCTTTGCCGCTCTGGAATCCGAAATGCCTGTAAGTCTCAAATCTTGAGCCTTCAGTGAGGATAGAGACATTGAACTCTCCGGTCTTACGGATCATGTCGTGCGTGAAATTAAGCTTGTTGACCGCAACGCAGATCCTGTTCGGATCCGTCGTGACCTGGGATACCGTGTTAACGATACAGCCGTTATCCTTATCGCCGTCTTTGGCGGTTAAGACAAAAAGACCATACGTAAGGTTGTACATAACCTTGTTGTCCATTTGATCCCCCTTTCAGCTGACATATGTAAGAACATGTCAAAACACAAACATATTATAGAGTAATATGACAGGTTTTTGGGTGAATAATCAATGAATTTTAATACAATGGATAATATGGGCCGAGGGGACCTGTAATAACAATATGTTGCTTGCGGTCATGACAGTTTGTTTCTATAATCTATGTAACTATGTTCTTTCTTAATTATTTATTTTTTCTTTTTATAGAACCGCTGAAACTCCTGTTTGAGGTGGTATTCTTTTATGCTTATAAGTTTTCCCACAATGTCGGGATCTCCATTGTCGTCATAAGCATAGTTATCAATATCCTAGTGGTGCCGCTTTATAAGCGTGCCGACAGGCTCGAGAAGGAGCAGCGTGAGAAAAAGCAGAGCATGAAGCCCTGGGTAGACAGGATCAGGGCGGCTTTTAAGGGCGATGAACGGGTCATGATGCTTCAGGCTTATTACCGTGAGAACGACTACAAGGTAACAGGCGTCTTTAAGGAGTCCGTCTCCCTGTTCCTCCAGATCCCGTTCTTTATGGCAGCATACAGTTTCCTTTCGGAATTAAAGCTTATGCAGGGTGTTTCCCTGGGGCCCATAACCGATCTCGGAGCTCCCGATGCCTTGATAAAGATCGGCGCTTTGAGCATCAATGTGCTTCCTGTCCTCATGACTGCAATAAACATCGCCGCAGGTTTCATATATTCGCAGAAGGGCAGCATCAAGGACAAGCTTAAGCTTTTGATAATCGCACTGGTCTTTCTTGTACTGCTCTATAATTCCCCGGCAGGACTGGTCTTTTACTGGACGCTCAACAATGTGTTCTCTCTCGGTAAAAATATCGTTACCCGCTTTATCAAGCCTGATCCGTCAAAGGAACTCAAGGATGAAGCGTTCAGGTTCAGCAAGGAAGGTCTTGCGGTAATACTGATCTCATGCGCTGTCCTTACGATACTTACCGGCGTAATGATCCCTTCTGACGTAATAGCCGAAAACCCGCAGGAATTGCTTAAGCCATTCGGAGTCAATCCGTGCAATCCCCTGCTCTATATTCTTCCGTCGGGACTTACCGCGGCAGGCACTTTTCTGATATGGACACCTCTTTTTATCGTTCTTACGAAAAATAAAAACCACAAATATCTTGAAGGGATCATGCCCGGTCTTGCCGCAGCGGGAATACTAAACTACGTGGTCTTCAACAAGAACTTCGGTAATCTGTCGAATAAGCTAATTTATGAATACTCCATGAGATTCGGAATAAAAGACATCATACTGAATCTTCTGGCTTACATAGCTGTCTTTGCCCTTACGGCTTTGCTCTTCTTAAAGCTCAAAAAATACAGGAAACTCATAATCAGCACTTCGCTTGCCGCTGCGATCACGGTCTCAGGCGTAAATGTCTCCATGAGCCTTGCACTGACTGCAGGACATAATTACACTTTCGGCAATACAGCTGAAGAGATCTCCGTCCCCATGACAAAGACCGGAAAGAATGTTGTGGTCATAATGATGGACCGTATGATTGGCAGCTATGTTCCTTATATCTTTAACGAACGTCAGGATCTTAAGGAAAAGTTTGACGGATTTACCTACTATCCCAACACTGTCTCATTTGGTCACAGCACAAATAACGGAGCGCCTGCGCTTTTCGGAGGATATGAATACACCCCCGCCAATCTTAACAGGAGACCTGACGAACTGCTCAGGGATAAACACAACGAGGCTCTTAAAGTACTCCCCGAACTGTTTGCCCGCGACGGTTGGAAAGTCACCGTGGGAGATCCGCCTTACGCAAATTATGAATGGGTAACTGACACAAGCATCTATGATTACAATCCCGGGATCAATGCATACAACATGAACGGTGTGCTCATGAACGGCAATACTGTCCTCACGGAACTCAGCGAGGAATATGAGATCCGTATCAACCGCAACCTGTTCTGCTACGGGTTCATGAAGATAATGCCTTACCTGATACAGCCTGTCATCTATACCAAGGGCACCTACAACGACATGAATCTCTATACTCACGGCAGCGGCAATGTCACTGCGTTATCCGACCCCGCACATACACAGGTGGGACTTGAGGAAACATATCTCGGATCAAGACTTGTCCTTGAATCATTGGATGACATTGTGGATATCAGCGAAGGATCCGGGAACTGCTTCTTTATGCTCACAAACAATGCGACACATGACGTGACCCTGCTCGAAGAGCCTTCATACACTCCCGCTGCCGTTATTGACAATACGGAATATGACCTCGCTCATGGTGACCGCTTCATTGTCGACGGCAGGCAGATGCGCATGGAGGACTACCTGTCATATGCGCACTATGAATGTGCCATGTCCACATGCATCCTGTTAGGCGACTGGTTTGATTTCCTGAGGGAAAACGGGATGTATGACAATACCAGGATAATAATAGTTTCTGACCACGGTTATTCATTTGGTCAGTTTGATGACCTTCTCCTTGAAGATCTTGATTATGATGCTGAGAGACTTAATCCGGTCCTGCTCGTCAAAGACTTTAACGGCACCGGATTTACGGTATCAGACGAGTTCATGACCAATGCGGACACACCCTCACTGGCTCTGGATGGCTTGATCAGTTCGCCGGTAAATCCGTTCACAGGAAAGCCCATAGATCAGGCGCTCAAGGAAGGCGACCAGTATATCTACATTTCCGGAAGCGGAAGCGTACTAAAGAATAACGGCACAAAACTCGAAGAAGATGACCGCCGCTGGCTCACTGTTCACGACAACATCTTCGACAAAGAGAACTGGGGCGAATACCCCGGCGATCCATATTGACGGAGGTCTATACGAATGATCGGTAAATTGTTATATATAGATCCCGGCACGGGAAGCATGCTCTTCTCGATAATAATCGGAATAGCCGGAGTATTGATCTTTGCGGGACACGCCCTGATAATAAAGCTCAAGTTCTTTTTCCTCGGCGGAAGGGCAAAAAACGATGACAGCAGGAAGATCCCAATCTGTATCTTTTCTGAAGGCAAAAGATACTGGAATGTATTTAAGCCCGTTCTCGATGAGTTCGAAAAACGGGGAAAGGATATTCACTATCTTACTGCCAGTCCCGATGATCCGGCTCTGACATCTGATTATAAGCATGTACATGCGGAATTCATCGGCGAAGGCAATAAGGCCATCTCGAAAATGAACCTCATCAACGCAGACCTGGTCCTTTCAACTACACCAAGCCTTGATGTCTTCCAGTGGAAAAGATCCAAGACTGCGTCCTACTATGTCCATCTTCCCCATATGCCCAATGATATAACCACTTATAAGATGTTCGGCCTGGATTTCTACGACGCGGTCCTTTTGTCGGGCAGTTATCAGGAAGATGAGATAAGACGGCTCGAATCCATGCGGTCGATACCTGCAAAAGAGATCGTTCTTACGGGCATTCCCTATCTTGATAAGATGAAGGAACGTTTAGACAGCACCTCCCGTGATGATATTACGGAAAAGGAAAGAACCGTCCTTCTTGCTCCTTCCTGGGGCAGCAACGGGATCCTGACCGCATACGGAGCTTCATTTATTGAGAGTCTCATAAAGACTGATTACAGGATCATAATAAGGCCCCATCCCCAGTCTTTCACTTCAGAAAAAGACCTTATAGACAGACTGATGAAGCAGTTCCCGGATTCGGACAGACTCAGGTGGAACAGGGATCCTGATAACTTTGATGTTCTTAACGAAGCAGATATCCTTATCTCGGATTTCTCAGGTGTCATTTTCGATTTTGCGCTGGTATTCAATAAGCCCGTTATCTACACCGAACCTGTAAATGACTGGTCACAGTATGACTGCAGCTGGGATACCGAAGAGCTCTGGACATATAAGATCCTTCCCAGGATCGGGAGAAAGCTTACAAAGGACAACTTCGGAAGCATCGGTTCTCTCATCGAAGACTGCATCAGCGGCGGTGACTCAAAAGATCTGGCTGCCGGCAGGGACCTTGCCCGTGAACAGACCTGGTGCAATATCGGTCAGGGTTCAGTGAAAGTCGCTGATTATCTCATAAACAAGCACAGCGAACTGGTTGAGAAAGCTCCACGCAGAAAGTCGACCAAGCGTCTGTTCGGCTGAACCGGATACTATCATTCGGTCCTTAATGCAGTTACCGGATCCTGTCTCGAAGCTGACTTGGACGGGATCAATCCTCCGATAAGTGTCAGGAGGATACTTAAGATGATAAGTATTACTGCTGCTTCCCACGGCAATACCGCACTGACATCCGTATTCTCCGCAATGTTATGTATTATTGCATTTATCGGGATGAGCAGGATAAGCGATATTCCCACACCGAAGAGACCTGCAAGGAAACCCGTGATCATCGTCTCGGCATTGAATACCTGGGCGACATTATGCTTGGAGGCACCCATTGCACGCAGGATACCGATCTCCTTACGGCGCTCAAGAACACTGATGTAAGTAATGACACCGATCATGATCGAGGATACAACAAGGGATATTGCCACGAATGCGATCAGGACATAGGAGATCGTATTGATGATCTTGGTTACTGATTTCATCAGGGCTCCGACGATATCCGTATATGTAATGCTCTTATCTTCATCGCCGGAATCTTCAGCCATCTTGTTGTAATCCTTCAGGATCGTTGTTATCTGGTCTTTTGATTCAAAATCCTTAGGGTAGATCGTAATGGACTGGAGATCGTCCTTATCACAGTATCCGAATGAGGAGAGGTTGCTCTCGGCAGATGCTCTTGAATTACCCATCATCTCACTCATAAATGACTGCAGTTCGCTCTCACCCATGTTGAACTGGAATGCATCGGCAAATGCATCCGTGTCGATCGACATAGCACTTCCGAAATCTTCGAACGTGCCATTCAATGCTTCTGTGATGTTATTAGCGATACGCTCGACAACCAGTGTCATGGCACCCTGGATACCGGATGCTATCTGGCCTGATATCTGTGACATTATTCCGGAAACATTCGACATCACTGCCGAAGTGATCTCATCAACATTTACAGCTGTCGTAACTGTGTAAGTGATAAGCTGTTTTGCCCTCTCCGTGCCCAGATAATCAACAAGGGATTTCTGAAGGAGCTTCGGATCAGGAAGATGATTCTTCGTAGCATATTTGCTGTATCCTTCAAGGATGGCTTCTGCCATCTCCCTCGACTGCTCAAGACTTACATCGATCCTTTCGGATATATCCGACATTATGATCTGTGATTGTTCATCGAGGATATTCTGTGCATCTTCGGTCTCAAGATATTCACGGAAATACTCCAGATACTTCTCTCTGTCCATCTCAGCTATAGCTTCAGCTCCGTGGTTTTCCAGGACATACATGACAAACCCGTCATAGACGGCCTCGCTCGCATCACTTAAAAGTTTGGTATCCATATTGTTGATGCCGCTCTCCCTGATGATCCCGGAAAGCTGTTCTCTTATGATCTCACTGCCTTCTTCCGATGAGATATACTGTGTTACGGCATCAGGAAGCTTGGCAAAATCCGTCGAGGGATTGGAAGCGGCATAATCCATGTAATCAGTGAACAGACTGGACATGCCCTGTCCCAGAGCTTCAAAATCGACCTTTAATTCAACACCCTCAAGGAGTCCGGACAGCTGGTCTGCAGAAAGTTCGGGCATTGCATTTCCGAATGCACCGGACAGATCGATGCCGCTCATATCGCCAAATGCCTCCTCATCAAAAGTCAGCTTGGTCTCATCGAACTTGAATGCATTCTGTATTGCCTTTTCATCTATCGAGAAGAGCTCTCCCATATCGAAACCGGATTCCTCCTCATCGAACCTCTTGCCGGTAAGAACATTTACTTCACGGTCAGAGAGCTGGGCCTTGACTATGGCAGCGTTTTCTGAAGCATCTCTTAACTCTTCCACAAGATCTTCTCCGTAGTAGATACCGGAATCGAGCATCCAGATATCCTCACCCTCTTTAGGCTGAACGATGCCTACGATCTTGAGATCCTGAGCATCTCTCAAAAGAGCGTTCATATAGGTTTTATCGTTCCTCATATCCGTATAGATCTTGTTATTGTCATCATACTTATAAAACATATATGCGGGAACGACCTTAAATGTCATGCCCATAAAATCATCGTAATGCCATGTGTAGTATTCCTGATCGGTTACGACTTCAAGACCGTTGCTGAAGTCCCTGATCATCTTATCCAGCTCACCGGAATCACGCAGTCCAAACGAATAGATAATGTAATCTGATACTGCACCGTTCTGCGTCAGGACAAGAACAGCCTCTCTGGAATTCTCGGGCCATCTGCCGGCTTTTATGTCGTACTGGTTAATGTAGAGAGACTCATTTTCGGGCATCTCGAAAAAAACATTCATGCTGTATGCAGACGTGAACACACTCGAAGATCCGAGACCCATCGAGGCAAAATCATTATTGGGATTGACCTGTCTGTAATCACCGGCACCCTTGTTATAGCGGAATATCTGCGGTTCGAGTCCGTAGGAGTATTCAACGCCGTTCGTAAGTTCATAAATACCGGTGTTGCCGTTGTCAAAATAATCCTTAAGGGATATCAGATCGTTCGTCCGGACCGTTGAAAGGATACGTCCGACAGAAGGGACTTCAGTGATCTCACCCTCCCCCGCGGGTTCCCATGTCTCTGTAGGAACCATCATCATCGACATGAAAGATATTGACGAATGTTCTATCGAGAGCGGATACTGCGACAGGGTCTGAGCTTCTATCCTGTCGATATATCTGTTTACACCATTCGAAATAGACAATATCAAAGCAATACCGATAATACCTATCGACCCCGCAAAGGCAACAAGGATAGTCCTCGCCTTCTTGGTCCAGAGGTTGTTAAAGCTTAATGCCAGAGCCGTAAAGAAACTCATGGATGCTTTTCCGAGATTCCTGTGGACCGGAGCGGCGCTGTTCTTGTCTTTCTCAGGCTCAAACGGATTGCTGTCATCGGTTATATTGCCGTCTTTCAATCTTACGATCCTGGTAGCGTATTCTTCAGCAAGCTCAGGGTTATGGGTAACCATAACTACCAGACGGTCTTTAGCAACCTCTTTAAGAAGATCCATGACCTGTACGCTGGTCTCAGTATCAAGCGCACCTGTCGGCTCGTCGGCAAGAAGGATGTCAGGATCGTTGACCAGAGCTCTGGCTATGGCAACTCTCTGCATCTGTCCGCCCGACATCTGATTCGGCTTTTTGTGAGCCTGCTCACGGAGACCGACCTTTTCCAGGGCATCAAGACACTTCTGCTTGCGTTCCCTTTTCGAAATGCCCGAGATGGTAAGAGCAAGCTCGACATTTGATAAGACGGTCTGATGGGGGATCAGGTTGTAGCTCTGGAATACGAATCCGATCGTATGATTCCTGTAAGAGTCCCAGTCCCTGTCCTTATAGCGTTTGGTTGACACCCCGTTGATGATGAGGTCGCCGGAATCATAGCGGTCCAGACCTCCGATGATGTTCAGGAGCGTCGTCTTTCCCGATCCGGAAGGTCCTAAGATCGCCACGAACTCATTATCCCTGAGATTCAGAGAAACTCCGTCCAAAGCCTTCTGCACAAGGCTTCCTGTTCTGTATTCTTTACGTATATCCCTTATTTGAAGCATAATCTTTGAGATTCTATCACGCGCAAAACCCTTATTCTTTATAAAATCAGTGAATTATCAGCAAAATACGGTGATTAAGCAAGGTTTTGCATGCGCGTCTTATCCTTATTCCCTTTTTACAAAACCTCTTGCTCACCTGACTGCTTATTGCGGCAGCTTAGAATAAAGCCATGTGACATTGCCGGGGAAATTCTCCCTGTTCATCTTGGAGAACAGTTGGAACTGTATCCTCTTAATGCCTTTAAGGAAAGGCCTTATAGCTTCTGCAAGTCCCTGACATTCTTCCTTGAAAGTCTCTTCCTGGCAGTCCATGATGCACAGATAAGATCTGTCATTACGGTCTTTCTCAGGAGTGGTTACAAGTATCAGGACCTTGGCGATATCCGGACGGGAGCCGCAGTATTTTTTGACTGCATTTCCGATAGCGGCAAATTCGGGTGTATTTGCGGGGTTTGTTATGATGAGCTTCTGCATTCCCTGAATATCAGGACCGCCGTTGCCAATGAAATTATCGAGTTTTCTGTTGCCGGTTCCGCCCAGGGAGAGAGATGCGTTATCGCCTGCCCCTGCACCGAACCTTTCCCTGAAGATCTCAGTCTCAACCATTTTGTCGATAAGATCCTTGGGGATCGTTATGGAGACGGGACCGCCGGGATTAACGATGAAACCTTGATGATGTTCGTCTCTTGATACAGCCGCAACCTGAGCGAAGTTCATGATAAATATCTGGCTCGGGCCGCCTTTGCTGGCTATTCCGTTCTTCGAAGCTATCCTTGCAAGTCTCTGATCCGTGAACAAAGGAAGGAAAGGAACTCCGGGATTATTCTTGGTGCTTAACCCCATGAAAGCTACAGTACTCTTACCGTTCTTAGCGCCTGAGATCTTGGCAAGGGTAACAAATTCGGAAGTCATGAGGCAATCCATGACTGTACCGAAAAATACCGGTTCTTTGCCGAACTTGCCATACTCACAGAGCATAGCTGCCGTTCTCGGATTGCCTGCTATGGCCATGCCCTTGCAGGCCGGGTCTGACATATCTTCAATACCCTGTGCATCGGTGATGACCGCATATCTCTGAACAGGTCTTGAGGCATCTTCGTCCGGATCTGTCGGAAGCGGGATGTCTCCCCTTGTTATCTCAAGCTCAACCCTGCTGTATGTGGCTTCATCAACAAAATTCCTGTCTTCATCTCTGATCTTCTCGATCTTTACCTTAAATTTATTGCCTCTGCCCTGATAAAGGAATACTTCGCTGCCTGCTTTTGCAGTTCCCCTGAGGTTGCCGCGGATGACAATGTTACCTTCTGTCTCCGGAGCGGCACTTATGGGGATCTCATCACAGACCATAAAGAAACTCATACCGGTGGGAACAGATGCTCCTTCAAGGATCCTTTCGGCTGCCTGTCTGGCCTGTTCCTCCATCTGGACGATCTTTTTATCGGCTTCTTCCTGAGCCTGCTGCCTCTCTTCGGCTCTTGCCAGTTTCTCCTGCTTCTCCTCTTCACGTGCCGCGAGGATTATCTTCATCTCCTCTGTAACACTGTTACTCTCTTTATTTTGAGCGGGTTCGCTGTTCTTTGCCTCTGTATTTTTCTTCTTACCGAATAAAGCCATTTTTCCGACTCCCTTTATTTAAAATATATTTCCAACAAAGTATTATAGCATAACGGAATCAATGTCGGTTTTAATTCTTCAATAAAAAGGTGTGTTACAATAACTCCATAAAACCGGAGAGGTCTTACTATGGATTACGACAGACAGGACATACTCGATAAAGCAGCTGAAGCTTACGATCATGCCGAAGCGACCATCAGAGCGATGGACAGTGTTTTCCAAAATGTTACCGGCAGCAATTATGATGCCGGGCTTACACTTGCCCAGTTTGACATGATACTTCAGGGTGTCCTGCTGAGCGTGGCCTGCGCGGACGGGGTTTTCGATCCGGTCGAACAGGATTTCATAAGACAGTTTGCCATGCACGGGGACCTTCTTGAATACATAAGATCCGATTCGGACGGAATGATCGGACTGACGTGGGATAATATCGCTGATCTGCCTGAGGAAGTATCTTCAGCACTTATCGGTGTGTTGCCGCAGGTACTGGACGACCAGTGTGAGAGCTTTGTGATCCCTCTTGCCGCTGTTGATTTCTCATACAGCCAGTTTGGAGGAGTGATGACCACCCCCGGTGATTTCCTTAAGTCGATCGAGACAGACATGATAAAGATCGCCGGTCTTCTCGCACTAG
>Ga0310697_10006904_pt1 | contig 10735 bp, 8 predicted proteins | sample 172DNAGHGlowgp2_FD_203883 | JGI IMG/M metagenome (GOLD analysis project Ga0310697, IMG submission 203883) | Sheep rumen microbial communities from Palmerston North, Manawatu-Wanganui, New Zealand - 1728 DNA GHGlow gp2 (v2) (version 2) | ecosystem: Host-associated > Mammals > Digestive system >...
ACTTGTTGAACTCAAGACGATCGGGATCGTTCTTCTTGTTCTTGAACGTATTGTAATTTCTCTGCTTGCATTCGGTGCAGGCCAAAGTGATCTTAACGCGCATTGTATGCTCCTCCTAAAAGTTTTCCATCAAAAACGAGCCCCCAACGGGGGCACCTTTGATACGTTACCACAACGGTCGCTTTTTGTCAACGAAAAAGTTTGATTTCCGCAAAAGTTTTTTGGAAAGACCCGCTGCATCGTCCCGCTTTGCCGCCGAACGTCTCTGCGCGCCGTTTTCCCTGCGATCATAATGCACCGGGCGCCGCCCGGAAACCGGCGTGCCGCAGACAGATCCCTGCGTTTTTCGCCTTTGTCGTTACCGGTCCTTTCCGATGATCCCGAACACCATCGCCGCCAGCAGCAGTACGATCGCGCCCCAGACGCCGATCCCGATGCCGCCGTTGGAGTCGAACAGGCTTGAGAAACCGAACTGCCCGGCATAGCTCCAGACGATCACGCACCAAAGTGTGATCCCGCCGAGCGCGGAGATCAGAAACGCGATCTGCTTCGCAATCAGCGCCGAAACGAACAGCGCGACGCACGGCACGAAGATCGCAAGCGTCATGGAGACCGTCCAGTATTCCAGCGGGTTCGGAACGCGCAGCAGCATGAACGCCGCGTTATAGAAGCCTAGCCTCGTACCGGTCTCCGCCATGACCCATTCCGGCGCCGTATAGATCGGCAGAAACAGGACGTTGAACATGCACAGTACGGCTGTGACCAAATATGCAATTCGGCTGTTTTTCATTCGGATCCTCCGCTTGGTCCGCGCCGCGGTCCGCCGCCGCCTGCACGGAAAGGAATGTATGATTAGAAAGAATAGCACAAGGAAAGGATCGTGTCAAATCTCTTTCCCGCGCATCGCGAAAGAAAAAGCATCCCGAAAAATCCGGGATGCCTTCCTTTTTGCGTATCAGCGAAACACGCCGAACAGCCATGCTGCAAGCAGGCACATGCCGACAAGAAACAGAACGGTCGGGATCAGGATGATCCCATAGCCGGTGAGCGTCAGAAGGAGGTAATCGGAAAACCTGACCTTTTCCGGTTTTTCCTTTTCCTGTCCTTCCTGCTCCGGCTGTTCCGGATCCGTCAGGTCGTTTGCCGGCTGCCCGTTCACAAAGGCATACGGCTGCTGCGTTTTATTTCGCCTTCTCATTCTCGTTACGATTGCTCTTGCGTTCCATCTTCGGCAGTTCAAACAGATAGTTGCCGTTTTCGTCCATCTTGCGATCCGGGAAGTGGCATGCAAGGAAGTGGCCCGGGGTCACCTCTTTGAGTTCCGGCGGAACACGCTTGCACTTGTCGCAAGCCATGTAGCAGCGGGTATGGAACTTGCAGCCTTCCGGCGGTCTGATCGGGCTCGGAATGTTGCCTTCGAGAATGATGCGTTCCTTTTCGCCGCTGTCAAGATCCGTGGTCGGAATGGAGGACAGCAGAGCGATCGTGTAGGGATGACGCGGATCCGCAAACAGCGTCTTCGTATCGGTCAGCTCTACGACGTTGCCGAGATACATGACGCAGATACGATCCGAGATGTAGCGGACGACGGACAGGTCATGCGAAATGAACATGTACGTCAGGTTGTCGCGCTTCTTGAGCTCAAGCAGCAGGTTGATGATCTGCAGCTGAATGGAAACGTCCAGTGCGGAAACGCACTCGTCGCAGACGACGAACTTCGGACGGACCGCGAGCGCACGCGCGATGGAGATTCTCTGACGCTGCCCGCCGGAGAACTGGTGGGGATAACGGTACAGCATGTAGTCCTGCAGACCGCACTCCTCCATCGTCTTGACGATGTAATCCTTGATCTCCTCGCTGCCATGCTTGTACATGTTGTGCGTGACAAGACCTTCCTCGATGATCTGACCGACCGGGAAACGCGGGTTCAAGCTGGAATACGGATCCTGGAAGATGATCTGCAGATCCTTGCGCAGCTTGCGCATTTCGGCGTACTTCAGTCTTGCAAGGTCGATGCCGTCGCTCATCAGCGCTTCATACTTCTGGAATTCGGGATCGTCGGCGTGTTCTGCTTTGAGAGCCTTGAGCTCCTCGAGCAGCGCGCTGATGCGCTTGTCGTCCTCTGCGATCTCTTTCTCCAGATTCCGGACTTCCTGATCCTTGCCGCGGATCTTCATCGTGTTCATGGAATCGAGATGCTTTGCGCGGACAACGGTTTCCTCATAGATCTTGAGGTTCAGATCAAGGCCCTTGTTGCCGGGATCCGAGAACGTGAATCCGCCGAGAATATGCGCGATATCGGTCAAAGCGGTCTGCTCTGCGCAGCGCGCAAGGTTGCGGCTCTGCAGGAGGAAGAAGTCCGCCTTGTCTTCGCCGATCTCCTCGACCTTCTTTTCGAGTTCTTCGCATTCACGCTTCGCTTTTTCATACTTCGCGCGATACTTGTGAATATGCGTCAGCGTATCCTTTACGTAGGCCGGCGCGATGTCGAACAGCGTTTTGCCGTAGTACAGGGTCGTGCCTGCGGTCTGCGGGTACAGCTGCAGCAGCGTTCTGCCGAGCGTCGACTTGCCGCAGCCGGATTCACCGACGATACCGATGGTCTCGCCTTCGTAAATGTTGAGCGTAATGTCCTCGTTTGCGCGGACATACATTTGCTGCTTCTGGAAGATCGAAGATTTCGCAATCGGAAAATACTTTTTCAGATTGGTGATCGAAAGCAGTACTTTTTTATTTTGTTCCACGGCTTCTCTCCTCCTTGTTCGGATAGAAGCAACGAATCTGCTGTCCGTTGCCAACGTCTACAAGCTCCGGTTCTTCATCGATGCAGCGCTGCGTGCAGTACTTGCAGCGCGGGCCGAACTTACAGCCCTTCGGAAGCGCCAGCGGATGCGGCACGACGCCCGGGATCGGCTCCATGTCTTCCGTATCGGTGTTCAGACGCGGTACGGAATACATCAGACCCTCCGTGTAAGGATGGCTCATCTTGCTCGCCGGATCAAAGATCACTCGCGCGCTCGCCTTCTCGACGACCTGACCGCAGTACATGACCGCAACGTCGTCCGCCATCTCATTGATGACGCCGAGGTCGTGCGTGATGAAGATGATGCTCGTTCCTTTTTCCTTCTGCAGATCGTTCATCAGGCGAAGGATCTGCGCCTGGATCGTAACGTCCAAAGCCGTCGTCGGCTCGTCTGCGATCAGGATCTTGGGCTTGCACGCAAGCGCCATTGCGATCATGACACGCTGACGCATACCGCCGGACAGCTGGTGCGGATACTGTCTCAGCACCTGCTCCGGATTCGGGATCTGTACGTCGTAGAGCATTTGAAGCGCATGCTCCGCAGCCTGCTTCTTGTTCATGCCCTGGTGGATCATGAACGTTTCGGAAAGCTGCTTTTTGACGGAGAATACCGGGTTCAGAGACGTCATCGGCTCCTGGAAAATGACCGAGATGTCATTGCCGCGGACGTTATACATTTCTTCCTTGTTCATCTGAACAAGGTCCTTGCCCTCGAGCAGCACGCTGCCGGATGCGATATAGCCGTTCGGATCGAGCAGCTTCAGCATGCTCATCGCGTGGACGGATTTACCGGAACCGGATTCGCCGACGATGCCGATGGTCTTGCCTGCCTCCAACGTGTAGGAAACGTCGTTGACCGCCTTAACGATGCCCTTGCGCGTTCTGAAATACGTATGGAGATGATTTACTTCCAATAATGCCATTGTTTCTCTCCTCCTTATTCTTTCGAACTCGACTTGGGATCCAGCGCGTCACGCAGCGCGTCGCCGACGATATTGATGCAGATCGTCGTGATCGACAGGAACAGCGAGGTGAAGACCCATTGCCACCAGTAGTTCTTAATGACCGTGGAGTTGGTCGCTGCATTCAGCATGTTGCCCCACGTCGGCTGCGGATACTGAACGCCGAAGCCGAGGTAGCTCATGCTGGACTCGGTCAACATACAGCTTGCGAAGCCGAGTGTGATCTGTACCAGAATGACGGACAGAACGTTGGGCAGAATGTGCTTGATCGCGATACGCGTTTCACGGACGCCCATGGACTTTGCCGCAAGAACGTACTCGCTTTCACGTGCAAGCAGGATCTGCGCACGCAGCATGTACGCGATACCGGTCCATCCGAGAACACCGATGATGCACATCAGGATGAAGATTCGCATCGTTGCGCTCATGTTCACCTGCGCAAGCAGCGCGGAGAGAGCAAGTGCGAACGGCAGCAGCGGGATATTGCCGACGACCTCAGCGATACGCATCAGGAGGATGTCGACCCAGCCGCCGCAGTAACCTGCGATACAGCCGATGATGATGCCGATGATGATCTCGATGATAACCGCGACCGCACCGATGGTCATCGTCATGAGACCGCCGTTTGCGATACGCTGGAATTCATCCGCACCGTAGGTATCGGTACCGAAGATGTATCCGTTCAGACCCCATTTATCAACGAGCTTGCCGTTGCCGTCAACGAGGTAGTTCTGGAATGCACCGCTGAACACCTTATAGCTCTCATCCGCCTTTATGGAAGCGACCTTCTTCGGCACGGTTGCCTGACCGAAGTGGTTGCCGCCCCAGGAGTAGACGTTGCCCTTGTTGGTGATGCCGACAATGTGGTAGGTGCCTGCGGAGATCGTATTGGGCAGGAAGTATTCGCCCTCGGAGAGCTTCGGCATGCCGACCGCCTCAAGCGGGAGGTCGCCTACGTAACCGAGCGTGTTGTCCGCCATCATCAGGACGACGGAGTTCGACGTCGCTTCGATGCCGACGATCTTCTTGCCGTGCGCTTTGACGAAGTCCTTGATCTTCGTGGTCGGCCCGACCAGTGTGTCTTCACGGACGTCTTCATACATCTTGCGCAGACCGGAGAAGATCGTCTGTCCCTTCTTGTCAAGACCGACAATGTAGTTCAGTGTAAAGTCGATATCGACGAGCCCCTGCTTCTCTACGAAATTCTCGAGGTTCGCATAGGTGTGCATGTTGCCCCAGATGTAGAGCGTGCCGTCGTTCATCAGGATCGCCGTGCACTGCCAGCCGCAGGTGAGCTTCTTGATATCGTTGACGTTCGGGATGCCGTTGTCATGCAGCTCCTGCGGCATGACGACGATCGAAGGATCATCCTCCGCTTCCGGAGAGTATCCGTACTGGCCCAAACGGTTGTTGCCCCAGCCGTAGATCTTGCCTTGATCGTCGATCGCGATGCAGTGGTCGATGCCGGCCGCCGCATACAGGATGTTTGCATCCAGCACTTCCTGCGGAATATTGCCGATGTCGATACCGGAGGTGTTGATCTGTGTCGCACCCCAGATATAGACGTTGCCGGCGTTTGAAAGACCGAGGGTGAAGGAGCCGTAACCGTCGATGCTCTTGATGCCTTCTTCCTGCATCTTCGCCGGAACGGACATCATCGTCAGCGTCGGCGGAACGTTCTTCTGCGTGATCTCGGTATAGCTGTCCGAATAGTTCTTCATGAACTTCGGCGCGAAGATGACGAAGCAGAACATGAGGAAGACGACGACCAGCGCGCCGATCGCAAGCTTGTTGCGGAAGAATTTCTGCGCAACCTGCTTGCCCGGGCTGGTAATCTCAATAACGTCCTTCTCGGTAAGCTGCTGATCCGCTACTTCTTTCAGCTCTTTGCCGGGGAACAGGAGACGACGAAACCAATTACCGATTCCTTTTTTCTTTTCCATATCGACGCCTCCTTTTACTTATTGACACGAACACGCGGATCGACAAGACCGTACACAAGGTCCGTGATCAGGTTTCCGATCAAGCCGATGAAGACATAGAAGCATTCAATCAGCATGATGACGTCGTAGTCCGCGGTTCTCATTGACTTCAGGAACAAAGTACCCATGCCGTTCAGAGCGAACATGGATTCGGTGATCATGGAGCCGCCGAACAATCCCAGGAACCAGCCGATGACAACCGTGATGATCGGGATCAAAGCGTTGCGCCACGCATGCGAGTAGATGACGGTGCGTTCACGAACGCCCTTTGCACGGGCGGTACGAATGCAGTCCATCGAGAGAGCGTCCAGCATGGCGGTACGCGTCAGACGGGTCATATAGGCCAGCGACGAGAAGGTCAGCGTGATGATCGGCAGGACCATGTAATAGACACGATCCCAGAACCATTTCCAGCCGGTATAGTTGCTGCCCGGCGTTTTCATGCCGCTCGGCGGCAGCCAGTGCAGGACCGAGCAGAATATGAAGATGAAAAAGATACAGAAAATAAAGATCGGCAAGCTGTAACCGACGATCGTAACGACCTGAACGGTTTTGTCCAGCACGGATCCGCGCTTGACTGCACAGCGAATACCCAGAGGGATCGTGATGCCGAGCGCAATGACTGTTACAAACAGGTTGAGGAACAGCGTGTTCTTCATCGGATCGCCGATGATCGTGATAACTTCAGCTCTTTCTTCCCAGGAATAACCGAAGTTGCCCTGAAGCAATCCGTTGCAGTGACCGTCATAGAACGGCCATACACCGACCCATCTCAGATAACGAACGATCTTGTTATCCGTATCGGTGCCGTACATTCTCTGATATTTCAGATACAGCTCATCAAATTTGGCGTCTATTTCACTCGGCTTGAGCATGTTTTTCATTGCGTTGACTTCCGTTTTCGCGTCGGTGTAGGCGCGGTTTTGCGGAACCAAGCTGTAGACGTTATACAGAATGAACGTCAGGAGAATCAAGACGACAAAGACGTAGAGCAATCTCTTAAGTATATATTTTCCCATTCGGTTACCCCTGTCCTTTCGTAAAAGGTCGCTGTGCGCAAAAAGATGATTCTTTCTGAAAAAAATACGTCCGACGGCGTTGCCACCGCCGGACGTATGTGTTACTTAATCGGATTACCGATTGATGACATAGATATCTGCGAGGTCCTTGACGTAGCAGATGGAGTAGTCATCATACATTGTCGGGTCAACGGTCCAGTTGTAGGAGTAGTCATACACTGCGCTGTTGAAGCCGGTTGCGAAGTTGAACAAGCAGTACAGCGGGCTGCCGGAATAGTAACCGTAAACAGCCATCTGATAGAGCTCGTCAAGCATCGGAGCGAAGTCGCCGATCGTGTTGTAGACCGCGAAGCCCGCTGCCTTAACGTTCTCGTTCTCCATGAAGCCGGTGAGAAGCAGGTTGGTGAACTCGTTGTTGACCGTGCCGTACCAGTTGATTACGAGCGGCATGTAGTAGTCGTCGCCGACTTTGGTGGTCTTATAAGCTTCATCCTTGGAATGATAGTTGATATCATTCTCGGTTGCTTCCGCTGCCGGGATCTTCTTATAACGGACGCCGGTGCCTGCATAGTCGGTACCATCCGCATTGTAGACCCAGCCGCCCTGCTCGAGGACCGCGATTGCGCTGTCGAGAGAGGTTGCATAGGAGTCAAGCATCATGCCCTGTGCGCTCGCAGCCTTGTACATCCAGGAACCCTTGTAGTACGGGCCGTCGACAACACCGCCGTAGCCGCCGGTGAAGTCCTTCGCGAACTTTGCACGATCCATGCAGTACGCGATCGCCTGACGGACTTCGACGAACTGGACGGGACCGTAGTCAGCACGCATACCGAGCTTGCCGTAGCCTGCACGGCTGTAGTGCGTTGCGATGAACTTGCCTTCGGAAGCATCGACCATTGCCAGAGCTTCGTTCGTTGCGTCGCCGCCGGTGATTGCTGCCAGAACGTCGAGGTTGCCGGCCTTCAAGTCTTCGAGCTGCGTTGCGTCAACGGACTTCTTGTAGATAACCTTGTCGATGGAGGGCTTTACGCCTTCGTAGTTGCCCTTGAAGTTCGGGTTCTTTACGAGGACAGCAGAACGGTCGGAGGAGTCATAGGACTCGACGCAGTACGGACCGGAGTAAGGATAGGTCATGTCGGTGTTCAGCGCGGAAGCGAGGATGTAGGCTGCCATCGTGTAGGTGTCGCCTTCCTTCGCATAGAACTCATCGCTGAGATAGACGCCGTTGCCGTCATCCTTGATCTCGCAGTCGCCGATCCACATCTTGGTGAATTCGGGGCTGTATGCCGCGTAACCGGTGTCATAGTAGTACGGGAGGTAATCCGGAGCAACGGTGACCGCGAACGTATAGTCGTCGATCAGGCGGATGCCCTTGAATTCCTTCGTGCCGGTTTCGCTGCCGGGGCCGGTGTAGGTGTTGTAATCATCGAAGCCGACCAGGGACAGACCGGAGTGATGGTCACGGCCTGCTGCCTGTGCGCCGACCGGGGAACCGAACACCAGCGTGCTGACGATATAGTCCTTCGCGGTGACGGGGCTGCCATCGGAGAAGACGAGGTCCTTCTGGATGGTGATCTGGAAGGTCTTGGAACCGTCTTCGTTCTCGGTCTCAACGTGATCTGCAACAACGGTGGGATTCCACTTGTAGGAACCATCCTTGGTGATGGTGGAGACAGTCTCCAGACCGCTGGTCAGATGGCCGACGTCGTTATCGGAGGAACCAGGAGAGTTCGCACCGAATGCCGGGAAACGGAATTTGCCGGACAGGTCGGTCGAGCTGCCGAGGATGATCTGGCCATCATCGGAAGTCCAGTCGATCAGAGCAGATGCCGGATTCCAGTACGGGTTGGTCGGATGTTCTTCGACGCCGTGGATCTTCGCATTGTACACATCGTAGTACTCGTTGCTGTACAGCGGGATCTCGGGGAGCAGGTAGTTCCAACGCTGCATGTACAGCTTCCACCACTCTGCATAGACTTCGTCCGCAGTCGTAAATTCGCCGACGGGCTCAGTCTTGTAAACCATTGCCATGGACAGGAAGTCCATACCGAGGAGATAGCGAACGCCGTCAACGGTAACATACGCGAAGCCGGTGTCGGGATCTTCTTCGACCATGTCGATGGTCACTTTGTCGCCGATCTGCTTATACAGGGACACATAGTCCGTGCCATATTCCTTACCGGACAGCCATGCGAGCGTCGTGATCATCTCGTAGTCGACCGCTTCGGGCTCAGCAGGCTCGGTGGGCTCGGTCGGCTCGGTGGGCTCAGTGGGCTCGGTCGGCTCAGTGGGCTCGGTCGGCTCAGTGGGCTCGGTGGGCTGGGTGGGCTCGGTCGGCTCAGTTACTTCTGTGCCGGGTTCGACGGGCGTGGGCTTATCGCCGTTGCACGCGACGAGCGCGAGTGCCATGAGCAGAACCAACAGACCAGCAAGGATCTTCTTGATGTTTTGCATTATCCATTCCTCCTTAATGTATTGTATGATAATACGATGCTATTATATAGCACATCGTGAAAATTGTCAATCCTATTCTTTTACTTTCGATCGTTCGCAGATTTATCGGAAAAACCTTATAATTGTCTTATTTTTCGGCCGCTTCCGACTGTAGTTCTTCGATCGTAATTTCCATATTCCGCACCGCTGCGATCAAAAAAACCGACAGCGCGACGGCAAGGAGCATCAGCCCGAAAAACAGCGCGTCGCCGAGCCCGAGCGTCTTGTCGACCGTATGATTCAGGCAGAGAATGTCATAGACGATCGTGCCGATCAGACCGACGCCGACCAGGATCAGAACGGCGAGAGCCGAGCGTCCGATGCGGATATACCCGTGTTCATGCTGCATTCGTTCCATTTTTTGCCCGATCTTCGGCTGCGCGAACAGCGCGAGGATCATATAGAACGCGGGAAGCAGGGCGATCGCGCATGGCAGAACGACATAGAGCTCGCTTTCCGCCGCGTAATGCTGCAGCAGTCCGCCGAGGATGGATGCAAATACGGCGAACGCGCCGATCCACATAAAAACGTGCAGTCTGCGCTGCTTCTGCTCGGAGATCAGCGGCACGTACCACGCGCCGATATATTCCGTCTTCCGGCGCACCTTTCCCTTTTCATTTGTATACTCAACGACCCGGTAATCCGCCACGTACCGATCGACGCCGAACTTTTTCATTTCCGTACTCCCGTTTCTTTTTTAATGATTATATCACAAACGTGCATGAATTTCCATCCGTTTATGAAAATTCCCTTGTTTCCATTATATATATTTGTTATACTTTCGGTAACGCAGGGACGTTTCCGCGCAGCGCGTCCGAAACGTCCCGCAGCGATCGATTTTCCCGGGAGGATCAGGCCGTATGAACGGGATAGCCGGTCACAACCGCATATTTGTCGGAAAGGCGGCGCTGCTGTCGCTCGCCCACGCCGCCGTGGACCTCTGCTGCGCCGCGCTGTTCTTCTCCGTGCTGAAGGGCGAAAAGCTCTGGCTCGGCATGGTGCTCTACAACGCCTGCGCGTTCCTTTTTCAGCTGCCGATGGGCGTTCTGGCGGATAAGCTGAACCGCAACATGCTCTTTGCCGCGGTCGGCTGCGCGCTGGTCGCGCTCGCGTTCGGACTGCGGTCCGTGCCGATCCTTGCGATGGTCGTTGCGGGGCTCGGCAACGGCGCGTTCCACGTCGGCGGCGGGATCGAAGTGCTGAACGGCTCGGAAACGAAGGCGGGACCGCTGGGCGTGTTCGTCTCCCCCGGCGCGATCGGGCTGTATTTCGGACGCGTCTTCTCCGCACAGATGCTTTCCCTGCCGTGGCTTCTGCCCGCGATCCTGCTTCTGTTCGGCGGCGCGATCCTGCTGCTCGGAAAATCCGAATTCCGGGAAGGCTCCGGCAACATTCCGCTCTCGTTCGACATGCCGAAGAACGGGCTTTGGCTTCTGATCCTTTTGTTCCTTGTCGTCGTTTTACGCTCGTTTATGG
>Ga0310697_10006906_pt1 | contig 10735 bp, 9 predicted proteins | sample 172DNAGHGlowgp2_FD_203883 | JGI IMG/M metagenome (GOLD analysis project Ga0310697, IMG submission 203883) | Sheep rumen microbial communities from Palmerston North, Manawatu-Wanganui, New Zealand - 1728 DNA GHGlow gp2 (v2) (version 2) | ecosystem: Host-associated > Mammals > Digestive system >...
TTATGGAAAAATGTAAGCATGCCAATAGTATTAAAGTTGAAATCCCTTTGTATAATGCAGGAAATTCAGTGTTCTCGTTTCATGTAGACAAACCTTTGAATTGGCCAAAACAGTAGTTATTCGTTATTCTTGTGAGATGAGATGACGAATAGCGGAGCCCAATCATCTCCGCTATTCGTTTTTTTATATGGCTGGTTTCAGAAAAATCCATTCAGATTCCTATTTTATGGTAATCATTCTATAGTAATCAAAATTTTTGTATTTTTGCGGGCAAATAACAAATCAAATCCATGAAGAATCCTTTTGTTACCAATGGCTATGCAGGAGCCGAGTATTTTTGCGACCGAGTGCAGGAGACCGAGATCTTGCGTGAGCTCCTTCTCAACGAGAACAATATAGCATTGATTTCTCCCCGCCGTATTGGAAAGACGGACTTGATTTGGCATGTGTTCGATGATCCCGATATTAAGAAAGACTATCATTGTTTTGTGGTCGACATTTATGCTACGAAGAATCTTGGCGACTTTGTGAATATGCTTGGTAAGGCTTTGGTCGACGAGCTTCGTCCCAAAGGTAGGAAGGCTTGGGAAAAGTTTGTGACCATGGTGGCGTCGTTGCGCAGTGAAATCACATTCGACATTAGCGGAATGCCTGTATGGGGCGTCGGAATTGGCTCGATTAACAACCCGACGGTTACATTGGATGAGATTTTCACTTACTTGGAAAAAGCGGATAAACCTTGTCTGGTGGCAATTGATGAGTTTCAACAGATTACTCGATATGGGGACGAAACCATCGAAGCGACAATCAGGACATACGTGCAGCGTTGCACTAATGCCCATTTCATTTTCTCGGGTTCCCAACGCCACATGATGAACGGCATGTTCACTTCGCCTTCTCGCCCGTTCTATCAGGCGGTTACCATTATGAATTTGCAGCCGTTGGATTTGAACGTTTACACTGATTTTTGTGTAGGAAAGTTTGAGGAAGAGGGAAAACACCTTGATGCGAAGGTCGTGACACTGCTTTATGAGCGTTTCGAGGCGGTGACAAGTTATATGCATCGCGTGATGAATGTGCTTTTCTCTAGAACGGACAAGGGTGCCACTTGTGACGTTTCGATGGTGGACGAGGCCGTGGAGTTCATCATTAGGCTTTCTTCCGACACATACGAGTCTTTGTTTTATCAAATGCCTGAAAAACAACGCCTGCTGTTTCTGTCTATTGCAAGAGAAGGAAAAGCTAAAGAGGTGACAAGTGGGGCATTTATCAAAAGAAACAAGCTTAATTCAGCCAGTAGCGTGAGCTCTGCATTGAAGGGTCTACTGGATAAAGATTTTATTACTGAAGACAAGAATGTTTATTCGGTATATGACCAGTTCTTCGCCTTGTGGTTGAAGTTCAAGGGCCTTATTTAATCACATTAAACACCTTATTATATTATGCTCTCCAACCTGAAGAAATACCATATCATCCTTGCCTCCAAGTCGCCGCGAAGGCAGGAACTGCTGCGCGGCATGGGCGTCAGTTTCGAGATCCTGACCAAGGAAACGCCAGAGAATTATCCAGCGCAGTTGCCGTTGGACGAAGTGCCCAAATACCTCAGCCTGCAAAAGTCGCTGGCATTCAAGGATAACGAATTGCCTGCTGATTATCTGCTGATTACGTCGGATACGGTCGTGATTTGCGAAGGCAAGATTTTGGGCAAGCCAAAGGATAGGGAAGACGCTGAAAGGATGTTGCGGATGCTTTCGGGCAAGACGCATCATGTTGTGACAGGCGTGACGGTGCGTTCGGCAGAAAAGACGGAATCGTTTGCAGTGCGTTCCAATGTGACCTTTGCCCAATTGGATGCGGACGAAATCAACTATTACATCGAACATTGCCAGCCCTTCGACAAGGCGGGTGCCTACGGTATTCAGGAGTGGATTGGCTATGTGGGCATCAGCGGATTGGAGGGCTCGTTCTACAACGTGATGGGTCTGCCGACACGAAAGCTTTACCAGTGCTTGAAAGGATTTTGACTTGCTTTGCGTCACTGTGAGGAACAAAGCAGTCTAGGGGTGAAAACTTTATTTCATTGTTTTGTTCTTTGTTTTTTTCTACTTTTGCAAATTATTAGAATTGTAATGACTGAAAAGCGTCCACAAATATTGATTACCAACGATGATGGCTACGCCGCCAAAGGCTTGCACAAGCTGGTCTCGCTGATGCGTACGCTCGGCGACGTAGTGCTCATTTCGACGGATGAGGTGATGTCGGCCAAAAGCCATTCCTGCACCATCCGCGAACGCCTTTATGTCAGGCTCGTCCATGAGGAGGAGGGCTTCAAGGAATACCGCTGCAATGGTACGCCGGTCGATTGCGTAAAACTTGGTTACCAAAAGTTGATGCCAACGCCGCCTGATTTGGTCGTCTCGGGCATCAACCATGGGATGAACGCTGCTACGACGGTGGTCTATTCGGGCACTATCGGTGCGGTTATCGAGGCGTGCATGAACGGCCTCAACGCCATTGGCTACAGCCTCTTTAGCCTCAATCCCGATGCCGACTTCGATCATCTCGACACGGCCATCCTTGAAATCACGCAAAAAGTGCTGAAAGAAGGCCTTCCGAAGGGTGTTTGCCTGAATGTGAATTTCCCGAAACGAAGTGAAGAACCATTGAAAGGCATCAAGGTGTGCCGACAGGCAGCATGCCGTTGGGTGGAGTATTTCAAGGACCAATATGACGAAAACGGGCAGCAGTTCTATGACTTGGAAGGTACCTTTGAGAGTGACGACATCACGCCCGACACTGACCTTTGGGCATTGCAAAACAACTTCATCTCGGTGGTCCCGACCTGCTTCGATTGGACGGCGCATTCGCAAATTGGACCGATGAAAGAATTTGAAACTTTAAGCATATAACAATGAAAATCAAAGATAACTTTTGGCTTGGATTGTTGATTGGAGCGGCCAGTTTCGGGCTGTTTTTCCTTTTGTTTAGCCTGATTCCTTGGGAAAGCCTTGGCAGGTTTTCCACGCGTGCTCCTTATCTCTTGGCCTTCATCCCTGGTGTCGTCCTGTTCAGGATGATGCTGGTGAAATGGAACCTCGACAAGATGGGAAGAGGTGTGCTTGCGGTCACTATTGTAGGGATGCTATTGGTGTTTTTCCTTGTTTAGAAAACTGACTACCGATGAAATACTATATCATAGCAGGTGAAGCCTCGGGCGATTTGCACGCTTCCAATCTTGTGTCCGAGATCAAGAAGAAGGACAAGAAAGCTGAGTTTCGTGGTTTTGGTGGCGACCTGATGAAGGCGCAAGGTGTCGAATTGGTGAAGCATTACCGTATGATGGCTTACATGGGCTTCGTCGAGGTGGCGGTCAACCTGCGCAAGGTGTTGGGCAATATCTCGCTATGTAAAAAGGATATCATTGAGTATCAACCAGATGTTATCATTTTAGTGGATTATCCAGGCTTCAATTTCCGCATCGCCGACTTCGCACATGAGAAAGGCTTCAAGGTGGTTTATTACATTTCACCCCAGCTTTGGGCTTGGAAACGCCATCGCGTGAAGAAGGTCAAGCGCTCGGTGGACAAGATGCTGGTGATTCTGCCTTTCGAGGAAGCGTTCTACAAGCAGTATGGTGTGGATGTGACCTATGTCGGTAACCCTTTATTGGACGAGCTGGCGAAGTTTGGTACAGCCAACCGTTCCATTTTCCTGCGTCGCAACAGTTTGGGCGAGTCACGCGAAATCATTGCCATGCTGCCTGGGAGCCGCAAGCAAGAAGTGAAACGCATGCTGCCTATCATGCTGAAAGTGGTACCTCATTTTCCGAATTATCAGTTTGTCATTGCTGGCGTGTCGTCGCTCGACAAGGCCATGTATAAGGACATCATCGGCAATGCCGATGTTTTTTTGGTTGAGAATCAAACTTATGAGTTGCTTCAGAATTCTAGTGCTGCCATGGTCACTTCAGGAACGGCCACGCTTGAAACGGCCTTGTTCACCGTGCCAGAGGTAGTGTGCTATAAAGCGACTGACTTCTCCTATCGTCTTGCCAAATGGATGATTAAGGTGAAGTTCATATCATTGGTTAATCTGGTGATGGATAGGGAAGTGGTCAAGGAGTTGATTCAGGGCGACCTGACCGAGGACAACCTTGTGAAGGAATTGGACCAGTTGCTGCACAATGCCAAGCGTCAGCGCAAGCTACTGGAGGATTATGTCGAGCTGAAAGACCGGCTTGGCAATGCTGGCGCTTCCGAAAAGGCAGCCGAGGTCATTATGGAAGCTATGAAAACGAGGAAATAACTCGTTTCAATCGAAAAATTTCTTTTTCATCAATTTTTTATCGTTTTATTGATGATTGAATTTTTTTCTATATTTGCGGTGTTAATAAAAAACAAAGTGGTATGAAAATGAGGCTTACACTATTATCTCTTTTGCTTTTTATCAGCATTTCTGTTTTTTCCCAGAACTCCACCCAAGGCACGGAATTTTGGTTTTCTTTCATGCATAACGGCTATAAAGAGAACAATCGCACATGGGTGGAAACTCAGGTGATGATTAGTGCGAAACGGGCTTGCAGTGGGACGATTACCAATCCGCGCACCTCATGGTCACAGGCGTTTACGGTTGATAGCGCGAGCGTCGTGGTGTTGCCCATTCCTGAAACACAGGGTTATAATGAGGGTAACGAAGGCGTTCCTTCCGATTTGGGCCTGTTGCTGATGGCCACCGATACGGTTTCTGTTTTTATTGCCAATTGCGCCAACAAATCGTTCGATGCCTCATTTGTGTTACCTGTTGAGAGTCTTGGCTCCAGTTATATCGTGCAATGCGATAAGCAATCACGTACATTGTATTCTGTCATTTTTGATTTCCGTGATATGGAAACAAGCGCTTTCCTTATTGTGGCTACTGAGGACAATACCGTGATTGACATTAATCCGTCAGTAACCACCATCGACGGACACGCAAGTGTTATCGACTATTCCGTTACTCTAGATCGAGGGCAGACCTATTTCATGCGTTCGAAAAATAATGCAGGTGATCCGCTTCGAGATTTTTCTGGTACTCGTATTAAAGCAAGAGGCGGCAAGAGAATCGCGGTGTTCAATGGTAACACGTTGACCTCTATCCCCGATCCCTCGCTCAGTGGCACCAAATATAGTTACGATCATATCTTTGAGCAAGCGCTTCCTGTTGAGACATGGGGTAAACGTTTTGCCATCACAGGTTCCTCCAGTCGAACCCGTGACCAAGTGAAAATAACTGCTGAGTTTGGCAATACCGTAGTGTGGTGCAACGGTGTGCAGCAGACCAGGTTGAACAAAGGTGAGTCGTACACTTTTTGGCTTTATGCTAGTATGTCTGGAGACCATCCTTTTGAAGGAGGATCGTGCTTTGTTGAGACTTCTAAACCTAGTATGGTTTATCTTTATAATACAACATGTCTTGACCCAGAGGCAACATCGCAGGAGAATGGAGACCCTTCGATGGTATGGATTCCGCCTATTGAGCAGAGAATCAATGAGATTACCTTTTGTACTTTTAATCACTATAATGCAATAATCGACAATCACTATGTGAATATAGTGGTGGATAGCGAAAGCGTGCATGAAGTGTACTTGGATGGTGTCTTGTTGGATGCCAACGACTTTCAACCTTTGATTGGGAATCAGAACCTTTCCTATTCACGAGTGGAAATCAGTCATGGAATGCATCATCTTTCTTGCGAAAGGGGATTAATAGGCCATGTTTATGGATTCGGATACGCCAAAGGTTATGCCTATTGTGTTGGCGCCAATGTGGAAAACTTGACGAGTACGCTCCTTGCCAACGGACAGTTGAGCGCCAACTATCTTGACGGTTTGCACCTTTGTATTGGCGAGGATGCCGATTTTGAAGTCGTGACGAATTATTCCGTGGAAAGCGTGGTTTGGGATTTCGACGGCACGCCGATTTCAGGTGGCGTTACAGCTTCGCATACCTACAACCAATCCGGCGAATTCATTGTGAGCGCAATTGTTGAGGGTCACAATAACTATACGTATGAACTGTTTTACGACACCTTGACGATGGCAGTCCATGTGGAGGATGCTGCTGGTTTTGCTGATATTACTTACGTGGCGTGTGACGAGGATGTCTTTGAGTTTCACGGGGAGGTTTATACTGAATCGGGATATTATGAACAGAACGTGCATAATGTCAACGACTGCGATAGTATTTTCCGTCTCACGCTTGATATGGGTTTCACTCCGAATTTCGAGTTTGTCGGCACGCATTGGCCTATCGGCGGTAGCGAGACATACTACACTATGAACGAGTATGCTGTCCAAATGAATGAGCCTCGCGCCCAAGTGGATACGGTGCTATGGCAGATTGATTGCCCGAATTGGTATGTTGAACCGCATGGCGACAAAGGCGAGGAATGCACTTTATACATTTTCTCTTATCTCCTTGAGCCAGTTATGCTTCATGCCTGGGCCATCAACAGTTGCGACACGGTGCATGAGGAGTTCTTCATCCAGACTTCCTATTATGATGTGGATGAGAATGCACAGAATGCCGCTTTTGTGATGGCACCCAATCCCACCCAAGGGATGGTAACCCTTTGTTTTGACCAATTACAGGGAAGGGCAGAAGTGCATGTCTTCAATAGTTTAGGCCAAAAGGTGGATGCTTTCATTATAGATGAAATCCAAGATCGACAGATGACTTATTTGATGCCAGATGTCCCTAATGGGCTATATTGTTTTGTTGTGAAAACCAAGGGTGGTGCTTTGATACGAAAACTCATATTAAAACGCTAAGACTATGAGGCGATTGTATAATAAATATTTGTTTTTGACGGTCTTAGTACTTCTTATCATGCCATCCTGCTTGAAAGAAGGCGAAAAGACGATTTTGGTCAACGACCCGCAGGATATTCCTTTAATTACGGATTATCTTCCTGCTGATTTGCTCGAATTGTTCGGCGAGGATAATGTGTTCTTTGGCGACCAGCCACCAGTAATTGATATGGAGTTTAAATCGTTGTACCAGTATGAGACTGTCGTCACAGATATGTTTCATCATCCACAGCCAGGAGAAATTTCTCCTATTATGCATTATCATAAGATTAATCAGCAGTATCTTCAGATTGCCGACTATATCAGTATGACCTCAGTGGAGAGCACCAGCAAAGTGATTTCGCCAGTCTACATGACAGGTCGAGGTGATAATTTCACGGTTTACTTTTACGAGGTGCAGCAAACGGACGGCCATCCTGAACATGCAGTGCTATTTTCTGGTACCTTAACCGCCTCTGGAGTCGAAAATTTCAGATATGGTTATAAGATTATGAAATATAACGATCCTGTTGTTCCGCCAACGGTCTATCCCGTCAACTCCATATTCATCTTTAAGGATCATGATAGCATGGCTGAAGCCAGCAATTGGTACGACGAATCATTAATCAACTCACAAAACTGATGAGGTCATGAAAAAGTTCCTGTTATTTCTGATTTTTGAAGTGTTTTTAGTGGCTTCATCACAGGCTCAGTTCGCTAAACCGCTGAGAAACAGGAATCACTTTTCCAGCAATACAAGTTTGTTCAGTGTGGGCCTCACTGGGAGTTTTGCCGCCAACGATATGTTTTATACTGCGGTCAGCAAGTCGAAACTGACGCCTTTTATGGCTCCGACTTTTGGCTTGGCGGCGGAATGGAACACAATGCGCAGTGTTTCAATCGGCATGGATGTTTCCTATGTCATGCGCGGTACCCATGAGGTTTTTGCTACAGAGTTTCTTACTAGCTATACCAGCTCGACTTATGCCCGCGTAAACTATAATATGGTTATGAATGGGGTTGAAGCCCGTCTTCCCATAACGTTTTATTTTGGATATGAAGAGATCATCAAACCCTATATTTATGTCGCGCCAAGGTTTACCCTTTGGCTGAATGGCAATGTCCGATGGGAGCGTACCTATGACGACGGAAGCTATGCCCCTTTGGTGTTTGAAAGCGAATTGAACAACGTTACAATGGATCCATACGACCTTAGTGCAGTGTTGGGTGTGGGCGTGTGTAGCCGCATTTTGATAAGTAGGGCGCAGTTCTTTGTGAAATTCGACCTTTCATACGGCATCAGTGTTTTGAACAATTTCTCGCAACACGAAGAGGCAGAAGATGTTGAGTTCCAGGGTTGGGGCGACATTGAGCATGAGACATTGGGCAATCGATATCTGCAGAATGTGGAGGCACGTCTGACCCTCTTGGTGCCTTTGCGAAAGCTTCTAAAGGATGCCTGCGCCTTCGACCAAAAAATGAGGAAAGGCAAATAAACCTATTTGAACGATGACCGACTGGAGCAAATACCCCTTTGTCAGGATGCTGATACCTTTTGCCTTGGGCATTTGGGTCAGCATTTTTGTTGTCGGCCTTCGGCTGTCGCCCACATTTTTGATTGCTGCGTCATTGGCCCTTCTTGTCATGGCAGCATTGACGGCTTTCTTGTTGAAGCATCAAAGGCACAACTGGTTCTTTGGCGCGGTCATGGCTTGTTACCTGTTTATGGCGGGCTATTCGCTGGCTCGGGTGCATGAGGCAGAAATTCAGAAAAACTATTATCGTAATTTTCAAACGGATGCAAGTTACTATGTAGCCCGTGTTTATGATTATCCTACAGAGCGTCCCAATTCCATCAGGACGGTGCTGGAGTTGGAGTATCAGTTTGGCGACAGCCTGCCATCGCGACCTGTCTCGGGTAAGGTGATGGCATATTTTCCCAAGTCTGACTCGGCTTTTGCTTTGCATTACGGCGACTTGATTGCCATTCCTGCTCCTATTCGTGAAGTGTCGCCACCTTTGAATCCTGAGGAATTCGACTATCGAGCTTATTTGGCGCGGAAAGGCATAACGGGACAGACTTATTTGAAGGATGATGACTGGATTGACTTGCAGGTCAATGATGCTAATCCGATTTATGCATTTTCCTATCGTTTTCGTGATGTATTGTTGACTTCGTTGCAGCGTAGTGGGTTGAACGATGATGAATTCGGTGTTGCAGCGGCCATTTTGTTGGGCTACGATGACAACCTCGCCGATGAGGTGCGCAAGAACTATGTGGCGGCAGGCTCTATGCACATCTTGTGCGTTTCGGGTATGCATGTGGGTATCATCTACCTTTTAGCTTCGTTCCTTTTGGGTTTTCTCAACCGCAAGAAATGGCAAAAGACCTTGAAACATGTGCTTTTGTTGGCCTTGATTTGGTTTTATGCCCTCATTGCTGGACTCTCGCCTTCCATTTTGCGCGCTTCACTGATGATCAGCTTTGTCATCATTGGGGAGATAATTCGTCGTAAGGGATTCATCGTCAATTCTATAGCGGCCTCGGCTTTCATTTTGCTCTGCATCAACCCGAACAATCTGTTCGAAATCGGTTTCCTGTTGTCGTATGCCGCTGTTATGGGTATCGTGGTGCTACAAAGGCCGATTTATAACTTGTTGTATGTCAAAAACAAGCTGCTCGATAAGGCCTGGCAAATTACGGCGGTTGCACTTTCAGCACAAATCGCGACAATACCTTTTACCTTGTTCTATTTCCAACAATTCACCACCTATTTCTGGCTCAGCAACTTGTTCATGACCCCGATTTCGTTTATCGTGGTTATCAGTGGGATGATATTGCTGCTGGTGTCGTGGATTCCGTATCTCAACACCTTGGTCGGCTATCTGGTTTGGGGCGCGGTGTATGTGATGAACTGGGTGGTGGCTAAGATTGAGAGCATACCTTATTCTATCATCAAAGGGCTGTATGTCAATGATTTTGAGTTTGCTGTGCTGCTTGTGGCCTTGCTGTTATTGATGTTGACTTTTATGTTGCGCAAACGACGTTTGTTCATCGCCATGTTGGCATCGCTGCTTTTGGTGATGACTTCGGTAACAATCAGGATGTATAATTCTGACCATCAACAAGGTATGGCAATCTTCAGTTTGCGTAATCATACGGCTATTGATTACATCAGAGGGAGTGAGCATGTCCTTTTGGTTGACTCGGCATTGATGGTCGATGAATCCACCGTTGACTATAGCTTGAAAGGCGCATGGAGTAAGCGGCATTTGTCGCATTATCCGCAAGTGATTGGTCTTGAGGAGGATTATGCGAACGAGTATCTTTGCAAAAAGTCGAACCTGGTTTCTTTCGACGGGAAGTTGCTGGCGATTTGGGAAGACCAATGGATTAGTGACAGCCTTTCCTTCCGTCTTCCTGTGGATTATCTTCTGATTGTTGGAAAACAAAAACCAGATGTTCAATCGGCTGTGAATGCTTATGAGGCAAAGATGCTCGTTATCGATGGCTCGGTGCCGCGCTATCTGTCCGAGAAGTGGATTGCTCAGGCGCAGGATTTGGACATACCTTATTATAATATAGGGGAAGGAGCAATGGAAGTCGGATTTGTCTTGAAATAATCATGATTTGTATTATATTGAAAATCAACTGAATGTTAGTTTTATTGGAAAATATTTCAAAAAAATCTCAAAAAAACATTGTCAGTTTCAGAAAAGGTTGTATTTTTGCACCCGCAAAGCAAAGCAATAGAGTTCTTTTTCAGGCTGGTCCGGTAGTTCAGCTTGGTTAGAATGCCTGCCTGTCACGCAGGAGGTCGCGAGTTCGAGTCTCGTCCGGACCGCAAAGAGCAATCCAAAGGGTTGCTCTTTTTTTATGCCCTTTATGGTTTGTTGACCACTATTCT
>Ga0310697_10006908_pt1 | contig 10734 bp, 11 predicted proteins | sample 172DNAGHGlowgp2_FD_203883 | JGI IMG/M metagenome (GOLD analysis project Ga0310697, IMG submission 203883) | Sheep rumen microbial communities from Palmerston North, Manawatu-Wanganui, New Zealand - 1728 DNA GHGlow gp2 (v2) (version 2) | ecosystem: Host-associated > Mammals > Digestive system >...
TCAGCAAGAAGCAGCCGGTCATATCCCCCACAGCTCCACTCCCCCGAAACGGAGATCAGATCCAGGATCTCCGAGGGCCCTGCAAGGCCTGCCTTCTCTATCCGCCGGAAACGGGCTTCATCCCCCACGGTGGGGATCCCCACCACTGCGGCGATCGCCAGCAGGAGAAGCAGAGTGAGGGATATATCCAGGAAGAAACGGAGCTTCCTGGGGATCCGCCGAAAGAGCTGCTTCATCCTTCTTCTCCCTCCCGCAGATTGAGATACAGCCGCACGTCCCTGTCGCATTGATCATAGCGCAGCTCCATCCATTCTGCCTCCCAGGAGCAGTAGCCATTCAGGCGAAGCTCCCAGGTCCATTTAAAAAAGCCTGTTTTGACTACGTTTCCCATCACGCAGGGCAGGTGGTGACTGACGGTCCGGTTATCTGCTGTGTACACATTACCCAGAGAATCCACCGCATAGAATTCCTGATGGACCCCATAGAGCATTGCCCAGGGTCGAATATTGAACACCTCCACCCGCAGGAGGAGATAATCCCGGTCAAAGCTGCTGTCTGCAAAGTTGGAATAGCTGCGCAGGGCCGCATCGGTCAGGGTGAAGGTGTATCCGTCGGATCTGTCTCGGCTCATGGGTTGACTGTGCCAGACCAGGCGGTCCAGGCTGTCCGCCATCCTCGCATCCTCCAGATACTTCTTCTCCTTATCCGCTGACTGCTCTTTGAGATAATTCACACACCGGGGAACAAGCGTGATCATGGCCAGCACCGCCGCGATCAACAGACAGATGCGGGCGGCCCGCAGGGCATAGCCCCAGAAGGGGCGGTGGATGCGCGCCAGCTGCCGGGAGGTCTCCCCCGGGTCCCCCATGGCTTCGGCAACTTCATCCTCTGCCTCTTTCCCGGAGAAACCGGCGGCGGTCAATTCCTCGTACTGGTCCTCCATGTGGGCGTAGAGCTCCTCATATATCTCCTTCCGGTCCGGTCTGAACCGGATCCCGCTCACCGCCAGGGAGCACCAGCGGTCGAAACGCAGGACGCTCATTCCCCTATCCTGTCCTCCCATACGTTGATTTGGATATGCTGTGTCTCCAACTGCCGACATGCTCCGGAAAAGCCGGTCTCTTCGGCCCGGGCTCCGGTCATTCCCGGACGGTCCCGGTGATCCCGGGGGACTGAATGAGATACTCCCGGGTCTCCAAAAGGGCGCCGGAAATATCGTACAGCCGGATGATTGCAGGAAACTCCGTCGTGACGGTCCAGACATAGGAGTTGATCTCAGCCAACTCCCCCAGCAGCTCCCACCTTTTTGACCAGCGGTTTTCCGGTACGGGGATGGTGAACAGGAAGAAATGCTCCCGGGCAAACCCGTCCCGCTTCACCTGCGGCACGTCTTTCCCCCGTCCCTGAGCTAGTTCGATCTCAATGCTGTCGGAAAGCCGGAGCGTAACCTCTGCCCTCACTGCCCGGGGATCGTCCACGAACAGGAACAGGGGGACCGCCGTGTTCCTGGCTCCGTACCCGCTGAGCCCATTGCTGGGAAGCGTCGTCAGCAAAAGCCCATCGGTCTTTTCCCGGCGGAAAAGGGGCCAGTCTCCGTAGATGGTCCCTAACTCCGTTTTCTTCCTCAACGGATAGAACAGGATCTCCTCCCCGTCATCCCCGATCATCAGCCGGTCATACCCTACTTCCGTCCAATGTTCCGGCAGATCAAGCCGGTCGATGATCTCCGACGGGCCGACCAGGTTTGCCCGTTCCGCCCGACGGAAGCGGCCCGTCTCCGTATAGCTTCGGCTGGTTACGGCGAAGAACACCCCGATCAGGAGCGCCGCGCTGAGCAAAGCATCCAGCGAAAACCGGATCTTTCGTGCAGTCCTTCTTTCCCTGCCGCTCATCATGCCGCCTCCCTTCTCCCCCGCAGGTTCACCGGCAGCCGCACATCCCTGCTCGACTTCTCATACCGGAGTTCGATCCACTCTGCCTCCTGGGACCGATAACCCTTCAGCATGATGATCCAGGTATAGGTAAACAACCCTGTGCGTCGCCAGGTTCCCGTAAGAAAGGGAATGCGGTTTGCGTAACGGGCGGACGGGTACACGTTCCCCAGGGAATCCACGGCGGAAAACTCCTGGAGGGAGGCACAGGCATCTGCCCAAGGCCGGGGATTGAATACCGTTACCTCCAGGTACAGTGTGCTCTGGGCATTCTCAGGCGATTCCTTGAAGCCGGAGCTGCGCTCCGCTGCCCGGGTCACGGTGAAGGTGTATCCATCGGACTTGTCCCGATACCCCACCTCGGTATAGAAAACCAGCAGGTCGAAGTGTTCCTCCTCTTCCCGGCTCTCTCCGAAGTACGCCTCGTCCTGCGCCTGCGTATGCCGGGAAGCGATGTTCAACCCTTGTACATACGCGGGGAGGAAGAAAAGCCCCAGAAGAACCGACAGCACCAGACACCACCGGGCCGCCCGCAGGGCATAGCCCCAGAAGGGGCGGTGGATGCGCGCCAGCTGCCGGGAGGTCTCCCCCGGGTCCCCCATGGCGGACACGACCTCGTTTTCCGCGTCCGCCTTGGAACACCCAGCCTCCAGAAGCTCCTCGTACTGGTCCTCCATGTGGGCGTAGAGCTCCGCAAAGACCTCTTCGCGGTCCGACCGGATGCGGATGCTCCCCGCCGCCCGGGCGCACCAGCGTTCAAAGGGTACGATGCCCATTTCCTCACGCCAGCCCCGGGACGGCGTTCAGCACCGTATCCACGCCCTGGGAGAAAAGCCGCCATTCCCGCACCTTCTCCCGCAGGCGGGCCTCCCCCTTTTCCGTGAGGCTGTAATACCGGCGCTCCCGCCCCGTGGGTGCGGTCTGGGAATAGGCCGTCACCTCCCCGGCATTCTCCAGGGCATGGAGCAGGGGGTACAGGGTCCCCTCCTTCAGGGCAAAGACGTTGTCCGACCGGCGCTTCAGCTCCTGCACCATCTCATAGCCGTATTTATCCCCATCCTTCAGCAGACTCAGCACCAGCATGGCGTTGGAGCCGCTGATGAGGGATTTGTCGAATTCCATGCTATGACCTCCTATGCATCGATGTTCTAAGTATAGATTACCTCGATGTCCGAGGCTTGTCAAGACAAAAAAATCCCCGGATCCGCAAAACGGATCCGGGGCAAGGCGCGAAGCGCTGATTAGTCGCTCACGTAGGGCAGCAGGGCAATCTGACGGGCCCGCTTGATGGCGGTGGTCAGCTCACGCTGATGCATGGCGCAGGTGCCGGTGGTCCGGCGGGGCAGGATCTTGCTCCGCTCGGAGATGAAGCGGCGAAGCTTCGCCACGTCCTTATAATCGATGAAAGTCGCCTTATCCGCGCAGAACTGGCATACCTTCCTGCGCTTGCGCGGCCTGGCCGTCTTCTCAGCCCGGTCGCCGCCGTTCATGTTCGCCATGATTACTCCTCCTTATTTCGATCAAAAGGGCAGGTCGCCGTCGTCATCGACCTCTTCGAAATCGGTCTTGATGGCGGGAGCGTCATAGTCGCTGTAACCGCCGCTCCTGCCGCCGGAAGGCTGCCCGCCCTCCCGGCTCTTTTTGGTGTCTCCGAAATAGACGTTGTCCGCCACGACCTCTGCGCTGCGGCGCTTTCCGCCTTCCCGATCGGTCCAATCCCTGATCTGGAGACGGCCGGAGACTACGGCCATCTGGCCCTTGGTGAACCACTTGGAGACGAACTCCGCCGTGTTCCGCCAGGCCACGATGTCAATGAAATCCGTCTGTTTTTCGCCGCTGTCACGGCTCTGAAAATCCCGGTCCACCGCCAGAGTAAAACTCGCCACGTTGACGCCGGACTGGGTCTGCCGCAGTTCCGGATCCCGGGTAAGTCTGCCCATGAGCACGATGTGATTCAGCATTTTCAGCCCTCCGCCTTGACGACGAGAGAACGCAGGATGCCATCGGTAATGCCGAGGATACGCTTCAGCTCAGCGGGGAATTCGGGGCCGCTGGTGAACTTGATCAGTTCATAGACGCCCTCGGTCCGGTCTTCGATCTCGTAAGCCAGACGCCGCTTGCCCCAGTCCTCGATCTCATCGATGGTCCCGTTGGCTTCCACCAGCGCCTTGAACTTTTCGGTCAGGGCGGCGATTTCTTCCTCGCTCTTGTTGGGATCGATGATGAAGAGAAGCTCATACTTGTCCTGGATCTTTGCCATGTTTGCACCTCCTTATGGTCTTCCGGCCTGCGTTTGACGCAGGCAAGGATAAAGGCTGGTACACCGTACCAGCCTTTCTATTATACACAGATCATCGGGCTTGTCAATCCGGAATTTTCCCGATTCCGACTTTTTCAGAACTGCATGACCTTCAGCTCCGCCGCGATCTTCGGGCGGAAGGGCAGCTGGTCCAGGATATCCTTCTGCAGGTCGATGCCGGGGGCCACCTCCCGCAGCTCCAGCCCGTCCTCCGTCAGGCCGAAAACGCAGCGTTCCGTGACGTACAGCACCTCCTGGTCGATGGCCATGGCATTCTCCACCGCGAAGCTCCGGGTGGGGATGGTCTCCAGGAACTTTTTATTCCGCCCCTCCCGGGTGATATGGACGCTCTTCCCGTCAAAGGTGCCCTCCAGCCCGCCGGCGGTGAAGGTCATGCAGAACACCACCTTCTTGGTGGTCTGGCTGATGTTGGCAAAGCCGCCGATGCCGCTGAGCTTCCCCGGGGCCTGGTGGCCGTTCACATTGCCCTTGGCGTCCACCTGGAGGGTGCCGATGAAGCAGATATCCAGGCCGCCCCCCTCGTAAAAATCGAACTGCCGGGCCATGTCCATCATGGAATCCGGTCCGATGGAGACGCCGAAGCCCATGCCGCTGAGGGGGTAGCCGCCGGTATGGCCGGATTCCACGGAAAGGTGGACCTTATCCAGCATGCCCCGCTCCAGCACCTCCTCCGCGATGAGCTCCGGGATGCCGATGCCGATATTCACGATCTGCCCCTCCCGCAGCTCCTGAACGGCCCGCTTGGCGATGGCGTGGTGCAGGGCGGTGCGGTGGCTGGTCTCCCCGATGCGGGAGCTGATCTCATCCCGGCAGGCCTTGAGGATGTTTCCGGTGGGCACGTATTTGCCGCAGATATACTCATAGAACCCGCTGACGTTGGTGAGCTGCTTCTGGTCCGGCACCACCACCACCGCGTCCACCAGGGCGGCGGGCACGTTCACGGTGCGGGGCAGCATATGGTTGTTCACGATGCGGCTCACCTGGACGATGACCTTGCCCCCGGTCCGGTGCGTGGCCTGGGCCACGGCAAGACAGTCGATGCTGGCGGCTTCATTCTCAAAGGTGATATTTCCCCGCTCGTCCGCATAGGTGGCCTTCAGCAGGGCGATATCCACCTTGGGAATATCGTACAGCAGCCCCTGCTCCCCGTTTTCCTCCGCAAGATGCACCAGGGTGCGCTTGGAGCGCTCGTTCAGCCGATACTGGCCGTTCCGGGGGTCCACGAACAGGTTCAGGCCGATTTTGGTGAACAGGGATTTCTGTCCGCAGGCGGCGGCCCGGATCATATGGCTCATGACGCCGCCGGGAAGGTTGTATCCCTCGATGCGGTTCTCCTGAATGGCCTTTACGGTGCTGTACAGGCTGCCGAAGAAACCGATGACAACGCAGTCCACACCGCCCTCGCAGATATAGCCCTCCACCTCGCTGCCTTCCTTCCACTCCGCAAAGCTGAAGGCGCTGTATACCGTCAGGTGCTTCGGATGCCCCGTCGCCCGGAACCGGCGGGTAATGGCTTTATTCAGATCCACGGGGGAAGCGCAGGCGGCAAAGGCATTCACCCAGATGGTATCCCCATCCCGGATCAGATCCATGGCTTCCTCCATGGTATAGATCTTTTTCATTGACAGCCCTCCTCGGGTACTTTCCTCCCGCTCATCATATGGTGCGTTCAGGGTTTTGTCAAGTTTATGTTGCAAAGGACATTTTCAGATGATATAATATAAACTCCATATATCCCTTGAGTGAGCAAGGAGGGAACCAGGCTTATGGAAGACCGCAGCAGCCCCATGCTCGCCCTGCTGAGCCGCAGAGACTGGGGCGATGAGCAGCGGCGGGTGGACGATCTGCTCGCTTCACCCTACGGGGAAGCCCTGCTGAACGCTCTGCGAAGGCTGAAGCGGGACGTGCTGTATCAGAGCCATGTCCACGGCCTTGGCCACATCGAGCGCACCATGGTCCACGGCGCCATGTGCGCCCAGGCGGAGGCGCTGGATGGGGCGGATACCGCCCTGCTCATGGACATGTGCTCCTACCACGATACCGGGCGGGAGAGCGACTGGCTGGACAACGCCCACGGGTACCGCTCCTCCCTGAAGCTGGCATCGCTCACGGGGCGGACCGGGGAGGAACTGAAGCTCATGATGGCCGGCGTGGAAGCCCATTCCGTCGGGGACAAATACATGGCGGATATTATCCGGAAGCACGCCCCGGCGGATCCGGACCGGGCGCTGCGCCTGGCCCGCATCCTGAAGGATTCCGATGGGCTGGACCGGGTCAGGATCCGGGATTTGAACCCCAAGTATCTCCGGTTCGAAAGCAGCCGGAAACGGGTGCGCTTCGCTCAGACCCTGTTCGACCGGTACCGGGAGATCCAGGGGGAATGGGGCATCCAGCAGGAGCAGGACGGCTTCGATCTGGGCGTCATCCAGGCCCTGAAGCAGTTTGTTTCCGACTGCTTCGCCCAACAGAAATCCTGCGGGGAGACGGCGCTTCTGGCTCTGGACAGGCTTATCCGGGAGAATCACGCCGGGGATCTGATCCCGCGGCTGCCGAAGGACAGCCCCAACTGCGGTCTGCTGGAGGCCGGCCTGCTGTACTTCGGCGAGGTATTCCCCAAGGATGAGGAGCCGGTCCTGCGGAAGGCCTTTATGGACCGGTTCGCCGCGCAGTACGGCTCCCTGAAATGCGCCGAGATGAAGCCCGACGAGGGCTGCGGCGGATTCGCCGTGGATGGGATCCTCTTCGCCCTTCAGTTCTATCTGGATCAGCTGAAGGACCGGGTAAAGGATGATTAAGTAAATGAAGATAAACGGAGTGAGAGAGATTTGAAGCAGTACAAGTGGGCATTTGGGTGGATGGGCAGGTATAAATACCGACTGATCCTGGCCATCTTCTTCAACATTGCCGGCGTCGGCCTCATGACCTGGGAGCCTTACATCTTCAAGGACATCGTGGACGACATCCTGATGCCTCAGCAGTTCGAGCGCCTATTCCCCATGCTGGGGCTGAGCGTCCTGGTGGGGCTGGCCTTTTCCGCCTGCCGATACCTCACCAGCATCCTGGCGGAGCAGGCGGCGGAATCCGCGGTAGTGAACCTGAAGGGGGCGCTCTTCCGCAAGCTCATGGCCCTGGGCCCGGATTATTACCGGGAAAACAAGGCCGGGGACATCATCAACAAGTGCTCCGGCGACGTGGAGGTCATCAGCCGGAGTCTGAGCTTCGTCATTCCCCGGGTGGTGGAGTTCATCCTGATGCTCATCGTAGCCCTGGCGGTGTTCATGAGCATCAACTGGAAATACACCCTGATCCTCCTGGCGGTCTCCCCCTTCACCGCCATCGCCGCCAACAAGATGGGGCAGAAGCTGCACCCCGCCTTCAAAAAGGCCCGTAAGCAGCTCAGCAACCTCAACGCCGTGGTGGCAGAGAACATCGCGGGCAACCGGGTGGTGAAGGCCTTCGTGCGGGAGGATTTCGAGCTGGAGAAGTTCCAGACCGAGAACCAGGCCTACAAGGCCCGGAACATCGAGGCCGTTTCCATCTGGCTGAAGTACGGTCCCATCATCGACTCCCTGGCCTCCGTCATCACCGTCATCAACCTGGTGGTCGGCTCCATCCTGGTGATCATCGGGAAGGAGAACGGCGGGATCTCCTACGGCGACCTCACCCTTTTCCTCACCTTTGCCTGGACCCTGAACGAGCCCCTGCTGATGCTGGGCATGCTGGTGAACGATATCCAGCGCTTCCGGGCCTCCACGGAAAAGGTGCAGGAGCTGTACTACATGGATATCGCCATCCAGGATCCGGAGAAGGACGAGAGCCCCGAGAAGGTGCAGGGACGGCTCGACCTGAATCACGTCACCCTGGATTACGGCAGCACCCGGGTGCTGGACGACGTGAGCATGCACATCGCCCCCGGGCAGGTCATCGGCGTCATGGGCTCCACGGGCAGCGGCAAGACCACCCTGGTGAACGTCATCGACCGCTTCGTGGACGTGACCCAGGGCAGCGTGGAGGTGGACGGCGTGGACGTGCGGAAGTGGTCCCTGAAAAAGCTCCGCAGCAGCATCGGCCTCACCATGCAGGATGTGTTCCTCTTCTCCGACACGGTGGAGAGCAATATCGCCTACGGCGTTCCGGATACGGATATGGAAAACATCTATGCCTCCGCCGTCATCGCGGACGCGGACGAGTTCATCTCCCAGATGCCGGAGAAATACGACACCATCGTGGGCGAACGGGGCACCGGTCTTTCCGGCGGGCAGAAGCAGCGGGTCTCCCTGGCCCGGGCCATTGCCAAGCACGCCCCCATCCTGATCCTGGACGACACCACCTCCGCCGTGGATATGGAGACGGAGGAGTACATCCAGAAGCATCTGGCGGAAATGCCGGACAAGTGCACCACCATCATCATCGCCCAGCGTATCTCCTCCGTGAAGCAGGCGGACTACATCTACATTCTGGATAAGGGCCGCATCCTGGAGGAGGGCACCCACCGGCAGCTGATGCAGAAGAAGGGCTATTACTACAAGACCTGCATCATGCAGCACGGTCTGGAAGAGGCGGAGGCGGACGGCACGCTTCACGCCGCCCTGGCGGAAGGAGGTGCTGACTGATGGCCAGAAACAAGTATAATATCGACGAGGAGCTGGATGCGCCGTTCAACTGGCCCCAGTTCAAGCGCAGCCTGGTTTACGTCAAGAAGTACAAAAAATCCATCGCCGCCATGTTCGTCCTCTCGGTCATCGCCAGCATCCTGGGTCTGGTGGTCCCGCGGATCCAGGCCTACATCATCGACACCATGATTCCCCAGGGCCACAAGGCCATCGGCACCATCGTTATCCTGGGCGTGGGCTACTTCATCATCAACGTCGGCGTGATCTTCATCAACAAGCGGAAGGGGCTCATCGGCGCCCGGACCAGCCAGAGCATGACCACGGACATGCGCACCGACGTCTACGAGCATCTGCAGAAGCTGGGCTTCGATTATTACGACAGCCGCCCCCATGGGAAGATCCTCACCCGGGTCATCAACTATGTGAACAATGTGTCGGACTTCCTGACAAACGGCCTCATCAACGCCGTTCTGGCCCTCATCAACCTGGTCATCACCCTCTTCTTCATGCTCTCCCTGAGCCCCAAGATGACCCTGGTGGTGCTGGCCGGCCTGCCGGTGTTCATCGTCTACGTGGCCCTCACCAAGCCCATGCAGCGGCGCTTCCGGCAGAAGGCCGCCAACAAGCAGTCCAACGTCACCGCCTACCTCTCGGAGAACATCAACGGCGCAAAGGTCACCCAGGCCTTCGCCCGGGAGGAGATGAACAGCGGCATCTTCGACGGCCTGCTGAAGGAAAACCGGCTGTACAAGCTGCGTGCCGCCTACGTGGCCCACGGCATGTATCCCATCGCCGCCATGATCATGCGGATCGTGAAATGCGCCATCTATATCGCGGCGGTGTACTGGTTCCGGAAGGACTTCATTCTGGAGGGCGTGGTGCAGATCGGCGCCATTTACGCCATGGTGAGCTACTCCAACCGCTTCTGGCAGCCCATCATGCAGATCGGCAATATTTACAACCAGCTGATGGACGCCATGAGCTACCTGGAGCGGATCTTCCAGGTGCTGGACGAGCCGGTGAGCGTGGAGGATAACCCGGGTGCCGGGGAGCTGCCCCAGATCGCCGGTCATGTGGAATTCCGCAACGTGCTCTTCGAATATGAAAAGGGCATCCCCGTCATCAAGCACGTCTCCTTCGACGTGAAGGCCGGGGAATCCATCGCCCTGGTGGGACCCACCGGCGCGGGCAAGAGCACCATCGTGAACCTTCTCTCCCGCTTCTACAATGTGACCGAAGGCAGCGTCTGCATCGACGGGCACGATCTCCAGTCCGTCACCCTCCGGTCCCTGCGGCGGCAGATGGGCGTCATGCAGCAGGATACCTTCATCTTCTCCGGCACCATTATGGACAATATCCGCTACGGGCGTCTCAGCGCCACGGACGAGGAATGCATCGCCGCAGCCAAGGCCGTTCACGCGGACGACTTCATCCGGGAGATGGAGGACGGGTACGATACCGAGACCAAGGAACGGGGCGAGGGCCTCAGCGCCGGGCAGAAGCAGCTCATCTCCTTCGCCCGCACCCTGCTCAGCGATCCCCGGATCCTGATCCTGGACGAGGCCACCAGCTGCGTGGACACCAACACGGAGCGGCTGGTGCAGAACGGCATCGCCGCCCTGCTGAAGGGGCGGACCTCCTTCATCGTGGCCCACCGCCTCAGCACCATCCGCAACTGCGACCGGATCTTCTACATCCAGGACGGCGTCATCGCCGAGGAGGGGAACCACGACGCCCTCATGGCGAAGAAGGGACTGTACTACGAGCTGTATACCAGCCAGCTCCAGGAGATCCTGCAGTAAACGAATCACCCGCAGCAGAGCAGCGGCCCCGGCGTATGCCGGGGCCGCCGTCGGTTATTCTTTTATCC
>Ga0310697_10006910_pt1 | contig 10732 bp, 9 predicted proteins | sample 172DNAGHGlowgp2_FD_203883 | JGI IMG/M metagenome (GOLD analysis project Ga0310697, IMG submission 203883) | Sheep rumen microbial communities from Palmerston North, Manawatu-Wanganui, New Zealand - 1728 DNA GHGlow gp2 (v2) (version 2) | ecosystem: Host-associated > Mammals > Digestive system >...
CAGCGCATTTTCTCCTAAGTTCGATGTTCTATGCAATTCTATGATAGAGTGCCAAGACTTCTTTTCCCTTTCGGCCTGATGCAACTTTTTTGCCGAAAAACCACCTTAAAAAGCGAAAGCACCACATTAGGCCGACATTTGAGCATGTGAGTAAAGTCCCCTTTTTTGTCCATTTCATCGAGAAATAAGCACACAATAATTGGCCAGGCTTCAAGCATCGAAACTTGAAATCTGGCTCTCATCGGTCGATGGCTACTACCCCCTTAGCAGTGAACCCCACCAGCCAATTCGCCGACTACGCGGCACAGAAGCGCCGCCAGAAGCCATCCGAGCTTGGCGATGCATACGAGTATCTTGAATGCTCCAAGCACGATGCCGTAGCCGAGCATGAAGAACAGTACAAATATCTGCATAGTACTTACGTTTTGTTTATGTAAAGATACGCAAAATCCGCGAGACCGCCAAGGCTTCCGGCATCTTTCTGCCGCCCCATCCGTTCTTTTCCCTCGATGTAGAAAGGTATATTTTCAGAGACTCATAAACTTAGAAACTATGCAATTCTATCTTTCAGACTTTCAGAAACTCTATCTTTTAGAAATACATAAATTCAGTAAATCAGTAATTATGAAATACTGAAATTCATACTTTCAAAAAATAAGTTATTCAGATATTCAGAGAATAAGAAAGATAGATAATCAGTAATTCAGAATAATAGTAAATCAGAAACTCTATCTTTCAGAAACAGCCGATTTCATCGCACTTTTCTGCGCTAAATGCTTGCCCGCGTCAGCGAAAATGCGTACCTTTGTAGATGCGAGGCCAGCCCACCAAGCCAGCAGACGAGCTAGCCGCAAGGCGAGTCCTGTGGAAACAGAATAGCAAGTTGTGCTTTTGTGCGGACAAACTCCGTTCGCCACCCCAAAAGCCACCTTGCCAGCATCTGCGAAGCTGGGGGCATGTCACCTCGCAACTCGGTAACATTATAATCAGGATAACAGCCCTATGGAGCAAAGAACAAAACGACTATGGGTACGGCTCTCACCCGAAGAAGAAGCCCTGTTTAAGCGGAAAGCAGCCCGTTACAAGACCATTTCAGCAATGATTCGCGATGCCGTCAAGCAGTTTGACGACACCGCCACCCACGGCAAAGTCAAGGCTCTGAAGGAAATGACCGCCTTCTATCGTCAGTACCAGCAGGAACTCAGCTGGCTTGGCGGCAACTTCAACCAGACCGTCAAGCGAGCCAACGAGCTGGCTATCGCTGAAGAACTCACCCCGCAGTTCTTTGAACAGACCCTCTATCCCCAAGTTGCAGAAATTCAGAAACTCATCAACAGCATAAAGGGGGAACTACATGACATAGCCAAAGAAGTGTCAAAACTGTGATTTTCATAAAATCTGAAATTCAGAGACAGAGCCGCTTTAAATTGTCTCTTTAATATTTTCTGCCTTTCTGAATTACTGTATTTCATAATTTCTATTTTTCAGTAATTCTGCAAATGATAGCAACAATTCTACCGTCGAGCACCACCTTCCATGCCGTCGATTACAACGAGCGGAAGGTCTCAGAGGGTGTCGCCGAGCTTCTGGAGATGAGGGGTTTCGACCTCATAGACCAGAACTACACCCCCGAAGAGTTGAAACAGGCACTCATCGATTACACCTATCAGACGAATGACCGTATTAAGAAACCTCAGTTTCACCTTGCAATTTCGTGTAAAGGTGACGAATACACCCATGAGCAACTGCTGGAGATAGCCCACAAATATCTCGATGAAATGGGTTATGGCGACCCAGAGCAGCCCGTTCTGATCTATGCTCACCATGATACTGACAATAACCACTTGCACATTGTTACCAGCCGAGTTGATCCTGCTGGCAACAAAATCAACGACCATCACGAAAGAGTCCGCTCTCAGGAAGTCATCAACCGCATCATGGGCGAGAACCAGGAGCTGCGGGCATCCGATGCTGTAAAGAAAGCCTTTGATTACCACTTCTCCACCGTCAACCAGTTCAAGGCCATCCTAGAATCCAGCGGCTATGAGTGCTATGAGAAAGATGACAGTCTCTGCATCAAGCGCGACGGCCACGTCATCGACACCCTGCCGATGGCCACCGTCCAGTCGCACCTGCAATCCTTCGAGCCTGACGAGAAGCGACGTCGACAACTCCGCGCCATCCTGAAGAAGTACCGCGACATGACCGCCGACAAAGACGAACTCCGCGCCCTGATGAAAGAGAAGTTCGGCATCGACCTCGTTTTCCACGGCTCCAAGGACAAGCCCTACGGCTACACCATCATCGACCACCAGACCAAGACCGTCTTCAAAGGTGGCAACGTGTGGAAGCTCAGCGAACTCCTGCAATTCCAGTCAAAGGAGGAACGCCTGCACCGCATGGACGAGTTTATCGACGCGATGCTGGAGGACAATCCCGACCTGACCACCCGCGAGCTGAACCGTTTGCTTCGCCGTCAGTTTGGCACCCACATATCCAAAGGCCGCATCGCCTATGGTAACGAGTTTATCGACCTGCAGGACTATCAGGTAGAAACCCTTCGCGCCAACGACCGCAAGGCTTGGCAGCAGGAGCATCCCCTTGAACAGCATTCAATTGCTCATCAACAGAGCGGCGAACGGCAGCCCAAACACTCAAACAATCCTCATCTGAGCAAACCCACCATCACCAAGGAAGGTTCCCGCGACCAGAACCGCGAATGGGAGGTTGGTCATAACTATCGCTACAATGACATCGACGATGAACAACAGTTGAAACGATAGAAATAATATTGAGAAAGAAAAAGGTCGATTTTTAATAAGACAACCCCATTTTTTCTAAAATTTTACAAGTTTATTCCATTAATCATTGGATATTTAGATTATTTTTATTATCTTTGCACCGAGTGCAGTATTGATACTAATCATAACTATTTGCGCAAGGATGGTTTTTTAATAATACTAGGTATGGAAGTCAAATTTATAGGTCAAGGCCTGTCCCGGCCATCTGACAGACCAGCAAGTGATGTAATCAACGAAGTTCTTGAGAATTCAGGTTACAAAGAGTTTTCTGCCTTTGTAGCTTTTGCGAGCGAAGGAGGTATAAAATTGATCCTTCCCAATCTAAAGAAGTTCATTGAAAATAGTGGGAAGGTACGGCTCTATATTGGTGTTGACTTGCATGCCACCTCAAAAGAAGCTCTCGAATTGCTTCTTAGGGAAAAAATTCCCAGTTACATTGTTTATTCACCTAATGATGTTACGTATCATCCGAAGGTATATACCTTTGAGGGTGAGTCGAGATATTACATCATCGTCGGCTCCTCTAACCTTACCACAAAAGGATTGTACCAAAATGTTGAAGCCTCCTTGTGTGTAAGCAATGAGTATCAGTCTGACGAGGGAAGAGAACTACTTTCTGACATCTACGATTATTATAACGACTTCCTTAACGGCCAATCTACGACTTGCAAGGAGTTGACACAAGAAATCCTTGACATCCTTAGCAATTCAAAAATTGTTCTGCCAGAGAGGACTGTAAGGGAATACAACAAAAAACATATTGGTGAAGTAACTACAGCCCAGCTATCAGACATTGAAAAGCTTAACGAGACTTTTACTAAACTGAAAAGAAAAACACCCAAAGGGCAAAGAAAGCAAAGGGTAAGAACAGAGGTTTTCGAAGCTGGAGAAAAAGACATCTTGGTTCACACTACATCTGCCGACATATCGGCAAACAGCATTTGGATAGAAACAAGAGAGATGACAGGAGGTTCACGCAACATACTCGACTTATCTGCAAAAGGGAAGCGAGATACAGTAATCAAACCTGGTAGTGTGGAGTTTTTTGGAATAGACAAGTCAGACCATACCCAAAGGTTGGATATTAGTCTTGTGTATAATGATAAGTTATATCCAGATAATACTATCTTGTGGGGCTCTGGCAATAATAATTGGAGGATTCAATTGAAGGGAGAGGCTGATGACAAGTCTAAATTAACAGACATATCAAATCCAAAGCTTGGAAAATATGGTGGATTTCAGCATAAGATATTAGTGTTTGAGAAGACAGAAGTTGTGAACCAGTATAACCTCCATATTATTGACGAATCAGAGTTGGAGGGCATGATAGCCCAATCTGATGACTGGGCACGCGGTGGAAATGGTAACGGCAGGGCTTATGGGTACATCAACCCTCCAGGCGAATAAATTCAGCTTGCATCATCTCTATTTCTTCTGGTGTGTAACCAGAGAAAGTTTCGAAGATATATTTAAACTCCTTTGGCGATATTCGATATAATGTTGCTATCAGCACATCCATCAGCATAAGGAGTCTCTGTCTTTCCTTTGGCAAATCTACCGTTATTTGTAACCTATTCGGAAGGAAATTCTTCATGCGTTTGTCATCCTGTAACAGCCGCTTACAGATGGCAAGAAGTAAAGAATAAACCGATATCTTGCTATCATTATAAGTTATATTACACTTATTGGCAGTATCAATATTAGGCACTACCACTTGTTTAATAAAACTCTGTGTTAGATCGATGCCCGTTAGTTTGTTCTTTACGATATAGTCAAATACTGTAGAACCAAAGAGGCAACAGAGATACGCAAGTTCCTCTTGCCTTTCAGCTATCAAGAATTGAACGGACTGTGATGCTGGTATAAAGGGCAGGATTGTGGCCACACATGCCTTGCTGTTTGTCGCTGATGTTAGGCTATGCCATGCAAGCATGTATTCTGCATTGTAAGTCGATGACAATGATTTCCACTTCCTTGTCTTGATGAAGAACCTAGACTCTGGATAGCAGCGCTTCTTCTCTGTAGGAGATAGTTTCCCCGCATGTGCCTTTGCCTTATAGCGGTCATCCACAGCAACATGATTAAACCCTGCATAACAACCATCAAATGAGGCAAAGAACTTACCTTCGTAAACAGGTATGTTGTCTGGCCGTTTCTCCTTGTCTATATCTGCAGCGTGGTTTGTAAAATGAACCAACCTTCCATATTTCAGCTTCGGGAATTCATCTTCAACAGTCTTAAAGCGCCCATACAGAGAACTAAGTATTGCCAGATCTTTTGAGGAAGAAAGGTTTGGAATCATGCCTGTTGTTGGATTGAGGAGTGACAGGTCGGCTCTTGTGATCTTGACTTGGTTACCTTTTTCGTCATCCACATCTTGAATGTTCATTGCCAATAGGAAACCATCATGTTCATGGCCGTCCATAATCAATAGCGCAAATCTCTCCCTACCATCGATATTAAAATACTTTTTCCTATTGATAAAGTCTGTTATAGCAACTACCCGTTTGCAAATACTGTCAAAAAGAGGTTTGCTGGCCTTGGTCGCAACAGTAGAACTTTTCAATATAAGCCCTACGACTGTTTTCTCAGACATCAGTCGATAAGCGGCCTCTGTGAATAGGTTGCTGGTGTTTAGTTCCCCTCCCGCCGATGACTTAAAGCGCACCGAGTTCTTTATAGTGCTCTTAGCCTGCTCTATCTGCTCCTTGCATTCGATAACATAGTCTTTTAGCCGCTGGTTCGTGCTCTCCGCATCGTCAATGGCTTTTGTAAGGTCAAACTTGAAGTTGATATTCCCTATCGAGGACACATATTGCTCGTAAAAACCTTTCTCCTCAAACCTAATCTTCTCCCATGGCGGATTGCCTAATATAATATCATACTCTGTAAGGAAGTCTACACCTATAGCAAGATCTTTATGATACAAAAATCCATGTAGGTAGGCTTCAATTTTGATGTTCGCAGTCTTCTCTTGTTTAGTAGTTAAAAGGAAATTGCCATGTTTGAAATGGGATGACAATTGACAATATGTTGCGTCGTCACATACCAAATCGATGATATTAAACTTGCATATCTCCAAGGCTATGAAATCAACGTCACAGGCATAGATATTATTCACCAAGGATTTGTATTCCTCCTTTGTAAAACCCAGTAGTTGGCCTGCATAACGGATAGCTTCCGTCAGAAAGATGCCAGAACCGCAGGAGAAATCAATAAAACGAGCAGAAGACAGCCCCTCTAATCCGTTGCTCTCAACGTATCTATCTATGACTGACTTGGTGAGATGAGATGCCAAAGCATATGGAGAGTAATAACTACCCTGTTTATTCCTATGCATATCTCCTTCTACAATAGAATTTTCCTTTATGTCTGTATGCAGAAGTGACTCATAAAGTACCCCAATGTCGCACAAGAGGCTCTCCTCGTCTATATCAGTCAGATGACGGCCTACAATGTCATTCGTTTTCTTCTCGGTCGTTTTGAATATGTACAAGAATGGACTGTCGAAGGAAAAGTGTTTTTCAATCCATTTCATGCATCCTTCTAACGTCAATGTTTGTACGCCATTCTGGCGAACACGGGATGCCACATAGCGATAGGCCACAAAATATGCCCTCACACTGAACACAAGGCGATTGGAAACAAGAGGATCTACACCGCAGCCTTCATTGTGAGCAGATTTAAAAACTTCCGCAACTGCATCCTTGTATATTTTTATATAATTCATAGCTTAAGTATTGGCTTGTTATTGAAACACTTCACATGTATATTCTTAATGATCTCTCTTATGACTTCTATAGATATGTTCAATTGTGTAACAAGTGAAGGATAGCTTTCAACCATTCTCTCAAAGATGACATCGCTGTCGGGTACTATATTTAGTTGTACCCGAGACAAAGATTCCACGCCTGAGACCTTTAGTATCAATTTGTGAATCAGGTCTCTTTTATAAATGTTCATTGTTCCTGTCAGAAGTCTTGCATTAGCGATGATGAATTTTGTAATGTCCTTGGGTGACAAGGAGTACATATAGGAAATCATGTCTATCTGGTTTTCCGTTCCAATAATGAAACCATTCAGTTTGCGACTTACAGACTGACAACTTTCGTTCAAGGTTGAAACGAGTAACTTATCTATACGCCTCAGATTAGGTATATTTCCTTCATAGGAAATCTGACCTCCCATCATCTTATAGTATTCTTTCAACTGTATGTCAGAAAGACGATATTTTTCAAGTATGCACTTGTCTATTTCCTGTTCATAAATATATCTGCGATACTGATTAAAGATATCCTTGCGGATATAGTATTCAATATAGGTATCAACGTCAAGTATACCATTGTAATCATCATGCACAAATTCACAGTTTGGTAGTTTACTTGATAAGTACTCTCTCTTTAGGTTGATGCACTTTGCTGCCAGAACTGCTAAATGCTGATTGTCAAGTATCCCATTTGCAACAGGAATCTTACCGATATATCCTGCACTTACCGTAAACTTGGGGTTCAGTACTTTAAGAAAGTATGTTGAAATCTTTGAATTCAGAAAAGCCAAATGGCACATGGCATCACCTTTAAGAACTTTTATACCAGGTCCAGAAGCAATGAAAACCTGACCATCTAAACGTGATCTCGTGCTTAGGCCCAAAGTACCTGTATCGCTATATACAATAGCGGTTTTCTCCATTTCATTAGGGTTCCGCAATGCACTCCCTTTGTTGCTCTTTAACAGCTCGCCGCGTTCCCCCCATTTCACTTTAAACAGATTGAGACCGCTCCATTTGCTATAGCCGCCACCTTTACTGGCAAGCACCCAACCAGGTTCTACTGTTTCCCAGATGTACTTCACCATCGTCTTGTTGTCACCGGTTGACGAACCTTGCATACATTTGCTATACTCGCTATACTGGTGCATTGACCTGAACTGCTCGATATCATTGCCTAACTGATACAAGAACTCATAGTTTGGATTCTTCCTAAATTTCTCCATATTGACATGATAGACCTTGTGTTTGCCTGTCGCAAGTAGTTCTCTTTTCTCGTCAAGCTTACAGCCACGGAGGTTTACAAAGGAGGTGTCCTTTTCAGGTTTAGATGTTTTGCCCGTTATGACAGACAGCACTATATTCGTCTTTTCACCATTGATGTTCTCGAAAGCATTTGCTCCCATGTCTATACAGGTATGCAAGAAATACTTATCCAATAGGATCTTGCGGAATCCTTTCAGTGAAGATAGTGTCATCCACCCATTCTGGCTTACGGTTACACACATATCTTGTTTTCGCATTATCCTCATAATCTGCTCCATGAAAGAGAAGCACAGATCGCCCTTAGAGTTGGGATAATATGTTTGGAGATATTCCTTCATTCTTACATCCATATCTCTTTTCCCCATAAATGGAGGGTTTGTTATGTATACGATAGGATTCTGCTGCGATTGAAGATGTAAAAGGAACTCTGTCATCGTCTTGCCTCCAATCTTGTTAGACTTTATGGTTCTTGTCAAGAAACCCTTCAGATCATCAGTCTTACCTCCGTATACATGGATGTCGGCTTTGATAGGATAGCAATAACGAAGTCTTCCACACATATACAAGGACAGACCGGCAATTTGCGCAAGTGTGCCATCAAGATCATAGCCAATAAGATTGTTCTGAAGTATCAGTTCATTTATTGTCGAGACATCATAATTAGTGTGCCTTTGATACCATTCAAACAACTTGATGTAAATATAGGTCAGAAAATTTCCACCTCCGCAGGCAGGGTCAACAAAAGCTACATTGGGAAGCTGATCTTTTAGCAATTCAAAAACTGTATCTACCAAAAACTTGACCATATAGTGATCAGTAAAGAACTGGGTTTGCATAAGCATATCTGCTCCTTTAAGTTTATTACTGTCTTTACCTATTTTATCAAGAGCGTCCTTGGCGAGACTACTTTTTAACTGCTGATATATCCATGATACCATGTTGTCGCTGTCTGCCTCATTATCTAGAATGTCATCAATCAGATTACAGAGTTGCCAATGCTGGTCGTCAGACAATTCTCCTATGTAGTGTTCATAACATGAGGCAAGTCCGCTAAAGTGGGATTTTATGCTGTCATAATTGATGTCGGGTCCAGATTCTGACACATAGTGTTTTCCATTAGATAAACGCCTAATAGCATACAAGACAGCTACAGATGCACATATAACGTCTAAAGCGTCTTTATCGCTATAGCCGTCTAATGATTTATTGACATATTGTACTAACCTGTTTATCTGGTTACTCATAATTAACAATAATATTATTTAAATCCAATTTGTCGCACTTCATCACTTCTAGGCATTGCAATAAGAAAGTTGCGCTGAACGTACCTCTACTAATTTTGCTGTTTACACTTGACAACGTATAAGAATAGCCATGATTTGCCAGAAGCGACTGAAGCTTCTCAGTACTGATGCCCCTACGGAGCATCTCCATTTTTAGGAATCGCTTTGCGACAATGCTATCTGATTGTTTACCCATAAATGAGAATTTTGTGCAAAATTACAAAAATTTCTCATTTATGCAAATAATTGGAATTATTATTAAGCATAATTAATACTACTATTCATAGTTGTCTATAATAACCACAATAATATCAATAGTTCTTAATATGTTTAATCCGGAAAAATACATCTATAAACAAGAGGGGATAGATTGTCATATTTCAAGTTAGAAACAAATTCTAGTGTTTTGTATATTCTGTTGTGATAAAAAATGGGAAAATAAGATATTGTTAAATATCAAAATTATAAATTTCTGAATAATTGTTTGGCTATTTCAATTATTATGCGTAATTTTGCACCCGAAATCAATGGTTGACCACCCGAAAGTGGGTGTGTGATGACTGGTACATCGTCAACGAATACTTGTTCTGGGGCCCGACTCCTCGTAAGAATTGGCCTACAAAAAAGGGAGCCTGTCAGGACTGTCACTATAGACAGCCAAAGAGAGTGAAGAGAACAAGTATTCATCTTTAAATTGACGATTAATTATGAGCGAAGTAACAATCATCACGTTTGCCAACCAAAAAGGCGGCGTAGGCAAGACAACACTGTGTACCTTGTTTGCCAACTATCTGGTAAACCGAGGCAAGAGAACCATCGTTATTGACTGCGACGGTCAGCAGACCATCTTTGAGAAGCGTAAGGCCGACTACAAGAAGTACCCAGACCAGAAGGAGAAGTACAAGGTACAGGCTTTCAGCATCGCAGACCCTGAGAATGTCAAGAATCTGATGAAGAATCTGCGCCAGCTTAATGGTGTGGTACTCATTGACGCGCCCGGCAACCTCGCCCAGCAGGGACTCATTCCCCTTTTCGTACAGACAGACTATATTGTTTGTCCGTATCAGTACGAGACTACCTCCATCAACTCCACCGTGACCTTCCTTGGCTTCATCCTACAGCTGAAGAAGCGTGTGCAGTCGATGGCTACTAAGATATTCTTCATCGTCAACAAGCACGACAAGCGTTACGGCACCGAGAGGGAAAAGAAACTCTGGGCTGAGACCGATGAGCAGTGGTCGAAGTTCGGCATCGTCACCCCCAAGATAGAACAGCGTGTGGAAATGCAGCGATATAACACAATGGGACTGATGGACACCCAAAAGTCCATTGTGACACCTGCCTTTGATTGCATCTATGACAACATATTTGGAGAGAACGACCATGGCAAAGAAGATAAATGAAATGACATCGGACGACCTGATGACGCTACCCGATGACATTGAGGGTATCGTTCTCGACGTACAGGGACGGCAGAAACAGAATGCCACCCCCGTACAGAGGCCGCAGGAAGAGCCAGTTGCCGAACCGACTCCAAGGATAAATACTGAGCATAAGCCAACACCTACCGCCATGCCCAAGGAGGGTAACGAGTGGTGGAACACCTTTCTGAAATG
>Ga0310697_10006914_pt1 | contig 10728 bp, 10 predicted proteins | sample 172DNAGHGlowgp2_FD_203883 | JGI IMG/M metagenome (GOLD analysis project Ga0310697, IMG submission 203883) | Sheep rumen microbial communities from Palmerston North, Manawatu-Wanganui, New Zealand - 1728 DNA GHGlow gp2 (v2) (version 2) | ecosystem: Host-associated > Mammals > Digestive system >...
TGCACCCTGTTTGCACCTTTTGAAATGAAGTGAAGATATACATTTTACAGGAGAGAAAGATTATATGATAAAAGTACTATTTGTCTGCTGGGGCAAAAAAATCCGAGCGACAGAAAATCCTTTAAATCCGCACGTTTCCGAGAAATAAAGCAATATTTTACACCCCGTTTACACCTTTGAAGATGAACACCCGACGAATGATGAGAGCACTTTGTGTGATGCTACAATGTGCATCTTTGTTGGCGCAAACGTGAAAAATGAATTGACTAACGCTGGCGCAAGTGTGATAATAGAACTGAAATTATCAAGCGCAATCGTGAGGAAAAAACATGTTTGAACGAAAAATATATGATGAAATGTTAAAATGGAAGCGGGAATATGCACCGAAATACGCATTGTTCCTGAAAGGTGCAAGGCGTGTAGGTAAGACAACCTTGGCAGAGAAACTTGGACGCGAAGAGTACAGATCATACATACTGGTTAGGTTTGATCAGACGGATGAGTCTATAAATCGATTGTTTACAGATAGTCTTCGTGATCTGGACATGCTTTTTAATACATTGCAGTTTGCCTATAATACTCGTCTGTACCAAAGAGAATCCTTGATCATTTTAGATGAGATTCAGTTGTTCCCACTTGCCAGACAAGCTTTGAAAACGTTACTTGAAGACGGAAGATATGACTATATAGAAACAGGGTCACTGGCAGGTATAACGAAGAAAAGCAAGAATATTCTGATACCATCGGAAGAATATCCGCTTGATGTGCTGCCGATGGATTACGAGGAGTATTTATGGGCAAATGGGAATGATATGATCATTCCGACATTAAGAGAGCACCTGTCGTCTCTGAAACCGATGGGAAGCCTTCATCAGCACATTATGAAATCGTACAGGGAATATATGCTTGTTGGCGGAATGCCGCAGGCAGTTACTGCATTTGTTGAGAGTAAGGACTTTGAGAAGGTTGATTTTGCCAAGGAGCAGATCATAAACCTGTATAAGCAGGATATGAATGATCAGGAGGAGGAAAATCCGGAGTACGTTACGGGGTTTTTTGACAGGATTCCTTCCGAATTATCGAAACATGACAAACGCTATGTTCTTACACATTTGGATCCTAATGCCAGAATTCGCGATTACAAAGACCCAATCAAATGGCTTGACGAGGCAATGATAATAAACATAGCCAATAACGTAGATGATCCAAGCGCCGCATTGAATTTGTCTATAATAGATCCTTCTTTTAAATGCTATATGATGGATACAGGGCTTTTGATCACACTGGCTTATAAAGACAGACCTTATTTGGAAAACGAGCTATACAAGTCAATTTTACTGGATAAACTTCAAGTGAACGAGGGCATGCTTTTGGAAAATATGGTTGCCCAGAATTTGAGAGCTAACGGACGTCGTGCTTATTACTACAAGGAAACCAGTAAAGATACCAAAAAGACTGTAATGGAGATAGATTTTCTTATCCGGGATGGCAGTAAACTGGTTCCGATTGAAGTAAAGTCAGGTGAGAAAAAGAGTATTAAATCGTTAACGGCATTCAAAGATAAGTATGGCAAAAAGGTTGGAAGAGGCATTGTGCTTCATCATGGGGAAATGCGTGTAGAAGAGAATCTTTTGTGGTTGCCGTACTATATGGCCTCAGTGTTATAGTGTTTTACGTTCTTTTTACATGAGTATGCTTTTGGATTTTACATGAGATGGTTATCATGTGAAGCCGGAGGTGTAAGATCATGAAAAGAACCTGGAAGTGGGTTAATAGTCTAAAGGTTAAAAAAGGAACTAAGGTAAGGCTGTTTTTGTGGATTCAGACGTTAATAAACATAATGATAGGAGCTGTTTTATGGTTATTGGTGGGTAGACTGTTTCTGCCGGGAATAGACTGGCTGATTTGCTTTATGGGATATCCTGCTATGTTTATCGGTTTGCTGGGCGGAACCTTATATTTATATAATCACGAGTTTGAAGCATCGCATTAATGCGGTGCTTCTTTTCATTTATGGGTATAAGAACATCGCGTAGCTACTTTACCGGCATTTTACCAAAGATTTACCTAAAGGTGATGATGCTTTTTACAAAGAGTATTTATGATGTAACTGTTGCAACAGACAAGGCGCCTGAGTAGAAAAAGAAATATGAGGATAAATTATTATGAGAAAAAGATTTTTAACGAATGTATTGGCGTTAGGCTTAATGGTAGCAGTTCTTGCGGGATGTGGAGCAAAGAACGAAGAGAGTAAGGCACTGACAGGCAGTTTATCTCTGGCCGGTTCCACTTCGATGGAAAAGTTGTGCGAGGCAATGTCAGAGAGCTTTATGGAAGCTAATCCCGGAGTGACTGTTACCGCGGAATACACCGGCTCAGGTGCTGGTCTTGAGTCACTCGCTGCAGGATCGGTTAATATCGGAAACGCATCCAGAGGCTTAAAGGATAGTGAAAAAGAAAATGGTTGTGTCGAGAACATAGTTGCCATTGACGGAATCGCAGTAATTACTGATACGAGTAATACGGTGACGGATGTTTCGGCAGAGGACCTTGCAAAGATTTACATCGGGGAAATCAAAAACTGGAGTGAACTTGGCGGAGCGGATCAGCCGATTGTAGTAATCGGACGTGAGGCAGGTTCGGGTACAAGAGATGCTTTTGAAGAACTGATGGGTGTAAAGGATAGCTGCAATTATGCGCAGGAACTTGACTCTACGGGCGCGGTTCTCGCTAAGGTGTCATCAACACCCGGTGCCATCGGTTATGTATCACTTGATGTAGTTGATTCATCTGTAATCGGCCTTAAGATCGGCGGAGTTGAGCCTACGGAAGAACAGATTCTAGCAGGCAACTACATTCTTCAGAGACCGTTTGTAATGGCTACCAAAGGAACGATTGAAGAGCAGAACGAAGTTGTTAAAGCCTGGTTTGCTTACATAAGTTCCGATGCAGGCAAGGAAGTAATTAAGAAGGTAGGACTTATCATTCCGCAGTAAGGGGCACATATGAAAAGAAAAGCATTCATAGAAAAAACAGCAAATATCATTTTCCTAATATGTGCTGTTACGGCTATATTTGCGGTATGCGCCATAACCGTCTATATGTTCCTGAAGGGAACCCCGGCTTTACAGAAGGTCGGGGTATCTGACTTGCTTTTTGGAACTGTATGGAAACCCACCGCAGGTAATCCGTCTTACGGAATAGGCTATATAATTTTGGCTTCGATTGTAGGAACTACAGCAGCAATCCTTATCGGTGTTCCGATAGGGCTTCTTACAGCTGTATTTTTATCAGAGATAGCGGGCAAAAAAACAGGAACGATTGTAAGCAGTGCCGTTGAACTTTTGGCTGCCATTCCATCGGTAATTTATGGCCTTATCGGAATGATGGTGTTAAACCCCTTTATGTTTAAGATAGAAAAAATGATCTATAAGGGAGACAGTGCTCATCAATTCACCGGCGGAGCCAATATGCTTTCGGCAATCATCGTACTTGCAATTATGATTCTGCCAACGGTAATCAGCGTGAGTACGTCTTCACTGAAGGCAGTATCGGACAATTTAAGAGCGGCATCAATTGCTCTTGGAGCAACAAAAGAACAAACCATATTTAAAACAGTAATTCCGGCAGCTAAGTCAGGTATTCTTACGGGCGTGGTTCTTGGTATCGGGAGAGCTCTCGGAGAAGCGATGGCTATAAATATGGTGGCGGGAGGAGCCGTTAATCTTCCGCTTCCGTTTAATTCAGTCAGAACACTTACTACGCAGATTGTAAGTGAGATGGGATATGCAAGCGGAACGCATAGGCAGGTTCTTTTTACGGTGGGACTGGTTCTTTATGTGTTTATTATGATCGTGAACCTTGTACTTCTTAGGGCGAGAAAGGCAGGCGCAGAGCATGAGCATTAACGGAAGAAAAATGAAAGATATGTGCATCCGTGCATTGATATATATTTGCGCCGCTTTTTCGGTTCTTTTGCTGGTTGGAATCATTGTATATGTCCTTGTCAGAGGCGTAACGGTAATCAACTTAACTTTCCTCACATCAGTCACAAGCGTACTTAAGGGGACGGTGGGAATTGCGGGAAATATTGTAAATACGCTGTTGATAATCTTGATCACGATGGTCATAGCAACCCCCATAGGTGTCGGGAGCGCAATCTACTTAAATGAATATGCCAAGCCCGGCAAGATAGTAACATTCATTGAATATGCTACAGAAACGCTGTCAGGCATTCCATCCATTATTTTCGGTTTGTTCGGAATGCTGTTCTTTGGAGAAAAGCTGGGGCTGGGGTATTCACTGCTTACCGGATCCTTGACCCTGATAATCATGGTGCTGCCGCTGATAACGAGAAACACGCAGGAAGCACTTAAGACGGTGCCCGATGCATACCGAAACGGAAGCATAGGACTTGGAAGCGGGAAATGGCATATGATCCGGACCATCCTGATACCTTGTGCCATGCCAGGAATAATCACCGGTGCTATCTTAGCTATCGGAAGGATTGTAGGGGAGTCGGCAGCTCTTCTTTTTACGGCAGGAAGTGCGAAATTACTTCCTAAGGGCATAGGTGGCTTACTTGCCAAACCGTTTCAATCAGGCGGAACACTTACCATACAGATGTATCTATCCGCCACAAGCGAAGGTGATTTTAAAACAGCATTTGGAATTGCGGTAGTGCTGTTAGTGGTTGCGCTTGGAATAAATCTTACGACGAAGGTACTTACAAAACGCTTTGATGTGACAAGGAAGGAATAACAATGGGAAATACAAAGGTAAGGGTTAAGGATTTAAACCTGTATTACGGAGAAAACCATGCACTAAAGAATGTAAGCATGGAAATTAAGGACAGAGCGATCACGGCGTTTATCGGGCCTTCCGGATGCGGCAAGTCAACATTTTTAAAAACCTTGAACAGGATGAATGATCTTGTGGACGGCGTAAAGATCACGGGAAAGGTTGAGATCGACGGTGAAGATATCTACGGAAAAAACATAGATACCACAGTTCTCAGAAAGAAGGTGGGCATGGTGTTCCAGCAGCCCAATCCCTTCCCAATGAGCATTTATGATAATGTGGCATACGGACCGAGAGTACACGGGATCAAGGACAAAAGAAAACTTGATAAGATCGTGGAGGAGAGTCTGCGGGATGCCGCTATCTGGGATGAAGTGAAAGACAGGCTTAGGAAATCGGCGCTTTCTTTGTCCGGCGGCCAGCAGCAGAGGATCTGTATCGCAAGAGCGCTTGCCGTTGAGCCGGAAATACTGCTCATGGATGAACCGACATCAGCGCTTGACCCTATTTCTACCACCAAGATCGAGGATCTGATGGAAGAGCTTAAGAAGAAATATACTGTAGTGATCGTGACTCATAATATGCAGCAGGCTGTAAGAGTTTCTGATTATACGGCTTTTTTTCTGGTGGGAGAAATGGTTGAATTCGGCGAGACCAAGCAGGTGTTTTCGTATCCTAAGGATAAGCGTACCGAGGACTATATAACAGGAAGATTTGGCTGATGGAGGCGGATAGCATGAGAAGCAAGTTTGATGAACAGCTTTTGGAACTGAATAAAGAAATGATAGAGATGGGAAATAAGATAATCGCTTCGATAGGAAATGCGTTTGAAGCTCTTATCGCGGGAGATGAAGTTAAGGCCAGAGCGATTATGGAAAGCGATGATGAAGTGGATCGGCTTCAGAAGAAGATCGAGAGTATCTGTTTTAATCTGCTGATCCAGCAGCAGCCCGTGGCGAAGGATCTGAGGACCGTAACCGCAGCCATGAAAATGGTTACCGATATGGAGAGAATCGGAGATCATGCTTCAGATATTTCTGAAATGACCATTCTTATGGGCAAGAATAATCAAATCAGCAAATTCGAACACATTTCTAAAATGGCCTCCGAAACAATGTTGATGCTCAATCACAGCATAGAAGCATATGTGGAGAAGAATCCGGTTAAGGCGCGGGAAGTCATAGAGCACGACGATGTGGTAGATGATTTATTTGTGGAAGCCAAGAAGGATGTTATAGAACTGATATTAAACAGTCCGGAAGAAGGGGAAGAGGCTACCGATATTCTTATGATAGCCAAGTACTTCGAAAGAATCGGAGACCACGCAACTAATATTGCAGAGTGGGTGATCTACTCGTTGAAAACATCCGGAGAGTAAAAAATTTACACAGATTTTACATAACCATGTCCATACATTTTACTTACCAAATGTATTCTATTATCCGACAGAAAAGATTTTTGGAAGAAAAATATGTATGGACATTTTTGATTTTTTGAATATGATAGGCGGTTTGGCGCTTTTCCTGTACGGAATGAATATAATGGGGAACGGCCTTTCCAAGATGGCGGGCGGTAAGCTTGAAAGTGTTTTGGAAAAACTGACCACAAAAAGGATATTTGCGGTATTGTTGGGAGCGGGTGTTACCGCCGTAATCCAGTCTTCTTCCGCAACTACGGTCATGGTGGTGGGCTTTGTAAACTCCGGTATCATGAAGCTTACGCAGGCTGTCGGAATCATAATGGGCGCCAATGTCGGAACCACCATTACTTCATGGATGCTGTCACTTACCGGGATCAAGGGAAGCACAATCTGGCTTAAACTCTTAAAACCCTCTTCTTTTTCACCGGTTCTAGCTACTATAGGTATCATTCTTGTAATGGTCAGCAGGAAAGAGTCGCGAAAGAAAGATGTGGGTGGGATTCTCCTGGGATTTGCGATACTTATGTTCGGAATGGAGACCATGAGCGGTGCTGTTTCGGGGCTAGCCAGTAATCCTTCTTTTGCTGGATTAATGACTGCGTTCAGTAATCCAATCCTTGGAATGGCGGTAGGTGCGATACTTACAGCAATCATACAGAGTTCGTCTGCGTCGGTAGGTATTCTGCAGGCGCTTTGTGCTACGGGAGCAGTGCATTATTCGGTGGCTTTGCCAATTATTATGGGACAGAATATCGGAACCTGTGTTACCAGTATTATTTCGTCATTCGGAGCAAGCAAGAATGCAAGACGCGCCGCAATGATGCATTTATATTTCAATCTCATCGGAACCGGCATCTTTATGCTGGTATTCTATCTGCTAAATTCATTTGTGGACTTTATGTTCCTTAATAAATCGGCAAGTGCGGCCGGAATTGCGGCAATCCACAGTTTGTTCAATATCGGCGCTACCATCATTCTTTTTCCTTTTTCCGATCGTCTGGTCAGGCTTGCAGAGATTACGATTCCTGATGGAAAAACAAAAGAAGCTGTGCAAGAAGACAATATTTCAATAGACGAAAGGTTTTTAAGCCGTCCTGCTTTTGCCATGGAACTATGCAGAAGCAAGGTGCGTGAGATGGCGGAACTTACGAGAAAGGCCATGAATCTTGCCCTTGAAGTATTACTCGAATATGACGAAAAAAAGGCCAAAGAAGTCATAGAATTAGAGTCGGTTGCCGACAAGTACGAAGATATACTCGGCACATATCTCGTGAAGCTGTCAAGCAAGAACCTGTCAGCGCCGGATAGCCAAAGCATGTCAATCATTCTTCACAGCATCAGTGATTTCGAGAGGATCTCAGACCATGCAATGGACATTGTAAAATCTTCTGAAGAAATTCATATGAAGGGCTTATCGTTTACTGTCCATGCTAAAAAAGAGCTTGAGACACTGTGTGAGGCTGTTAACGATATTTGCAACCTTACTGTAGACAGCTTCTGTGCAGATAAGGTTGAGATCGCACTTCATGTAGAGCCTCTTGAAGAGGTGATAGATACACTATCTAAGATAATAAAGGAAAACCATATAAAAAGATTACAAAAAGGCGAGTGCTCGATTGTGATGGGCTTTATCCTGGAGGATATTCTGACCGGGCTTGAAAGGGTGTCTGACCACTGTTCTAATGTGGCGGTTGAGATGATCACGATTTATGACAACGACTATAGTACGCATGAATATTTCAAAAATTTCTCTCCGGAGGAACGGGCTTCTTTTAACAAAGAATATGAAGAACTGATAAAAAGATACCCTATCGGAAAACAAGATGTTATTATTACAGCAGATTAAAAAACAGGAGTGATTTTATGGCGCTGATTTTCATAATTGAGGACGATGACAGTATCAGGGAGATTGAAGAATTTGCCTTGATGAATGCTGGGCATAAGGTGGTTGGATTTGGCTGCGCGAGGGATTTTTACAAAAAACTTGATGAAGTAATACCTGATTTGTGTCTGGTGGATATTATGCTGCCGGATGAAAGTGGAAATGAGATTACCAGAAAAATTCGGAAAAATCCGAGCACGGAAAAACTTCCGGTAATCATGGTCACGGCTAAGACCACAGAACTTGATCTTGTAAAAGGGATTGAAGATGGCGCGGATGATTACATAAAGAAGCCTTTTTCAGTGATGGAACTGATTTCAAAGGTTAAGGCGTTGCTTCGAAGGATCCAGAGGGCGGAGATTAAGGCGCTTGAGCTTGACGGACTGGTGGTTAACAACGAAAAACACGAGGTATCGGTTGACGGCAATATTGTTGAACTCACATATAAAGAGTATGAGCTTCTTTCCTTATTTATCATAAACAAAGGAATTGTTCTTAACCGTGATACCATAATGGATCAGGTGTGGGGAACCGACTACGAAGGTGAATCAAGAACTATTGATATGCATGTTAAGACCCTGCGGCAGAAACTCGGAGATTACGGCACGAGAATTAAAACCATCAGAAATGTGGGATATGTGATCGAATGAAAAGTAAGATAAATATCAGACTTGTAGGAATTGCTGTTCTGGCAATCGTTGCATCGGTTATAGGGATTACAATTATATATTACGGTCTGTTTCAGAGGCAGGTAAGGGCAGATTTATCAGTAAGCGCCAAGCTTCTTCGTGATACGCATTATTTTGAGTCGGTGAATATTGATGCGGATAAGATAGATCTGTCTACAGACATGGAGGAGCTTCGTGTAACATGGATAGCAGAAGACGGAACGGTTCTTTATGATAATGATGCATCGGCAGAGCTCCTTGCCAATCATATTGACAGACCAGAAATACGGGCGGCTTTTGATGCCGGAGAAGGTGAAGCTGTTCGAAAATCCGACACCATGAACAAGAATACATTCTATTATGCGGTCCTTTTGGATAACGGGACGGTGCTTCGTGTTGCCACCAATGCGCAAAGCCTTTGGGCCGTTTACATGTCTGCGGCGCCACTTATTATGATGATCACCCTTCTTATTGTAGGTATCTGTATTTTAATTTCGCATCTGCTTACAAGGCAACTCATAAAGCCTATCGAAAATATGGCTGAGAATCTGGAAAATGCCGATTACGAATCTCCGTATAAGGAACTTGATCCTTTGGCTGAAATGCTTAGGTCACAGCACACCGATATTTTGGCAGCCGCCAAAGCAAGACAGGATTTTACAGCGAGCGTTTCTCACGAACTTAAGACTCCACTCACCGCCATATCAGGATATGCTGAACTACTGGAAGGTGGTCTGGTGGGTTCAGATCAGCAGAAACATTTCTATAGCGAGATACGAAAGAATTCGGAGAGACTTCTGGCTCTGATAAACGACATAATAAAGTTATCGGAGCTTGACAGAAAGGGTCACGCACCTTCTTTTGAAAAAATTGATCTTTACGAAACTGTTAATGAGTGCAAGGAAGAACTCATTGTAAACGCTAAGCAAAGAAGTATTAATTTGCTGTTCGAAGGCTCATCTTGTACGGTGTTTGGAAATAAGGAACTCATAAAGGAACTTATCGAGAACCTTGCCCAGAATGCCATCAGGTACAATAATCCTGATGGTAAAGTGACCATTTCTGTTTTGAGCAGGGACAGCAGGTCCGTGCTGGTGGTCCAAGATAACGGAATAGGGATACCGGCGACAGATCAGCAGAGAGTATTCGAACGTTTCTACCGAGTTGACAAGAGTCGATCAAAAGCCACAGGCGGAACCGGTCTCGGCCTTGCCATAGTCAAGCACATAGTTGAGTTGCATGATGCCAAGATTGAGCTTGACAGTGCTCCGGGAGTCGGAACTACGGTTACGGTAACTTTCTAGGAGGTTTTATTCCGGAAATATGATTTCATATGAAAAAATAAAAAAAGATAAAGCAATCAATGCATATATAAAAGCCGCAGACGATTCGTTGACGGCACTTGGATTCACAGAGCACAGTTTTGCGCATGTTACCTATGTAGCGGAAAAAGCAGGAGAGATACTGTCTACGCTCGGATATCCGGAAAGAATGGTTGAACTCACCAAGATTGCAGGATATATGCATGACATTGGTAATGTAATAAATAGAACAGATCACAGCCAGAGCGGAGCTGTTATGGCATTCAGAATACTGGACAATATGGGAGCTGATCCTGAAGAGATTGCGCTGATTGTTTCTGCGATAGGAAACCATGACGAAGGTACTGGCGTTCCGGTCAGCCCGTTAGCTGCAGCATTAATACTTGCCGACAAAAGCGATGTTCGAAGGAACCGGGTGCGCAATTTGGATCCGTCAACTTTTGATATACATGACAGAGTGAATTATTCGGTAAAAAAATCAGAGCTTAAAATTAATGAGGCACATACTATGATCAAACTGAAACTTTCGGTAGATACACGATACGGATCGGTTATGGATTATTTTGAAATATTCATGCAGAGAATGGTACTTTGCAGGAAAGCTGCAGAGAAGCTAAAGCTACAGTTTAAACTCAT
>Ga0310697_10006915_pt1 | contig 10726 bp, 14 predicted proteins | sample 172DNAGHGlowgp2_FD_203883 | JGI IMG/M metagenome (GOLD analysis project Ga0310697, IMG submission 203883) | Sheep rumen microbial communities from Palmerston North, Manawatu-Wanganui, New Zealand - 1728 DNA GHGlow gp2 (v2) (version 2) | ecosystem: Host-associated > Mammals > Digestive system >...
GTCAGCGCCAGCGTGCGCGTCTTCATCAAACGGCATAGCCAGGGAAATAACAGGTTCGTAAGGATGATAAACAATGCCGGAAGGCTGACAATCAGTTGAATAAGCAGCGGATTACGTCCCTCGAAATGGGCACTGATGACGCCCAACGCCGGAGCGATGGCGGCACCCGCCATGACTGTGAGCAGACTGATGGAGAGAATGGTATACAGCAATCTCTTTTTCATAATAAACGGGTTAAAAATCAATGGAGATTGCAGCTCTACCAAGCTGCGAAAAGAGCCTTTTCGCGGGTGCAAAGGTAGCAATTTTTTTTACAAAAGAATCACCCCGGCAACCCGTAACCGGACTGTCGGGGTGTAATCATTCCGATAAAAACGGAATTTAACGTTACCGTCATGGCCGACCTGATCGGCCATCTTGCTGATTATCAGATGCCCGGTCGGGGCCGGGCATGACGGGCCAATCCCGATTTAAAGGATTAGAGATACTTGATCTTGAAATAGTCCAGCAAGGCCTTGTATTTGTCCTGGGCTGTAAGGCAAGTGTCTGTAAGGTAGCCGTTCACGTGTCCCCATTCCCGGAGACCGCGGTAGTAGTAAAGTTTGAGTTCTTCGGTGATGATAAACGGCACGATACCGTTCGCCAGGCATTCCTTGAACATCAGGAGCCGTCCAACGCGCCCGTTTCCGTCTTGGAAGGGATGGATCGTCTCGAACTTCTGATGCAGGTCGATGATATCCTCCAGCGTCTTTGCTGTCTTGGCATAATAGGAAGAGAGCAGCGCTTTCATACGGGCATGCACTTGCTCCGGAGGGCAGGTGGCGCACCCTCCCACCTCGTTGGGGAGTTTCTTATAGTCCCCCACGTTGAACCAGGTTTTCCTGCTGTCGGAAGTGCCAGCCTTCAGGATCCGGTGAATCTCCTTGATCAGCGGCTCGGTCAGTTTGTCACCGGCTCGGTCGATGATGAGGTCGATGCAACGGAAATGGTTTGTCGTCTCCAAGATGTCATCAACGTTGACGCTCTCATCCGTAATGCCGATCGTATTCGTCTCAAAGATGAAACGAGTCTGTTCGTGGGTCAGACGGCTGCCCTCCATGTGGTTGGAATTATAGGTAAGGTCGATCTGAGTGCGATGATAGATACCACCGCTAACCTTTCCCTCCTTCTCTTCACGAAGTCGCTTCAGCAAGGGACTCTCCTTTGACTTTCCTTTCCTGGGAAGCGGAGCATCGGCCGGGATATTCCATGTCTTGCCGACGAGGATCGCCCGATCCATCTTTCCCGTAGCGCACCAGTTACGGACGGTTCGCTCAGAGATTCCATTTTGTTCGGCATACTGACTTACGGATAACATTTCCATGGCATCGACAAATAAAGGGTTGAACCAACTACAAATATAGTAAAATTTGCCGACATCGGCAAATAACCAGGGCTATTCGTCTCGAAACAGTTTATTCTTGCCGATTTGTTGACTGTGCTCCAGCCCGGCAAAGCAGGACCGCAGCTCCCGTCCGGCCATCGTGAAGGACCTGAAGGACGCTGAACCGCGCGACCAAGGCGGAGATCAAGGCCTGGGTCGAAGGGCTGAAATAACAGCCCCATGTCCTGTGTTTAATTCATCCTCACCAGGGCCCATTTTTGAGGATGAAAAAGGGGAAAAGGCCATCTCGTCCTCAAAACAAAGAGTTTTTGAGGACGAGATGCGTTAATGAGTTCAGGACAAGCCCGCGGCAAAAAGGTCTTGTTTCTTACCGCTCCTATTGACAAGTCAGGGAAAAACCATACATTTGTAAAGAAACCATCCCCTTTTTATCCGGCGCTATGGACACTACTCCTTTGTTTGAATTCTCCGACCGGGCTGAGCTACGGCAGTGGCTTGAGGAGAACCACGGCACGACGCCCTTCTGCTGGGTGGCGACGACGCGCGGTAAGGAACCCCGCCGCGGCGCAATCCCCTACCCGGAGGTCGTCGAGGAATGCCTTTGCTTTGGATGGATCGATTCCACCGTCAAACGCCTGGATGAGGGACGGCAGGCGCAGCGGATCTCCCCGAGGAGGAAAGGCAGCACCTGGACCATCCTGAACATCCAGCGCTTCAGGGACCTGGAAGAACAGGGCCTTGTGACGGAGGCAGGCTGGAAGGCGTTCCGCGGCATGGGCAATCCCCATGAAGAGGACAGTGAATTCAAGCATCCATCAAACCCTCATCGGCCATGAAAGGGAATACGACTGGAGATATCTTCCTGGAAACGCCGAGACTGCGTTTCAGGCCCTGGAAGGATTCCGACGCGGAGGCCCTTTTCAAGTACGCCAGCGACCCGGAGGTGGGTCCGCGTGCGGGCTGGCCGCCGCATAAGAGCGTAGAAGAGAGCCTGTCTGTCATCCGGGATATCTTCTCCAACGGCCATACTTGGGCACTCGAACTGAAGGAGACCGGAGAGCCCATCGGATGCATGGGTTATTACGCTTTCGGGGAGAGCAACATCGATATCGGCGAGGATGATGCCGAACTGGGTTACTGGATCGCGAGGCCTTACTGGAACCAGGGACTGTGTACTGAGGCGCTCCGCGCGATGGTCTCCTGGTGCTTCAATGTGAAGGGCTTCCAGGTCCTCTGGAGCGATTTCTTCGTGGACAATCCCGCTTCTGGACGCGTGATGGAGAAATGCGGATTCCGTGACACGGGCGAGGTCAACTGGTGCAGCCACCTGTACCGAGGCGACGAGCGGCCGGTGAAGGTCATGCGGCTGGACTACGCATTGGACTAAGAATCGTCTTTTGGCGTTTTATTCGTAGATTTGTACCACATAAACCACATAAACGTATGAAGAAAGTCTTGATCATTGCGGGCAGTCCCCGCAAAGACGGCAATTCCGACCTGCTGGCCCGTCAGTTCGCCAAGGGCGCCGAGGAGAGCGGGAACGAGGTGGAGATCGTCTATCTCCGTGAGAAGAAACTGAACTACTGCAAGGGATGCCTTGTATGCCTGAAGAAAGGAGAATGTTTCCAGAAGGACGACGCCAACAGTCTGCTTCCGAAGATGATGGAAGCCGATGCCGTGTGCTTCTCCTGCCCGGTCTATTACTACTCGGTATGCGGCCAGATGAAGGTGTTCCTGGACCGAATGAATCCGCTCTATGACAAGATGAAGGACAAGGACTTCTACTATATGGTCACCGCCCAGGACGATGACCGCAGGCAACTGGACCGTGCCTTCGATGTCTTCGACGGGTTCGCAGACTGTTTCAAGGACATCCGTCGCTGCGGCCGTGTCTATGGCGGCGGTGCCGACAAGAAGGGTGAGGTCAAGGACCTGCCTGCCTTCAACGAAGCCTACGAGATGGGAAAGAGCATCAGATAACGGACGTCAGATATGACACTGCTTGAAGCCATCGTCTATGTACTGGCATCTTCCAACCGGGGGATGCGGACGGAGCAGATTGCGGAAGTCATCAACACGAAGGGGCTTTTCCACCGCAAGGGTGACGTGCCTGTCGATTCGAAGATGGTCTATGCCGTCATCATGTCCCACCCCGAGATCTTCGTCAAGTCCGACGGACTGATCCGGCTTTTGATATAACCGGACCTATTTCAGGATAGGGTCCCCGCAGTATTGCTTCCTGCGACAGTCTTTGCACTTGAAGCCGGCCCATACTGAATCGAATTGATTCATGGCCGCTTCTACCAAGACAGGATCATCCGTAAGAATCCCAGCCTCGAAGTTCCGGGTGGTCGTTCCTTTCATGCCGATACCGGCACCGGTCAGATTGGCCGAACCGATGTACGCCATTTTGCAGTCAAAGACGAGAATCTTGAAATACACCCGCGGACACAGTGCCCGCTCCAGTCCAGTGAAAAGGACCGGATAATGGTCAAAGTCCTCCCGGAAGTTAGGGCCTGGTTCCTTGGCATGGATAAGGCGCACTTCCCTGCCCTTCGATATCAAGTCCGCAAGGATGCCCAGGAACGGCCTGTCACCAACATACAGGTCCTTGATGTCCGCCGTCCCGATCCATAAGGAACGCCTTACGTTCGGGACCCGGGCTATGACCTCCTTGAAATGGGCTTCGTCTGCGATGTACTGTGTCATGGTATGCAAAGATACGGAATTAACCGGCAATCCTGCATCAGGAAACAGTTCGACCAGAAATCCGGCGAGCAGGTGATTCTCCAATGCCCGTCCTTTCCGTCTGAAAAGTAGTAGTTCCACTCACCCGGAATGATTTCTTCCTCATCGATATCTTTAACTATTATCTGTCTTTTCCATTTGAAGCAAAGGAAGCACATCTACTTGCCAAAGCCCGGCAGGTTGTAAGAAAGAGAAAATTATTTTCTTCGCAGCCAGGTGGCCCCCTCTGAGGAAGAGGCGTAGATGTGCCCGTCAGCAGTCATCCCGATGACTTCCTTCCCGCCGTCCTGAAGGGCGACCAGAGAACGGGCAATGCTGGATGCGTTCTTTGTCAACCATGACCGGCCAGCGCTGGAGGAGCAGAATACACCCTTTTCCGTCAGGGCCAGTAGCTTTCCGGAGAAAGGGAGAATGTCCAAGAAGCGGCCATAGCCACTTCCGCTATAGCGCGTCATCCAGGTACGGCCTCCGCTGGTGGAGTATTCGATGTGTCCGTTGGACGGATTGATCCGGATCAGTTCAGATCCGAGCGTGACTAACTGCGGCATACGATTAACGATTATGGGGCAAATATAGCGCTAATATTCAGGATTCTATAAGTCACCTTTAGCTTTATACTGCATCATTGCATAATAGGATGCGAAATCTTCATTCTTCACCCGTTCTACAGCATCAGTGTATGCGCGTGTCTTGCGGGAGACAATGTCGAGCATATCCCGATCAAACCCGAACTCTTCAGCATACTCTGAGTAAAAGAGCATGAAAATGCCGTCCATCTTATATTGTTTCTTAATATGGTCGAAATGCTTTGCAAACTCGGAGTCTTTCGTTGAGATGAAAAGGTCTTTTGAATGATACTCTACTCTCTCCGTTACCTCAGCCATACATTCAATTTCGTTTTCTAAAGAAACGTTAATCTGAACTCCTTCGCATCCAAATTCATACGCCGCTTTGCACCATTGTTCATGGTGACCGATCTGTTTATACAGGGCATACCATGTCAGACCATGTTTCACACATTTCAAGGCCATTTCGTTTGGATTGTCATAATCTTCCCATACCTCGAATTCGTCTAGATATCTGTCGTAGAAGAAGTCGGCGAAACAATCATCAAAGGTGGTATTGGCGAATTCAGCGAGAATCTCTTCCTTACTGAGCGGTTTTTGTGCGGAGGTCTCTTCCATACGTGTTGTTGTTCTTTCAAAGTTAACCATTTTTCAGTTCAATCAATCTCCCCAGGCCATACTCTGCTCGGAGAGGATCTTCCAGAGGAGCTCTATTTTATGACAAAGGTAGGCTACATAACTGCCAATTCATGGCAGTACGGATCTATCACGAGTGAATAGGTGGTTTTTCTTCCTGCCACGGAATGGCAAACAGTTCCCCTATCTTCGCGGCAGTAAACCAAATGATTAATCAATCATGAATACAGTCAAGTACGAAGAACTCTTTGCGGCCTTCGGGAAAGCTCCCATGAAGGAATTCCTGGAACTCCTGTTTGAAGGCGTACCACCAGCACTGAAGAAACGTCTTATCATTGAAGACGTATCATATCACCGTCACAATGCTGATATAGTTACCCTGGAAGCATGGATGGTCATTGACAGCCCCGAATCAGACCGATGGATCTGGGTGCGCGTGGAATCGGATTCCTCACGTAACATGATAGAAAAGCAATTCCTGACAAAGGATTCCTACCGGAAGCAGGAGTTGCACTCACTGGATGAATGCTTCGAGTATTATGACGAGCATTAAAAATGCCGCTTTTTTGCAAAACTGCCGGATTTTGGCAATATTTGCATATACCTTTGCAATCAGAAAACAATGATGATAAGAGTTAAAGAGTTCAGGGCCTCCGCAGGGATGTGCAGGCCCTTTTAAAAAGAAAACAACGACAAAAGTATATGGCAAAGAACTATTTCAACAGGTACGTGTGGCTGATTGACACCATCAATCGCCACGGCCACATTTCCAGGGAAGAGATCAGTCGGCTCTGGGAGCAGTCCTCACTCAACGACACGGGAGAGGAACTGTACGAGCGGACCTTCCATAACCACCGGGAGGCCATCCTGGATACCTTCGGGATCGAAATCAAGTGCGACCGATCCCTCGGGTACTACATCGCCAACAGCGACGACCTGGAAGGAGATGGCATCCGGCAGTGGCTGCTGGAGTCCATGTCCATGAACAACCTGCTGAACGAGAGTTCCGACATGCGCGACCGGATCCTCTTCGAGAAGATCCCCTCCAGCCAGAAATGGCTTCCGGTCATCGTGAACGCCATGCGGGACAAGAAGACCGTCGAAGTGACTTACCAGAGTTTCTGGCGGGATGAACCGAGCACCTTTATCCTGCACCCCTACTGTATGAAGCTTTTCAAACAGCGCTGGTATGTGCTGGGAAGGAGCGACGGATATGATGATCCATGGATCTATGCCCTGGATGAGCGGATGAAGAGTGTCATTCCCCAGAAGAAGGCCCTGAAGATGCCCGCGAAGTTCAATGCGGCCGAATTCTTCGGCAGGTATTTCGGCGTCATCCTCGATGACAGGAAACCCTCCCCCGTCAAAATCAAGGTCGTGTCCGGCCAGGTCAGGTACATTGATTCCTTGCCGCTTCACGACTCTCAGCAGCTCATTGAGGAGACGCCTGAATATGGCATCTTTACATATTATCTGGTTCCCACCTACGATTTCCGCCAGGAACTCCTGAGCCATGGCCCGGACGTTGAAGTCCTGGAACCGGAAGATCTCCGTGACGAGATGAAGGCGGACATCGCCCAGATGCACAAGAACTACGGTCTATGAGAGATTTCGCAGCGATAGATTTCGAGACGGCCAACGAGTGCCCGAGCAGCGTCTGCAGCGTTGGCATAGTCGTCGTCCGTGACGGAGAGATTGTGGACCGGTTTTACAGCCTGATCCATCCCGAGCCGGAGTATTACCAGTGGTTCTGCCGGCAGGTGCACGGACTGGGTCCCGAAGATACGGAGGATGCCCCCGTCTTTCCGCTCGTATGGGAAAAGGTTGAACCTCTTATCGAAGGGTTGCCGCTGGTCGCCCACAATGCCAGGTTTGATTCGGGATGCCTGAAAGCGGTCATGCAGGTGTATCGGATGGATTACCCCGACTATGAGTTCTACGACACCCTTTGGGCTTCCAGGCGGCATTTCGGACGAAGGCTGCCCAACCACCAACTCCAGACCGTCGCCGCCGCCTGCGGATATGATCTTACGAACCACCACCATGCCCTGGCCGATGCGGAGGCCTGTGCATATATCGCCATGAGACTTTTATGACTCCATTCCGAAGCAGTTTCTCTTTCCTGCAAAGAATTCTTAAATTTGGTCCCTGAAGCAACGAGGAACGCCACTCGATGCAATCGTACATGGACGCCTTCGTGACAGGCGCCTGGAAGGAAAACTTTGAATAGGCAAAACCATGGGATTGGAATTCAGAAAAATGCGTCGGAGCGAAATCCTCCGGGCGGCAGAACTTGCCGCCCGTTCCTTCGACGGTTACGAATACTTCACGAACTGGTTTCCCGAGAAAGAATCCCGGAACCGGTTCCAGCGTTCGGTCATCAGTCACGAATACCGCACGAACTATGGCCGGGCTGACTACCTGATGGCCGCCGTCGATGGGAAGATGGCCGCCGTTGCCCAACTCAATCCCCCGACATACAGGAAACCCTCCGATCTCAACTACGTTCTCCATGGCTGGTTGAACGTTTACAAGAGTGGCGACAGGAAGGTGATCGACGAATGGCTTGCGATGGACGCCGCCGCGGGGCAGCCATGCCATGATTACCAGAAGACCGGACCAGGCATCTGGTACGCCAGTTCCCTCACCGTCGATCCTGCGTTCCAGGGAACAGGAATCGGCTCGAAGTTCCTTGAATACTGGGAAGGATACGTACGGGAAAAGGGTGGCCGGGAGATCGTCTTTTTCACGAATTCCCGGAAGAACCTGGATTTTTACCTGAAACGAGGATATGAAGTCTTCGATGAACGGGAAATCGAATACGGTGGGAAAACCATGGGCAGTTGGAGCCTGAAGAAAGTGCTTTGACAAGATGATGCACGGAGTTCTTCCGTGGTTCAACGATCTGCCCGGGCCCTACGCGTTCTCCTGCTGCGAATCCCTCCGGGAAGCATGAAGATCGTTATTACTTTTCACGGACCCGCTTGCCGGTCATGTGGTCGATCGTCAGTTCCAGGATCAGAGCCCGATGTGCATTCTTGACCATGTCGGCTTCGATGTCATAGCCGGCCGGGAACAATTTCCTGCCGAGCGTGCGCAGGAGCGCGTTTTTCCGCTCTTCATCCTTTACTTCAGCCACCCGGCCGAAGCAGACGACGCTGGTGAAACAGTTCCACCATTCGCCGGGATTCTTCACAGGTTCGGAGAGTACGGTGAAGCAAACCTTCTCATTCGCCCGGACAGCATCCAGTTTATGCCCTTCCAGGGCGCAGTGGAAATAGATCCGCCCATCGGCGAGGAAATAATTCATCGGGATACCATAAGGGTATCCGTTCTCTCCATGAACGGAAAGGATTCCGCGAGGGGCGCTTTCCAGGATCGAAAGGCACTCTTCCCGGCTTGCCTCCTGCTTGAACCGGCGCATCGGCCGGAAAACGGTTTCGTCACTCATACCATTTTGATTCTGACAGATTCCTTGAACATGCAAAAATAGGTAAAACCTCGCGATTTTGCTATCTTTGCATGGGAAGGCCGGTCATCGGCTCCATACAAAAACATGGAATACCTGTCAAAACAGCGATACGACGAGATTGAATCCGAGTTGAAGCATCTGATCAACGTGGTCTATCCCAGGGTGCAGGAGGACCTCGCAGAGGCCAGCGCCCAAGGGGACCGAAGCGACAATGCGGGGTACCGTGAGGCAAGACGGCTCCAGGCGAAGACCATCAGCCGCATCCGTTTCCTGCAGAAGATCCTGGAGCATTCCCGCGTCATCGATCCCGACGTCCTTCCCAAAGACAGGGTCAGCCTGCTGAGCCGGGTCGAATTCACGAACCTTTCAACGGATACCCGCATGGTATTCGAGATCGTCAGCCCCCACGAGATGGACCTCGAGGCCGGCAAGATTTCGCTGAAATCTCCGATCGGCGCCGCCCTGATGGGCAGGAAGGTCGGCGAAATCGCCGAGGCACGGGTCCCTGCCGGGACCGTGCGCCTGAGAATCGAAAGTATCACGTTTGACGCTACACAGTCATGATCATCGATGCGGATTCCGTAAAATTGATACGGAAATCCGTAAATCGGTTAAGTCCCTTCCGAAAAAAAGCACGACCCTTGTAAGAAATATACGATGGAATAAGATGAAACGAAGGCTCGCCATTATCGCAACCCTGATGAGTATCAGCCAGATCGGCCGTGCGCAGATCGACGTGCACAGCCACATGATTCCGGAGTCCTACCTATCGGTCTTGAAGGCCCACGGGATGGAGATGGACGAGGGCTTCCCTATCCCGGCCTGGAGTGCCGATGCGCACTTGCAGTTCATGGACGAGGCCGGGATCCAGACCTCTGTCCTGACAATGCCCGCCCCGCAGCCGTATTTCGGAGACGGTGCGCAGTCCGCCGCTATCTGCCGGAAGTTCAACGAAGAAGCCGCCGCGCTGAAAGCCCTGTATCCGGGCCGGTTCCTGTTCTGCGCCGCCCTTCCGCTACCGGATGTGGACAAGGCCTTGGAAGAAGCAGAATACGCTTTGGATGTACTTGGGGCCGATGGCGTGAAACTGGCGACCAACAGCTACGGGCAGTATCTGGGTGATCCGGAGCTGGATCCGCTCATGGATTATCTGAACAGCCGGAAAACCCTCATCATCACCCATCCGCACAAGCCGTCGGCCGCCAACGACAAACTCATCGCTACGGTTCCCCTGGCCTCTTACGAGTATCTGGCGGAGACCACCCGTGCCATCCTGAACATGGTTGCGCACGATGTCCTGGTCCGTTATCCGGACCTGAAAGTCGTAGTTCCGCACTGTGGCTCTTTCCTCCCCAATGCATTACCGCGTTTCAAAGGACTTCTCCCGGTCATGGTGAAGCAGGGATACATGCAGCCGGTCGATGTGGACGCCAACATCTCCCGCCTGTACTATGATCTCGCCGGTGCCGCCACGGACGACGCTATCGAGATGCTTCTGACGATCACGGAACCCTCACACATCCTCTATGGCTCAGACTATCCCTACGTCGCTCCCCAAGCCCTCATCGGCGCCCGGAAATCGCTGGAAGCCCGGCTGGCCTCCCATGGCCTGGATCCGCAGGATGTCTTTACAAACAATGCAGCCCGCCTGTGCGGGGCCGACATCCCGGTCCGGGAATACGGAGAAAGAATCGTCCGCCTCGCCGAGATCGAGGTTTACCCGGAGAAACTGGAGGAATACATGACCTTCGCCAAGGAAGTCGGAGTTGTGTCCATGGCCACGGAACCCGGCGTCATCGGCCTTTTCTCCATGCAGGACAAAGCCGACCCTTGCAAAGTCTATATCCTGGAAGTCTATGCCGACAGGAAAGCCTATGAGGCCCATATCCAGACGGGCCATTTCCGGAAATACAAGGAAGG
>Ga0310697_10006918_pt1 | contig 10725 bp, 10 predicted proteins | sample 172DNAGHGlowgp2_FD_203883 | JGI IMG/M metagenome (GOLD analysis project Ga0310697, IMG submission 203883) | Sheep rumen microbial communities from Palmerston North, Manawatu-Wanganui, New Zealand - 1728 DNA GHGlow gp2 (v2) (version 2) | ecosystem: Host-associated > Mammals > Digestive system >...
AATGGCACTTCGTCTCCCCCGACGGCAGCCGCGATCTGGATTATTCCCAGGCGGCCAAGGAGTTTAACGGCCTGGAGATCGTGGACGGCTACGCCAGCACCATGCAGCTCAAGAATATCCCCTCCAGTCTCAACGGCTGGAAGGTCTACTGCCGCTTCTCCAACAAAGCCGGCGCTGTCACCACCGCAAAGGCCGGCATCACCGTCACCGGCTCCCAGCAGGGCGGCACGGCCAGCGGCGTCCCCCTCGTGACCAAAAACCCCACCGGCGAGACCGTGGCCCCCGGCGGTTCCTGCTCCTTCGTGGCCCGCTATCAGGACGCGATCTGGGCCGAGTGGCACTTCGTCTCCCCCGACGGCAGCCGCGATATCCTGTACACCCAGGCCTGGAACGAGTTCCCGGGCCTGACCATCAAGGGCGGTGACACCAGCGTTCTCAAGCTCAGCACCATCCCTTCCGGCCTGAACGGCTGGAGCGTCTACTGCCGCTTCACAAACAATAACGGCGGCGCAAACACCACCCGGGCCGGCATCACAGTCACAGGTGGCGGCGGCGGATCGGCCGTCATCATCCCGGATACTCCCGGCACCGTGGTTCCCGGCGATCCGGCCAATCCTTATCCCAGCGGCTCCGGCGGCTCCGGCACGGTCGTCCCCGGTGATCCCGGCGATCCCTATCCCGGCGGTCCCAGCGGCTCCGGCACCGTGATTCCCGGCGGCCCCGGCGATTCCGGCAGTCAGGGTCCCAGCGGCTCCGGTACGGTCATCCCCGGCGGCCCCGGCGATTCCGGCAGTCCCGGCACGATCATCATCGGATGATTTGAGTGGTCAGTGGCCTGTAGGGGCGGCCCTAAAGGACTAGCTTCGCGTCGCTATCAGCCGCCCGCAGACGTTGTACAGCGTCGGACATAACGGGAGGGGCAAGCCCCTCCCCTACGGTGAATGAGGGCGTTACCCCGTATCCTCAAAACTCACGCCTCAAAACTGGCTACCGCATCATACAACGACAAAAAGCCCGCTGCTGTTGCAGCGGGCTTTTCTTATGCTTTTGAATTACTCCTCGACTTCGGGAGCAACGCCGGAGGCTTCACCGGACTCGGACACCTCGTAAACGAGAGCGTCGTCAGCGGACTCCTCCTCTTCCTCTTCCACAGGGGCCACAGGGGCAGGCTCGCCCAGGGCGCGGATGGACAGGGAGATCTTGTGCTTCTCATCGTCGATGGCGGTGATCTTGGCGTCAACCACGTCGCCCACGGTCAGCACGTCCTCGGGCTTGCCGATGCGGCGGTTGGCGATCTGGCTGATGTGGATCAGGCCGTCCACACCGGGCAGGACCTCGGCGAAGGCGCCGAAGGGCATGAGCTTGACGATCTTGACGGAGGCAACGTCGCCCACGCCGTACTTGTCGGTGAACATCTTCCAGGGGTTGGCGTTGGGATCCTTGTAACCCAGGGAGATCTTGCGCTTCTCCTTATCGAAGTTGATGACGTACACATCGACCTCGTCGCCCACGGACAGGACGTCGGAAGGCTGATGGATGCGGCCCCAGCTCAGCTCGGACACGTGCACCATGCCGTCAATGCCGCCGATGTCGACGAAAGCGCCGTAGCTGGTGAGGGACTTCACCACGCCGTGGTACTTCTTGCCGATCTCGATCTCGTTCCAGATGGCCTCGGTGCGCTCGCGGCGCTCAGCCTGGGCAACGCGGCGGATGGAGCCGACCACGCGCTTGCGGGCCTTGTTGACCTCGGTGATCTTGAGGCGGACGGTCTTCTTGAGCAGCTCGGACATGGCCGCATCGCGGGGCAGATCGGTCTGGGAAGCGGGCACGAACACGCGCACGCCCTTGACGGAGACGACCACGCCGCCCTTGTTGTCCTCGGTGACAACGCCTTCGAGCACGGTGCCGTCTTCCACGGCGGCTTCCACATCGGCCCAGACCTTGGCAGCGTCCAGACGCTTCTTGGACAGGGTGGCAACACCCTCCACATCGTTCACACGGACCACGACGGCTTCGACGGTATCGCCGACCTTGACGACATCCTCGAGCTTGGCGCCGCCTTCGGTGAACTCCTCGGTGGGAATCACGCCGGTCTGCTTGGCGCCCAGGTCGACACTGATCTCGGTGCCGGTGATGGCAACGACGGTGCCGCTGACCTTATCTCCATTATATATAGGTTTGAGGGTCTCCTCCAGCATTTCATCAAAGGTCATTTCCTTTTCCACTGCGGATTCCTCGTTTTTGATTTCGTCACTCATTTTGTTTCTTACCTCCTTAATTATCCACGCAGGCGTGGATGCACCGGCTGTGAGGCCGACGATATCGGCATGGCGGAGCCTGCTCATATCCAGCTCGTCCGTCCGCTCGATAAACTGCACATTGTCACAATGCTCCTCGCAGATCTGAGCCAGGTGGACACTGTTGGCGCTGTGCTTTCCGCCGATGACGACCATCGCGTCACAGTCGGCAGCGAGGCGTGCCGCCTCTTCCTGCCGCGTAAACGTAGCAAGGCATATTGTATCACTAATTTTTACGTTTGTACATCTTTTTTTTATAAAATCACAACATTCGGTAAAATTACTGCGGGTCTGGGTAGTTTGCACGACAAGCGTTAGTGGTTTTTCCCAGAAATTGGTATATTTATCCCAGATTTCAGCAAGCTCGGAGGCGTTTTCCACCACCAGATGTTCCCCGCACCAGCCGCAGATCGCCTCCACCTCGGGGTGCTGCTTCATGCCGATGATGAGCACATTGCGCCCTTCACTGGATGCTCGGCTCACGATCTTGTGGATGGCCTTCACCTTGGGGCAGGTCGCGTCCGTGACGATCGCGCCGGCGGCTTTCAAAGCCTCGATCCGCGCGGGCGAAACGCCGTGGGCCCGGATCAGCACCTGCTCCCCGGCCTTCGCCTCCGCGGGATCGGCGATAACGCGCATGCCCTTCTCTTCCAGGGACCTCACCACGTCCTCGTTATGGATGAGCTCGCCCAGGCTCGCGCAGGCGCCGTGCTCCTGAAGCAGCTTCTCCGCCATTTCCACGGAGCGCTGCACGCCGAAGCAGAAACCCGCGCTCTCCGCCACGCGAAGCTCTCTCATGCGATCTCCTCCACGCCCAGCTTCTCCCGGATGATGGAGCGCATCAGCTGCTCGCTCTCTTCAAAGTTAATGTCCGTGGTATCCACCAGCACGGAATCCGCCGCCGGCTTCAGCGGCGCCACGTCGCGATTGGAGTCCTGCTCGTCCCGGTAACGGATATCCCGCAGTACATCCTCGAACCTGGCCTCCACGCCCTTGGCGTTGAGCTCCAGCATGCGGCGTTCGGCCCGGGCCTCGGCGCTGGCGGTGAGGAAGATCTTGAGCTCGGCGTCCGGCAGCACCACGGTGCCGATGTCGCGCCCGTCCATGATCACGTTATTCTCCCGGGCAAGCTTTCGCTGCATCTCCAGCAGGTAGGCGCGCACGGCGGGCAGAGCCGACACGTCGGAGGCGCAGATGGAGATCTCCGGCAGGCGGATGTCGGAAGAAACGTCCTCCTCGTCCAGATACATGCGCTGCTCGCCCTCGGCGTTGTAGCCCATCGTGATCCTGATCTCCGGCAGCATGGCGGCGACCGCCGCCTCGTCCTTCCGATCGATGCCGCGGCGATAAGCGGCGAGACCCACCGTGCGGTAGATGGCACCGGTGTCCACATACAGGAATCCGAAAGCTCTGGCGCAGGCGCGCGCCAGGCTGCTCTTGCCCGCCCCGGAGGGGCCGTCGATGGCGATAGAGTAATGACCGTTCATTCTACTACATCCTTTAATACAGATTTTCCGGCGACATAGCCGGTGGACCAGGCGATCTGCAGGTTGAAGCCGCCGGTATAGGCGTCCAGATCCAGCACCTCGCCCGCAAAATACAGGCCCTGCACCAGCTTGGACTCCATGGTGCGGGGATTGATTTCCTTTGTGCTCACACCGCCCGCGGTGACGATGGCCTCGTCGATGGGGCGCGTGCCGCTGACGGAGACGGGGAAGGCCTTGAAAAGCTGCAGCAGGCGCAGCCGCTGCTCCCGGGTGATGGCGTTCACCTTCGTGTCCTCCGGGATACCGGAGAGGCGCACCAGCACCGGGATCATGGTCCGGCCGGCCAGCTCCCCCAGCGCGTTTTTGAATTCCTTGTTTGCGTATTTTTCAAAATCCCGCAGGATACGCGCGTCCAGCTTCTTCTCGTCAAGCCCGGGCTTTAAGTCGATTTCCAGCCGGTAGCGCTTCTCCCCCATGTGCCGCATCTTGGCGCTGGCGGAGAGCACCAGCGGGCCGGAGACGCCGAAGTGGGTAAAGAGCATCTCCCCCATTTCCCGGTAAATGAGCTTCTCGTCCTCGTAAGCGGAGAGCGTCACGTTCTTAAGGGCAAAGCCCTGCATCTCGCCGCAATAGTCATCGTCCGACGTGAGCGGCACCAGGGAGGGCCGTCGGGGCGTCACCGTATGGCCCAGCTTCTCGGCAAAGCGGTAGCCCGCGCCGGTGGAGCCGGTGAGCGGATAGCTGAGGCCGCCGGTGCAGACAGCCGCGGCGCGGCAGGTAAGCTGCCCTTCGCCGGTCACAACGCCGATCACCGCGCCCTCGGACGTTAGGATATCCTTCGCCTCGGTGTGCAGGACGCGCACGCCGCACTTGTCCAGCTGCCTTGTGAGCAGCCCCGCCACGTCGTTTGCGTTGTCGGACACGGGAAAGACCCGGTTGCCGCGCTCTGTTTTGAGCGGCAGGCCCCGGTCCTCGAAAAAGGCCATGACTTCTTTCATGCCGAAGCGGTTCACCGCGCTGTAGAGAAAGCGCCCGTCCCCGGGGATGTTCGCCATGAATTCCTTCACGTCGCAGTTGTTCGTGACGTTGCAGCGGCCCTTGCCCGTGATGCGGAGCTTCCGCCCCAGCTTCTGGTTCGGCTCCAGCAGGCAGACGGACAGGCCTCGCTCCGCCGCCGTGATCGCGCACATCATGCCGGCAGGCCCGCCGCCGATCACGATGAGGTCAAATTCTCTCTGTTTTTCCATGCTCAATCCATCAATTGCCGTACTTCTTCGTCTGTCAGATCGCGCCACTTGCCGCGCGGGAGCGTGCCCAATCGCAGGTTCCCCTCGCGGATGCGCAGGAGCCTCGTGACCTTCAGGCCGGCCAGCTCGCACATCTTGCGCACCTGGCGGTTGCGGCCCTCGTGGATCGTAATGTCCAGCACCGCGCCGCCGGGGATCAGCTCGTGAAAATCCACCTCCGCCGGGGCGATTGCATAGCCGTCGATCTCCATGGGCTCCCGCAGGTACTCCGCGCGCAGGCCCACGTCCTCCCCCTGCACCCAGGTGCGGTAGCACTTCTCCACCTCGTGGGAGGGGTGCATCAGGTGATTGGCAAAGTCCCCGTCGTTTGTGAGGAGCAACAGGCCCTCGGAGTCCATGTCCAGCCTTCCCACGGGGTAGACGCGCTCCGGGATATCGCGCAGAAGCTCCGTCACGTCGGCTCTCCCCTGCTCGTCCTTGAGCGTGGTCACATAGCCCCGGGGCTTGTGGAGCATCACATAGCGCTTCTTTCCCGGTTTCGGCAGGGGCTTTCCGTCCACGGTGATCTCGTCCGTCTCCGCGTCCGCGCGCTCGCCCAGGGCGATGACGCGGCCATTGACCCGGACTCTCCCCTGCTCAATCAGCGTCTCCGCCGCCCGACGGGACATGAGCCCGGAGGCCGATATGATTTTTTGCACGCGCTCGGGCATGAAAGCGCCTCCCTCAGGAAAAATCATAACACAGAAGCCAAGCACCACCCGACAAGTGGGCGGTGCTTGCCTTTACGGTATCTGACAGAGAATCGCTCAGTCCTCTTTCTGGCGGGCGATGAATTCATCCACCCGATCCATGACCTGGGGCACCATGTCGATGAGACGATCCACAGTGTTGCTGGCGGGAGGCGTCACGTTCACCATGCGGATGCTGCCGTCCTTGATGACCAGAAAACCGATGGGGTCGATCTTCACGCCGGTGGCATTGCCGCCGCCGAAGGGCCGGTTGCCATTGGTATTCTTCTGGTTCAGCTCGATGCCGCCGCCGCCGAAGCCGACGCTGATGCGGGAGATGGGGATCAGGGTGATCCCATCCGGAGTATAAATCGGATCGCCGACAACGGTGTCCACCTTGAGGATGTTCCTCACGTTGTCCATGGTGGTCTGCATGAGTTCGCCGATCGGGTTGATGTTATCCATTTGCTGCCATCCTTTCCTCGTCCTGTATCGTTTGTTCGTTATCTTTCTTATCGGAATCCGGCGGATTGTTCCCCGCCGCCTTTGTTTCCTGCTTGATGCGCTTCTTGCGTCGCAGCAGCACCTTCAGCGCACCCCAGCCGATCACGAAGAGCATCCCGATCACCGTGCAGAGCCGGAAGCTCATGGCGATGGCAAAGTCCACATGGGGCCAGTCGTCCGTGAAGTCCACCGCAGTCCAGACGTCGCTGTTTTTCGCGTTGAGCTTTGTGCAGGCAGGCGCCATGGCCGAGAGCCAGGCGTTGATCTTCCCGTAGGCCATGGCCACGTCATAGGGGTCGTAGCCGGCCACGATCAGATGCAGCACAAAGCGGTCCACCCGGATGCGGTGGGTGAAGTGCCCCAGCCCGTGCAGCACGGCCTTCAGCAGGTCCAGGATCTCGTCCAGCGTGATGTCGAGCTTCTTCTTTTCCTTCGGCTGCTCGTCCTTGGGTTTTTCCTCTTTGGGCTTTTTCTCTTTTTTCTTTTTCTTCTTTTTCGGCGGCTTCGGCTCGTCGCTCTCCGGCTTCTTCTTGCGCGGGAAAAGCCGGAGCTCCGCGCCCGCGACCGTGGCCGAGACGTGGATCTTCCCCTGCTCGTAGCCGAGATCAGCCCCGATGGGGATGAGCAGCACTGCCGCGATCAGCAGCACCAGCACGCCCAAAATGATCAGGAATACCAAGCTTCCTCACTCCTTTGCCGGCTCCCCGTCCAGATGCTCCATAGCAATCTGTCCCGGGGTCACGGCATTTTGCAGTTCGTCAATCGCCTGCTGCAGCTTCTGTACGCCCTCGCCGTTGGTCATATCGGGCAGGGGCGGCAGCTGCGACAGGTCGGAAATGCCCATGGTACGCAGGAACACATCCGTCGTCTGAAAGAGGGCCGGGCGGCCCGGGGCCTCCAGATGGCCGCAGACCTCAATGAGGCCGCGCTCCGTGAGAACGCCCACGGTGTAGGAGCTGTCCACCCCGCGCACCCGGTCGATATAGGCGCGGGTCACCGGCTGAAAATAGGCGGTGATGGCCAGGGTCTCCAGCGCAGGCTGGGAGAGCATGGGGGGCTTACGCTGCTCCAGCGCCTTGGTAATGAGCGGCGCATATTCGGGGGCAGAGCACATCTGCAGCTTGTCTCCCAGGCGCAGGACGCGCATGCCGCGCTCTTCCCTGACATAGCGCTCGGCCAGATCTTCCGCGATCCGGCCCAGCTCCTGCTCGTCCGTATCCAGGATCAGCGAGAGGCGCGCGATCTTCACCGGCTCCCCCGCTGCAAACAGTATCGCCTCTAAGGCGGCATAAATATCCATTGATGATAATCCTTCTGTGTATTAGCCCCATCACAAATACGTTTTTCCGGGGCTTTGCCTCGGAAAAAACACCCTGAGCCGAGCTGTGTGAGGCCTCACGCCGACCAAACAAGGCGCATCTCACGGGCGCCTTGTGCGATAAGCGTGAGTACATTCTACTTTTTCAGCCCTTCAGGGCTGGAAAAGTAAGTTTATTCTTCGATTTTCTCCAGGATCTCCTCCACGTCGCCGCCGGTAAAGCGGACGCGGTAGTCCTCCCCTTCCCGGTCCACGCAGACGCTGCCCATGCTGATCAGCTCCAGCACGCTCATAAAGGTGGCCACCACCTCCGACCGGGAGCCACAGGCGCGGTAAAGGGCTTCCAGTGAGCTGTCCCCGTCCCGCAGGGTCTCCAGAATCTCACGGCTCTTGCTGCGAACGCTGTAGATGATGCGCCGCGGGATCGCGCTGGAGATCGTGTCCTCGTACTCCGAGGTCTTGACGCCGCGGGCATAGACCCGGGCCAGGGCCTTCAGTAGGTCCACCGGCTCGTGCCGGTACTCATACTCCCGTGTGGTCTTCTGCAGCGGCTCCGGGAGCTTGGCAAAGTACAGCATGCCCAGCTCTGAGGCCTTTTTCAGCGCCGGCGTGACCTGCTGCACGGCGGCAAAGCTGTCCTTGGCCTTGAGCTGCTCCAGGGACTGCAGCAGCACCTCCAGCTCGGAGACCTCTTCCTCCTGGGTCAGCAGCATGCGGGTCTTGATATACAGCAGATGGGCCGCCATCTGCACGAACTCGCTCGCGATCTCCAGGTCCATGCTCTGCATCTTGTCCAGATAGGCCAGATACTGATCCAGAATGTCGGAAATCACGATGTCGCGGATTTCTATTTTGTTTTTGGAGAGCAGCATCAGGATCAGGCTCAGCGGGCCCTCGAAATCCTGCAGGTCATTCTTGTCATGAATGACGCCCTCCAGGTAAAAATTCGGATTTTCCATTCAGCGGTAAAACAACTTTACTGTAAGATCAAACGCGGCCTGCGCCACGGGGAGAAGCGCCGTCCAGGCGGCGTTGATGAGCGCGGTCAGGGGCTTTCCGAGAACGCCCAGCGAAACCAGCGCAAAGAGGACCAGCGAACCGTAGCGCTCATAGCGCAGCAGCTTGCGGTAGGCCGTGTCCGGCAGCAGGGAGAAGAGGATCTTGGAGCCGTCCAGCGGCGGCACAGGCAGCAGATTGAAGATCGCAAGACCCAGGCTGATACGGGCCGTAAGGCCGATCATCTGTAAAATATAGCTCCCTGCCGCGCTCTGCTGCAGCGGCAGATTCAGCGCCCCGAAGAGGGCGAGGAAAACCAGCGTGATTACCACGTTGCAGGCGGGCCCGGCCAGGGCCGTGATGGCCATGCCCTTTTTCGGCTCCTTGAAGTGATACATGTTCACCGGCACGGGCTTGGCCCAGCCCACGTGAAAGACCACCATCATCAACAGGCCCATCGGGTCCAGGTGCTTGAGGGGATTGAGCGTGAGCCGCCCGGCGTCCTTCGCCGTGGTGTCGCCCAGCTTATAGGCGACAAAGCCGTGGCTCAGCTCATGCAGCGTGATGCACAGGAGCGACGGGATCACACCCAGCAAAATCTCCAGCAGATAGCTGAAATCAAAGCCGCCCATGATGTCTTCCCAGATGCTTCTCACCCCCAATATATTGGTTATTCTACCAAACAAATCAGCAAAATACAAGAGCGGGACAAGAAAACTTGCAGTTCCCGCCATCCTGCGGTGATTCTTTATCTGTCCTGTGGTGTCAAATACCGCTTTACAAGGAGAGGTCTACTCCCTATACTGTAAGCATACTCTTAAAAACACGGAAAGGTAGCATCCTTATGCAATACCGGAAAGACCGGAACGGAAACGAGCTGAGCATCCTCGGCTACGGCTGCATGCGCTTTACCCGCAAGGGAAACGGCATTGATATCGGAAAGACCGAGCAGGAACTGCTGGCGGCTTACCGGGCGGGCGTGAACTACTTCGACACGGCCTACATCTACCCCGGCAGCGAGGCCGCGGTGGGCGAGATCTTCGCGCGAAACGGCCTGCGCGACAAAGTGAATCTCGCAACCAAGCTCCCCCAGTACCTGATCGGGAACCGGGCGGCGCTGGACCGCTATTTTGACGAGGAGCTGAGCCGCCTGCGCACCGACCATGTGGACTACTACCTGATGCACCATCTGACGGACGTGGCCATGTGGGAAAAGCTCAAGCAGGTGGGCATCCTGGACTGGATCGCGGAGAAGAAAGCCTCCGGCGCGATCCGCAATATCGGCTTTTCCTACCACGGGAACACCGAGAATTTCCTCAGGATCCTGGACGATTACGACTGGGACTTCTGTCAGATCCAGTATAACTATCTGGACGAGGTGGCCCAGGCCGGCAAAAAGGGTCTGCAGGCAGCACACGCCAAGGGCATCGCCGTCATGATCATGGAACCGCTGCGGGGCGGGAAGCTGGTGAACATGCTGCCTGAAAAAGCAAAAGAGGCCATGCGCGAGAGCGGTCGCGGCTGGAGCCCGGCAGAGTGGGGCCTCCGCTGGCTCTATAACCAGCCCGAGGTCACGGTGGTGCTCTCCGGCATGAACTCGCTGGAGATGGTGGAGGCCAACTGCCGCACGGCCATCGAGGCCGAGGCCGGCTCCTTCACCGAAGCCGACTTTGAAACCCTGGAGCAGGTCAAGGCCGCCATCCGGGAGAAGGAGCGCGTCGGCTGCACCGGCTGCCGCTACTGTATGCCCTGCCCCAAGGGCGTGGACATTCCCGGCATTTTCCGCTGCTGGAACACGATGTACACCGAATCGAAAAGCGAGGGCCGCTCTCAGTTCATCCAGACCGTGGGGCTTACCCGGGAACCCGCTTTCGCTTCCCAGTGCGTCCGCTGCGGCAAGTGCGAGCAGCACTGTCCCCAGGGCATCTCCATCCGGGACAAGCTGCAGGAGGCGGACCGGGATCTCCGTCCACTGCCCTATAAGCTCGCCATCGGCGCCGCCCGCGCCTTCATGTTCCGCAAACCGAAGCAGAAATCATAATAAACCGTTTAACCGGAGCTTTGCGTATGCCATATCCAAAAGGGCGTTTTCTGCCCCGGTTGTGCCTGGGGGAAGAAAACCTTTTTCAGCTCCCACACAGGAAAAGG
>Ga0310697_10006919_pt1 | contig 10725 bp, 7 predicted proteins | sample 172DNAGHGlowgp2_FD_203883 | JGI IMG/M metagenome (GOLD analysis project Ga0310697, IMG submission 203883) | Sheep rumen microbial communities from Palmerston North, Manawatu-Wanganui, New Zealand - 1728 DNA GHGlow gp2 (v2) (version 2) | ecosystem: Host-associated > Mammals > Digestive system >...
CCATTACACCGACTACCACCTTGCCGGAATTACCGACACCTCGGTTCTGGCGCTGAAAAAGGGCGTACGCGACGTGTCGTCGCTGGTGGAGATACTGCCCGACGGCAACGAACGTCTTTTGGCAAAGACCGGCAGCGTGTACGACAACTACATGGCACTCAAGGGCTCGCGTATAGCATGGACAGAATACACACGTCATTCGAGATGGAACTTGTACTACACCGACCTTGTGGTGTACGACATGTCCACCGACAGACGTAAAATACTGACTACCAAGCGACATATCTTCTCCCCATCCTTTTCCGACGACGGTCAGATAGTGGCCCTCGAAACCAACGACAGCAACACATGGCGGCTGGTGTTTTTCGACAGCACCCTTACCGAAGAAACCACGCTCCAGATTCCCCTTCCCGACAGCCTTGAGTACCAGCACCCCGTCTTTTCGTCCACAGGCGACAGCGTTTTTGTGTCGGCGACGGGCTACAACGGCCGATACATACTGCTGATTTCCAATATTTTCTCCGACATCAACGAAAATATCAGCCTTGTGGCGGGACCCTTCTGGCACAACATAGGACGCATGTCCGTGCACAACGGCAAACTATTCGCTATCTCCGACCAATCGGGCGTGAACCGCGTTGTACGTTTCGACGACGGCAAAGAGACAACCATCTCCAACAACCGCTTCGGCATCGAGGAATTCGCACCGAGCCGCGATGGCAAGTCACTGACATACAGCCGTTTCACCACGAAGGGCTACTCCATTTTTTCCGACACCATGGACATCTGCAAGCGGCAGTTGGTGTACAACTTCAACAGCGAAGTGCTTGCCGCTCCTGCCACGAAATACGCCATCCCGCACAATCTCGGTCCAAGCGACACAATTACCATTATATCAAAGGAATACAACCACTGGAAACATCTTTTCAACTTCCACAGCTGGGCACCGCTAGCCATCGACATCGATGATGCCAAACTCGACCTCGGGGTTTCAGCCATGTCGCAAAACGAGCTGAGCAACAGCATTTTACAAAGCACATTCCGTTGGGATTACAACAATATGAAACCCTCCCTCTCGCTTGACTACCAGTATCTGCGTTTTTATCCCGTCATCTCCCTTGCCGGCAGTTTTTCGGGACAGCGGCTCAAGAGCAAGGAGACCTACTACGACTACAACCTTTTGTCCGCCGCCGCCGGAGTCTCGGTGCCGTTCCGCTACTACAGGCACAACCACACTTTCGGCATGAGCCTCTCGGGCAGCTACCGTTTTTCGCAACTGTTTTTCTACAACCCATCCATCAGCATAGAGCCCTACGCACACCTCTTAGCTGCATCGGCATCGTTTTCGCACTCCACCGCCAAGCCTCTGCAGTATATCTACACCCCTTGGTCGCAATCGCTCTTGGTAACAGCGGGTTACGGCATAGGCAGCCTCGACGACATCTACAAAATAGCCATTGCCGCCAGCCTCAACTTCCCCTCGCCCATTACAACGCACACCATACGACTGTACGCAGGCATACAAAACCGCACCAAGACTTTGTTTTCGTTTTCCAACGCCCTGAGGACGCCACGCGGTTTCCGACATCTGAACCCCAACGACATAGCCTCGTCGTACCAGATAAACTACGACCTCCCGCTCTGCTATCCCGACAAGGCATGGGGACCGGTAGTTTATTTCAAACGCATCTACGCCACCCTTTTCGCCGACGCGATGCTGATGTACGACAACGGCAAGTTTTACAAATCGTTAGGTGCAGAGATAAACATCAACAGCAACCTTTTCCTTATCACCACCCCCGTAACCTTCGGACTGCGAACCTCGTACCTGCCCGACAACAGCACTGTGGCTTTCGACGTGCTTTTCTCAATTGACGTCTGAATTAATTCGGATTTCGGAATCAGGAATGGTTATTAGTCGTCAGTAACCTGTTGTCAGAGGTCAGAACAGCCCTGTATGGGCGGCTTTTTTAATTGAAAGTTGTAATTTGTATCTTTCGCAGAAATCGCAGAAAAAAGTTCGCGAGGAAGCTGGGGCTTCTAACCTTCGACCTCAGACCTTTGACTTTCGACCTTCGACCTTTGACTTTCGACCTTTGACTTTCGACCTTTGACTTTCGACCTTTGACCTTAGACCTGCGACCTTAGACCTCTGCCCACTGACACCACCCTACTTTATCCTGCATTTCAGCAGGGGCATATCTTCCAAAAAGCCTTCAAGCACGTCGCCAATCTGCACGGGTCCCACGCCGGCTGGCGTGCCGGTAAAAATATAGTCGCCGGTGCGCAGCGTCATATACTGCGAAAGACTGGCGATAATCCTGTCCACGCCGAAAAGCATCTGCGAGGTGTCGCCTGTCTGCACCTGCTCGCCGTTTTTCAGCAAATGGAAATGCAGTTGGTCGATGGGTTTGCCCAGTTTCTGGAGCGGAACAAATTCGCTCACCGCCGCCGAGTAGTCGAACCCTTTGGCCAACGTCCACGGGTTGCCGCTGCGCTTAGCCTCGGCCTGGAAGTCGCGGGCGGTGAAATCGATGCCCAGCGCCACCTCGGAGTAGTATTTATGGGCGAAACGCTCCTGTATGCCCTTGCCCAGACGGTCGATACGCACCACAAGCTCCAGCTCATAATGCACGTTTTTGGAAAAATCGGGATAATAGAAAGGCCTGTTGCGGATAAGCAGGGCGCTGTCGGGTTTCAGAAAAAAGATGGGCTCTTCCGGCACCACAGCGTCGAACTCCGCCGCATGGTCGGCATAGTTTTTGGCAAGACAGATAATTTTCACAACAAATTTGTTTTTTTACACATATAATTGCCACGACACCTGAAAGGTTGATGAGCTCCTAAATAATTAATATAACAATGCGAATAATTATTCAAATTTCAACATATAATTTCCACGAATTATTCATTAATTAATGGTTAATTATATGGTAATTCACGTTTCTTTTATAAAAAATCACAATTTATTGTGTTTCTATAATTAATGGATAATTATATGGCAATTCGTGTTTTTTCCTTTATCCCGCAAAGGTCAGAAAAGTTTGCCCTGTCCACCGTTGAATTTCTCGCGCAGCTGGTCGAGTTTCTCGGCCTCGCGTTTCTCGGCTTTCAGGCTCTGGTAGATGCGTGTTATCACCTTTTTGGTGGACAGCGAGAAGTCGCCGTTCATCATCCAGCTGTAGTACGAAGGCTCCACGGCGAAGACATCCTTGACGGGTTTGTCCTTGTGTTTGCCGAAATTGAACACCTCCACGCCGTTTTTAATGCCGATACGTCCTTCGAGGTCGGCCCACTGGCGGCTTTTCGAGAATTCGCTCAGGGCGGGGATGTCGTTCACAATGGGTTTGGACACCTTGCCTTTTTCGTCGGTGTATTCCACATCCTTGTAGCGTTCTATCTGGGCGAGGAAAATCTCGTATGTGGCCATGGTGTCGGCGTTGGCCGAATGGGCGTTGTCGAGGTTCTTGCCGCAGTAGAATTTGTACGCTGCCTTGAGGGTGCGCTGTTCCATCTTGTGGAAAATATTCTGCACGTCGACCATATAGCGGTTGGCGACGTCGAAATTGATGCCGTTGCGCAGGAACTCCTCCACCAGCAGAGGCACGTCGAATTTGTTGGAGTTGTAGCCAGCGATGTCGGCATCGCCGATAAAGGCGAGGATTTCGGGGGCCAGCTCGCGGAAAGTGGGCTTGTCGGCCACGTCGGCGTCGGTGATATGGTGCACGGCAGTAGTTTCGGGAGGTATGGGCAGCGTCTCGGCCACCTCCACGCCGTCCCTGTTCACATAGCGCGCGGGACGGATGCGGTGTGTCTTCTCCTCTACACTTCCATCTACATTAACTTTTACAAGACTGATTTCCACTATATAGGCAGAGCCAATCTGCAGGCCGGTGGTCTCGAGGTCGAAAAACACCAACGGACGGTTCAAATTCAGTTTCATCGTAAAAAAAGATTTAAACGTTATTCAATTACGGTATTGGCGGCTTTGTGGATGACAAGGAGGCGTTTCAGCACATCCTCCACAAAGTCCATGCGCAGCATGTTGGCGCCGTCGCTCTTGGCGTAGAGCGGATAAGGGTGTGTTTCGAGGAAAATACCGTCGACGCCCACGGCCACGGCAGCACGGCCCATAATCTCGATAAGCTCGGGATTGCCGCCGGTAACGCCAGCAGGCTGGTTGGGCTTTTGCAGCGAATGGGTGATGTCCATCACCACAGGCACGTTGTTTTGTTTCATTATGGGAATGCCGCGGAAATCCACCACAAGGTCCTGATAGCCGAAAGTGGTGCCGCGTTCGGTAATCATAATGTCCTTGCCGCCGAAGTAGCGCACCTTGTCCACGGCGTGTTTCATGGCTTCGGGCGAGAGGAACTGGCCTTTTTTGATGTTCACCACCTTGCCCGTCTGTGCGGCGGCCTGCAGTAGCGAAGTCTGACGGCAGAGGAAAGCGGGGATCTGCAGCACGTCGACGAACTGCGCGGCCATCTCGGCCTCCACCTCGTTGTGGATGTCGGTAACAATGGGCACGTTGTATTTCTTGCCTATCTCGCTGAGCAGCTCCAGAGCCTCCCAGTCGCCGATGCCGGTGAAAGAGTCCACACGCGAGCGGTTGGCCTTGCGGTACGACGCCTTGAAAGCGAAAGGTATCTTCAGACGTTCGGTAACTTCGACGAGGTGCTCCACTATTTCGAAGGGCACCACCTTGTCTTCCACCACACAGGGACCGGCGATAAGGAAAAAGTTGCCGGTGTCGAGGTGTTTCATCTTGGGGATGTTGGGGTACATCATAGCTTTAATGTCTTTATTTGTTTGTAACAAAAAAAGAGAGTGCGGAGTCGGTCCACAGCTCTCTTTATATCAATATCTGCGGCACGACGATAGGTCATCAGACCTCTGTCATGGCGATGTATTTGTCTATCTGGCGGGCTTCGGTGGAGGAAGGATATTTTTCCTTGATCTGTGTGAAAAGCTCGTTGGCCTTGGCGTTGTCGCCGAGGTTCATATAGCCCAGGCCTGCTTTGAACAAGGCGTAGGGGGTTGTGATTTCGTTGTCGTCCATCTTGGCGGCTTTCTCGTAGCTGTTGATGGCTTCCTTAACGTTGTTGAGTTCGTAGTAGGCGTCGCCGACCATCACCTTGGCAAGGATGGGGGTGAAATCGTCTTTAAGTTTATAGGATTCGAGATAGTCGATAGCTTTTTGGTATTCGCCCTGACGCAGGCAGATAATACCGGCGCAGTATTTGGCGCGGTTGCCGGCCTTGGTGGAGCCGTATTCGTCGGCAATGGCCTCAAAGCCCATGTGCATGGCGTTGCCTTTCAGGGCAAGTTGCAGCGAATCCTGGGCAAACCACTGCTCGGCGGCGAAAATTTCTTCCTCGGCAGCGTTGGCACGACTGTTGTTGTAGGCACGGATACCAAAAACGGCGGCAACAACCACCAATATCGCGATAATTGCACCTATCAGTATCTTTTTATTTTTCTCTACAAATGCTTCAGTTTTGGAGATAACTTCCCCAATTTCAACTTTTTGGATTTCTTTATTTTCCTTCATTTCTTCTACTTTTTTTATCAGAATTGGTTTGCAAAGTTACGTTTTTTTTGCTGTTATACAAAATAATATTTCGATATTTTTCAAAAAACATCACAGCCCCGATATTTGACAAGCGCATAAACCACTATAAATCCGCATATTACATCTTACACACAAATAATAATGATTAAAAAAATAAAGAAAAAGGGTGATAATCCAAAAAAAAATCATATCTTTGCAACGCAATATTTTGAAATAAAAAACAGTATGAGCATAAGCACAAAATTTATGGGGATGGAGCTGAACTCCCCCATAATTGCAGGCAGCTGCGGACTTTCCACCACCATGCAGGGACTGGAAAAAATGTACAAATCCGGTGCCGGAGCCGTGGTTCTGAAGTCCATTTTTGAAGAGCAAATTCTGTTCGACATCAAAAAAAACACATCAACTTACACTAATCCCTACGACCATTTCGGCGACAGCTACGACTATATAGCCAACCACATAGAAGCCAATGCTTTGGAGCGTCATCTCGATCTGGTGCGCCAAGCCAAAAGCGAGTTCCCCATGCCCATCATCGGCAGTATCAACTGCAGCAATTTCGGCAACTGGGTAAACTACGCCAAACTCTTTCAGGACGCTGGGTGCGACGCTTTGGAGATAAATATGTTCTACATCCCGTTCAACGTAAACACCTCGCACGACGACGTGCAACGCCTGTTTTCGGACACCGTTCAGGCTCTCCGCCGCATCATTGCAATACCCATCCTTATCAAAGTCGGCACATATTTCACCGACCTAGCCAAATTCATGCAACAGCTTTCGTGGACTGGCATCTCGGGAATAACGCTTTTCAACCGCGCCACCAACTGGGATATCGACGTTGACGAAAAGAAGATTGTGCACGGACCCGTGATGGGCTCGCCAAACGACCTGTTCCTACCCCTGCGCTGGACGGCCATACTCTCCAAAAAACTACGCTGCGACATCTCCGCTTCGGGTGGTGTGTACACCGGCAACGACGTGGTGAAAATGCTGTTGGCAGGAGCGTCCACAGTGCAGGTGGTATCTACACTCTATAAAAACGGAATAGAGCACATCGCCACCATGAACGACGAACTTAGCCATTGGATGGAACGCAACAACTATCAGTCCATCAACGAGTTCAAAGGCTCCATGGCCATAATGACCAACCAGGACGCTTCGCAGTTCGAAAGAATTCATTTCATGAAATATTTTTCAGAGATAAACTAAATCGCAGCCCTTTTTGACTCGCAACCAAAAAGGGCTTTCGCATATTCATAATAAAAACTAACCAAACTCCACTTTTATGGAAAAAATAACAAGATTATTCGACATCCTAGACTATAGAAAAGAAAAATATCCCAACAATCCTCCAGTATTCACCGCCAAACTCGACGGCCAGTGGATTGAGCACTCGCTCGACGAATACATCGAAACATCCAGAAACGTAAGCTACGGCCTGCTGCAGCTCGGCATCCAGCCTGGCGACAAGGTGGCGCTCATCTCCACCAGCCGCCCCGAATGGAATTTCCTCGACATGGGTGTGCAGCAAATCGGCGCAGTGCTTGTGCCAATCTACCCCACCATCAGCGAGGACGACTACCGCTACATCCTCAGCCACGCCGAGGTGAAACTGATTTTCCTCGAAGGCCCTGAACTGCTGCGTAAGATAAGCAATATCCTTCCTGAACTCTCGCACGTTCAGAAAATCTTCACTTTCAAGAAACAGAACGAGAACACCTCCAATTTCCAAGAGCTGGTGGACCTCGGCAAAGCCAACCCAAATCCCGAAAAGTTGCAGGCCATCAAAGATTCGATAAAGCCCACCGACATGGTTACGATGATATACACATCGGGCACCACAGGATTCCCAAAAGGCGTTATGCTGAGCCATGAGAACATCATCACCAACATCTACGGCACCGAATACGTGCTCGACGAACGTTTCACCCGCTCACTGAGTTTCCTGCCCCTGTGCCACATCTACGAGCGCATGATGAACTACCTGTACCAGTTTATGGGCATGAACACCTATTACGCCGAAAACATAGGCAAAGCCGTGGACAATATGAAAGATGCCCGTCCCCACAACATTTGCTGTGTGCCGCGTATACTCGAAAAAATTTACGACAAAATATACCGCAAAGGCGAGACCCTGAAAGGTATAAAGAAAAAAATATTCTACTGGACCCTCGACTTCGGTACAGAATACGAACTTCAAAACAACTCGTGGCTGTACAACCTCAAATGGAAACTCGCCGACCGCATCACTTACGGTGCAATACGCGAAATTTTTGGTGGCGAATGCATGAAAGTGGTTTCGGGCGGAGCTGCCATACAGCCTCGTCTGGCACGTTTCTTCACCTGCGTGGGACTGCGTTTGCACGAAGGCTACGGCCTTACCGAGACAGCACCAGTGATAGCCGTTACCACCAACGACATCAACGGCATAAAATTCGGCACCGCCGGTCCTCCGCTGCGCGGCATCGAAGTTAAGATAGACCCCGAAACAAAAGAGATTATCTGCCGCGGCAAGAGCGTAATGCTAGGATACTACAAAGAACCCGAACTCACCGCCGAGGTCATCGACAAGGACGGCTGGTTCCACACCGGCGACACCGGATTGATAGAACCCGAAGGACAGGTGCGTATCACCGGACGTATAAAGAGCGTTTTCAAGACCTCGATGGGCAAATTTGTCAATCCAGAAGTTATCGAAGAGAAATTCAAAGAATCGCCCTTCGTGCTCGATATGATGGTTGTCGGCGAAGGCCAGAAATTCGCCGCAGCACTTATTGCCCCCGATTTCGAATTCCTGCGCGACTGGCAGAAACGCCACGGCATCAACTGCGCAACACCGCAGGAGATGATCGAGGACAAACAAACCCTCGAACGCTATAAGAAGGTAATAGAAAAATACAACAAATTCTTCGGCGAGACAGAGCAGGTGAAGCGTTTCAAGCTTGTGGCCGACACATGGAGCGAGGCCAATGGTATGCTAACCCCCACCCTGAAGATAAAACGCCGCAAAGTGATGAGCCGTTACCAAAACGAGATAGAAGAACTTTTCAAGTAAATAACTAAATCAAATAATAAATAAAACAACTTCACTATGGAATCAAACGAACGTACCACAAGCTTTTACCGCTTCGAAGACCTGCGTATCTACGGCAAAGCTATAGATTACAGCCAATGGGTGCTGACAACCCTTAAAGAAGCCTCCTCCAAAGCTGAAAAAGAACTGGCAAAATGCTTCTGCAACTCGGCATTTGCCATCGGACTGAACATCGCCGAAGGCTCTTCGCGCAACAAAGCCCAGTTCGAACACTACCTCAAAATATCGAAAACCGCAATCCGCGAATGCGTGGTGTTCACCGAAATAGCGTCCAAAACCGGCATGCTCACCGAAGAAGGCTACGAAGCCTCGCGCAACGCTCTGATGGAACTCACACGTATGATCGGTGCTCTGATTATATCGCTGCAACACGGCGGCCGCCGCATGAGAGACGACGAGCCACAAACCGATGGCGACAACAACGAGACCACAAACGCCGACATCGACGATATCGACACTAACTTCTAAGAGATATTCCTCTAAACAAAAAAAGAGCCGCCCTTGGGGGCGGCTCTTTTTTTATCCATAGGTGCAGGACGAGGCTACCAGTTTATCTCGTCCCTTACCAAACGCACCGACAAGCCAATATGGCGGTACATCGTGAGATTGAACTCAAGTGAGCTCTGTCCGAACATGAAAAACGAAGCGCGTTGCGTACCATGAGCGGTGGACGTCCAATAAGCGCCCAAAACTCTTTCGTTGGTGGCTACCCTGCCGTCGCGCGTGCCGGCAAACGGCAAAAACACAGCGCCGCGGTTCTCCAAATCCGTCCATTGAGCCGAAGTATAGATATTGGCAAAATAATTATAGAAGCCGGGCACAAACGACACGCTTGCCGGTTGCAGCCATTCGTCGGGCAACAGAACCAGCCCCCTCATACCGTCGACAATGGCACAACCCATCTTGCCGTCGGCCATCGGACGTGTGTGGAGCAGATACACCATTTCGGCCTTGGTGAAAGTACGCCACATACCTGCATCAAAGAACATATCCAGCAGAGGACTGTATATTTGGTTGTAATCGCCCCAGTCGTTGAAGGTATTGGTGATATCCAGACTGTCGACGCCATAAACAGTGTCAATTGTATCGAAGCTCGAAGGTGCGCGCCTATAACACGACGTGCCCCAGCCGAACAAGTCTATCCAACCTGTGTTGGTGTCGGAAATAAGGCTGTTTGCCACATCGCCTACAGCATCGTATTGATGCCATGCAAATTGAATACTGCCACGCAGGGTATCGCCGTTGGCAACGACATGCGTCCCGCGTTCGGAGTATTGCAGATTGCCGTGGGCAAAACGAACTTTTTTATCGCGGGCCACCGAGAATTTGCCTGTAACGCCGTTGCCAAGCGTCGTAAAGACAACCTCGTTGCCATAGCTTATACCATCGTCGTTCATGGCAAAGAAACGGAGGTAGTATTTAGTGCCAGCCTGCAAATTGGTAAGAGTCTGCCTATACGAATCCGTCCTTGGGGTATGAAGCGGCGAATGGGCCACATTGTCGTAAATGGTAGGATTGGGCGAGGTGCTCCAGCAGAAACCACAAGAAGTGATATTCACACGTCCTTCGGACACTACGGTGCCGTAAACAGTGGCGCAGTCGTTTATTATGCTATGCAACGAGTCGGTGGTAACCTTTGGCCTTTCGGCAAGTATGCGAACCAGACGCACCGAGCGACCTTGGTTGTTGTGGTATCCGTCCACGCTTACTCTGTTGTATTCGAAAGAAAGATAGTTGGTATGCGTTATACTGTCGGCAGAAGCCGTCCAATACTGTCCTATAGCACCCACACCGGTAACATTCACGCTGTCGATACGATAGCCTGCTGCCGGCAGGAAAATAGCGCCATACGATTCCATGTTGGACCACTGGTAGGAGTTGTAAACATTGGTGGAATAGCCGTTGCCATGTCCGGTGATTAAATAAGTTCCTATCGGGTTCGACCAGCTGTCGGGGAGAAGCACTATTCCGGGCACTCCGCACACTGTGGCATAGCCTCTCTTGCTGTCGGCGCCATCACGGTCGTTTATCATATAGTCCCACACCACTTTGC
>Ga0310697_10006921_pt1 | contig 10722 bp, 12 predicted proteins | sample 172DNAGHGlowgp2_FD_203883 | JGI IMG/M metagenome (GOLD analysis project Ga0310697, IMG submission 203883) | Sheep rumen microbial communities from Palmerston North, Manawatu-Wanganui, New Zealand - 1728 DNA GHGlow gp2 (v2) (version 2) | ecosystem: Host-associated > Mammals > Digestive system >...
GGGCCGAGGCTTTCGATACGGAGGAAGGGCTGCAGCGCGCCGTACGCATGGGGGAGCTGAATCAGCGCATATCCAGCCTGGAGGCTCAGCAGAACCGCTATGCGGCGGAGGATCTTCAGCAGATGGAGCGGGAGATTGAAAATGCCTGCGCCCTTCTGCGCAGCTCCGCCCTGCAGCGTTCCATGGATACCCTGGAGGAAGCCAGTCTCTCTCTGCAAAGCCTGACCTTCACGGCCTTCGGAGATACGCAGGAGGTGGCGGCCAGACTGCAGGCGTATCAGAAGGAGCTCAGCGATCTGCAGCACCGGGGCAGCGACCGCAGCGCGGTGATCAACTCCCCCCGGTCCGGCCTGTTCAGCTCCGTGGTGGACGGATGGGAGGACCTTTCTCCTTCCGCCCTGGAGGAGATCGGCGCGGGGGAACTGAGCGACCTGCTCCAGGAGAGACGGGAGCCGGAGAAGAACGCCCTGTGCAAGCTGGTCTACGGGAATCGGTGGTACTATGCCGCGCTGGTGAAGGATGAGGATGCCCAGCGGCTCCGGCGGGGACAGACGGCCTCCGTTCGGTTCGGCCGGTATTACGGCCAGGAGTTGAGCATGGCGGTGGAGTCCATCAGCCCGGAGGAAAACGGGTACCGTGCCGTGGTCTTCTCCTGCAGCACCAACCTGGCGGACGTGCTGAGTATGCGGCGGCAGGAGGCGGAACTGATCTTCTCCCAGGAATCGGGTCTGCGGATCCCCCGCCAGGCCCTGCGGGTGCGGGACGACGGCAGTACCTACGTCTATGTGCAGACCGGTCTCCGGGCGGAGGCCAGGGATGTGGAGCTCCTGCATGATTTCGGGGAGTATTACATGGTCAGAGGGCAGAATCTCCGCGCGGGCGATGAGGTCATCGTCAGCGGCAAGGGCCTGTTTGACGGAAAGGTGGTGGCGGACTGATGGAGACCATGGCGGACCGGGTGCGCCGGGTGAGGGAAAACATAGCCGAGGCAGCGCTGCGGAGCGGAAGAAGACCGGAGGAGATCTGCCTGGTGGCCGCCTCCAAGACGATGGGGGCCGAGGCCGTACAGGAAGCCATCCGTGCGGGTGTGGATGCCGTGGGGGAGAATCGATGCCAGGAGCTGACGGAAAAGCTGGCCCAAGGGGCCTATGCCGGCGCTCCGCTCCACTTCATCGGACATCTCCAGCAGAATAAACTGAAGTATCTGGTGGGGAAGGCGGACCTGATCCAGTCGGTGGACGGAGAGGCGCTTCTCCGTCAGATCGATCGGCGTGCAGAGGCCCTGGGGATCCGTCAGGCCGTACTCCTCCAGGTGAACATCGGCCGGGAGGAGCAGAAGAGCGGCGTGGAGCCGGAAAGGCTGCCGGAGCTCTGCGCTTTGGCCGACACGCTGCCGCATGTGCGCCTGGAGGGACTCATGGCCGTTCCCCCTGTGTTTTCGGGACAGGAAAAATACCCCTATTTCGAGGAAATGTATCAGCTTTTTGTTGACATGAGGGCGAAAAAATATAATAATGTCTGTATGAACATTCTCTCGATGGGAATGAGCGGGGATTATCCTGCCGCGATCCGGGCGGGGGCGAACATGGTCCGCGTGGGTACCGCGATCTTCGGCGCCAGGACTTATCCCCCAACCGTTTGAACCGGCTGTTCCGGCGCGAGGGAAGGAAAGGGGTACAGAGATGGGATTATTTGATTCGTTCAAGCAGCTGGCCAGACCCTTTGATGAGGAATATGACAATATCGCGGAAAAGCCGAAGGAGACCATTCCCGCCTCTCAGTTCGGCGGAAACCAGGCAGAGGAGAGCCCCAACCGGAACAATAAGGTCGTGAACATCCATGCCACCGCGCAGCTTCAGGTGGTGCTGGTGAAGCCGGAGCAGTATGAGAATGCCCGGGAGATTGCCGATCATCTCCGGGAGAAGCGCACCGTGGTGCTGAACCTGGAATCCACCAATAAGGATACTGCCCGCCGTGTGCTGGATTTCCTCAGCGGCGTGGCTTACGCCCAGGACGGAAAGATCAAGAAGGTCGCCGTGAGCACCTTTATCATCACCCCGTACAACGTGGATATTCTGGGCGACCTGATCGACGAGCTGGAAAATAACGGCCTCTATTTCTGAGCGCTGACATAAGAGAGGAAGACCTGTTTTGCTGACTCCCCAGGATATAACCAATCGGGAATTTGACAAGGCTGTTTTCGGCGGATACGATATCTCCGCGGTGGACAAGTTCCTGGAAGAGATCTTCCAGGATTATTCCGCCCTGTATAAAGATAACGCCACCTTGAAGGGGAAACTCAAGGTCCTTGTGGATAAGGTGGAGGAGTATCGCAATACGGAAGACGCCATGCACCTCGCCCTGCTCACCGCCCAGAAGACCGCGCGGGAGATGACGGAGGAAGCGGAGAAAAAAGCCGCGGAGATCCTCCAGAATGCCCAGACCCGGGCAGACGCCCTGCAGGCGCAGGCGGAGGCCGATGCGGAAAACCGCCGTCAGGAACTGAAAAAGGACCTGCAGGAGGAGGAAAACGCCCTGCTGAACGCCAGGCGGAAGACCGCCGCTTACCTGGAGAATCTGCGTAAGGCCGGTGAAGCGTTCCAGGAGAGTCTGAGCGATATTTATGGATTTTCCGAGCCTCTGGAGGAGCTGCCGCCCCAACCGGTCCGGCCGGAACCGGAGCAGGTGCTTCCTGAGCCGGAGGAGTCGGCTTCCGAGCCGGAGATGAGCATCGATATCGAAGGCGTGATGCAGATGATCGAAGAGACGTATAAGGACGGCGGTTCCGCTCCCGCGCCGGAAGAGCCCCGGGAGGAGCATTCCCTTCAGATCGACTACAACAATCTCCAGTTCGGCACGGGATATGACAAGAACAAGAAACGGTAAACCGCATTCCGGTACGTGAGAGAATATGGCGGGGCGGCATGCCCCGCCATTGGTTTTTTATTAAGAAAGAGGTAAACAGCTATGGCTCAGGATTACAATGCTACCCTGAATCTGCCCAAGACCGAGTTCCCCATGCGGGCCGGTCTGCCCAAGCGGGAGCCGGAATGGCTCAAGGCCTGGGAGGAAAAGGATCTTTACGGCGGCCTGCAGAAGCGGGGGGAAGGGAAGCCCCGTTTTCTGCTCCATGACGGCCCGCCGTTTTCCAACGGCTATATCCATATGGGCACCGCCCTGAACAAGTGCCTGAAGGACTTCATCAACCGGTACAAGGCCATGACCGGCTACCACGTTACCTACAATCCCGGCTGGGACAACCATGGTATGCCCATTGAGTCTGCCATCATCAAGCAGCAGAAGCTGAACCGGAAGGCCATGTCCATCCCCGAGTTCCGGGATGCCTGCCGGGAATTCGCCCAGAACTATGTGAATATCCAGATGGGTCAGTTCAAGCGACTGGGCGTTCTGGCGGACTGGGATCATCCTTACCGCACCATGGACGCCAAGTTCGAGGCGGAAGAGGTCAAGGTCTTCGGAAAGATGTACGAGAAGGGGTATATCTACAAGGGGAAAAAGCCGGTATACTGGTGCCCCAAGGATGAAACGGCCCTGGCGGAAGCGGAGATCGAGTATTCCGAGGAGCCCTGCACCTCCATCTATGTGAAGTTTGAAGTTTCGGACTGCCATGGGCTGCTGGCGAAATACGACAAGATCTATTTCGTCATCTGGACCACCACCACCTGGACCATCCCCGGCAACCTGGCCATCTGCCTGAACGCGGATCTGGACTATGTGATCTGCCGCAACCCGGAGAATGGGGAGTGCTACATTCTGGCGAAGGACCGGAAGAGCGCTGTGGAGCAGGATTGCGGCCTCCCCGAGCTGGAGGTCCTGGAGACCCGGAAGGGCGCGGAATTCGAGCTTATGAAGGCCAGACACCCCCTGGCGGACCGGGAGAGCATCCTGCTCTGCGGCGACCATGTCACCCTGGATGCCGGCACCGGCTGCGTGCATACCGCCCCCGGACATGGCCAGGAGGACTATGAGATCTGCCGGAAGTATGACCAGAGCGGAAAGACGAACATCGGCATCCTGGTGCCCGTGGATGACCGGGGCAGGATGAACGAGCTTTCCGGAAAGTACCAGGGTCTCACCACGGATGAGGCCAATCCTGTGATCCAGAAGGATCTGGAGGATTGCGGCGCTCTGCTGGGCACGAAGCAGATCACCCACCAGTACGCCCATTGCTGGCGCTGCAAGAATCCCATCCTTTACCGGGCGACGGATCAGTGGTTCTGCTCTGTGGACGCCTTCAAGGAGGAGGCCGTGGCCGCGGCAAATCAGGTGAAGTGGCTGCCGGAATGGGGCAAGGGCCGGATGGAAAGCATGATCCGGGAGCGGGCCGACTGGTGCATCTCCCGTCAGCGCCATTGGGGTCTGCCCATCCCCGTGTTCTACTGCCAGGATTGCGGCAAGCCCGTGTGCACGCCGGAGACGATCCAGGCCGTTTCGGAGATCTTCCGGGCTGAGGGGTCCAATGCCTGGTTCCTCCATACCGCCGCCGAGCTTCTGCCGGAGGGCTTCACCTGCCCCCACTGCGGGGGAAAGACCTTCACCCAGGAGACGGATACCCTGGACGGCTGGTTCGATTCCGGATCCACCCATATCGCCTCCATGGAGCTGGACAGCCCCGGCGTATGGCCCTGCGACCTCTATCTGGAGGGCGGGGATCAGTATCGCGGCTGGTTCCAGTCCTCCCTCCTCACCGCCGTGGCCGTAAAGGGCGGCGCTCCCTACCGGTCTGTTCTTACCCATGGCTGGACCGTGGACGGGGAGGGGAGAGCCATGCACAAGTCCCTGGGCAACTCCGTCCTGCCGGATGAGCTCATCCCCAAGTATGGGGCGGAGCTCCTGCGTCTGTGGGCCGCCTCCGCGGACTATAAGCTGGATATGCGCTGCTCCGACGCCATCTTCAAGCAGCTCTCAGACAAGTATCTGAAGATCCGGAATACCGCCCGGTATATCCTGGGCAACCTGAACGGCTTCGATCCGGACGCCATGCTTCCCTTCGCCGAGCTGGAGCCCCTGGATCAGTGGGCGCTGGACCGCCTGAGCCAGCTGATTTCCCGGTGCATCGAGGCCTATGACAATTTCGAGTTCTACGCCGTGACCTACGCCATCCATAACTTCTGCGTCACGGATATGTCCAACTTCTATCTGGATATCCTGAAGGACCGGCTGTACTGCGAGGCGCCGGAGGGGAAGCTCCGCCGCAGCGCCCAGACCGCGATCTTCCTGATCCTGGATTCCCTGGTCCGGCTCCTGGCCCCCATCCTGGCGTTCACCGCCGAGGAGATCTGGGGGGTCATGCCTCACCGCGCCGGGGACGATCCCGCGAGCGTGCTGTATAACGATATCCTGCCTGCGGATCCCGCCTGGCGGCTGAGCCCGGAGCAGGAAGCGCGTTGGGACCGGATCGTCAAGATCAGGGGCGACGTGAACAAGGCCCTGGAGCTTGCCCGGAGCGAAAAGACGATCGGCAAGAGCCTGGATGCCCGGATCACCCTGTATCTGAACGGCGCTGTGAAGCCTGAGGAGCTGGAGGGCTTCGAACTGAAGACCCTGTTCATCGTCTCCGGCGTGCAGGTATGCGAGTCCGGCGGGGAAGAGCTGGAGGCCGGCGCTCAGTCGGGCGTGAAGGTGAAGGTGGAGAGCAGCGATGCCCCCAAGTGTGCCCGGTGCTGGACCCACGATGCCCGGGTGGGGGAGGATCCTGCGCATCCCGACCTGTGTCCCCGGTGCGCCGCCGTTGTGGCGGGGCTGGGCGGCTGAGGTCCGGTCATGGGAGAGATCCTGCTGGCGGCGCTGATCATCCTGGCGGACCAGCTGAGCAAGCCGGCCGCCGTGAACCTGGCGGCACACCGGGGCTCCACGGTGCTGATCCCCGGCGTGGTCGGTCTGACCTGCACCTATAACTATGGCGCCAGCTGGGGCATCCTGGCCGGGAAGACCGTTTTTCTGCTGGTCCTCACCGCCCTGGTCTGTGCCGCGGTCTTTACGGCGCTCCTGCTCCGCAGACCCAAAAGCGCCTTGTCCCGGCTGGCCCTGGCCATGGTGCTGGGCGGCGCGGTGGGCAACGCCCTGGACCGGCTGGCGGACGGCTTTGTGACCGATATGATCGAACTCCTGTTCATGGATTTTCCCATTTTCAACGTGGCGGACTGCTTCATCACCGTTGGCGGCATCCTTTTCTGCCTGAGCATTTTCCTGGAGGAGAGACAAAGCCGCCGGAAGCCGACGGCTGTGGGGAAGGAGGCCGGGGATGAAGCGGGAACTGACCGCGGCGCCTGAGGACGCCGGCCTTCGGCTGGATGCTTTCCTGGCGGAGAAGCTCCCGGAACTCAGCCGCAGCCGGGTGCAGCAGCTGCTGGAGCAAGGCTGTATCCTGGCAGAGGGAAAGCCCGGGAAAAAGAACCGGAGGCTGAATCCCGGCGAGCGGATCACGCTGGATTTGCCGGAGCCCGCGGAGGCGGACCCGGAGCCGGAGGAAATCTCCCTGGATATCCTTTTCGAGGATGAAGACCTGCTGGTCATCAATAAACCCAAGGGCATGGTGGTCCATCCCGCCCCCGGGCATGAGCGCGGCACCCTGGTGAACGCTCTGCTGCACCACTGCGGAGATTCCCTGTCCGGCATCGGCGGGGTGAAGCGGCCGGGGATCGTCCACCGGCTGGATAAGGACACCTCCGGCCTGATGCTGGCAGCGAAGACGGACCGGGCTCACGCAGCCCTGGCCGCCCAGCTGGGGGATCACAGCCTGCACCGGGTCTATGCCGCCCTGCTCATCGGCACCCCCCGCCCCGGGGAGGGGGCGGTGAATCTGCCTGTGGGCCGGCATCCCCGGGATCGGAAGAAGATGGCTGCCGGTGTGCCGGGCGGCCGGTCCGCCGTCACCCACTACCGGGTGCTGGAATCCTTCCCCGGGTACAGTTACGTGGAATGTGTGCTGGAGACCGGGCGCACCCACCAGATCCGGGTACACATGGCCGCTTTGGGTCACCCGGTTGCGGGGGATCCGCTGTACGGGGGAAAATGTCCTCTGCCCCTGTCCAGTCAATGTCTCCATGCCCGGGAGATCTGCTTCCGCCATCCGGTCACGGGGGAGGACATGACCTTTACCTGCCCGCTGCCTCCGGAGTTTTCTGCCGTTCTGGAAAAACTCCGGGCCGACGCGGAATAGCCTCAGGTGAGGCGGCAGCTTCCGGTTTTCGGGATGCGGATGGTGAGGATATAATCCGCCTCCGTCTCCGCCTGGTCGTATTCCGCCTGTACTCCGTTTCGGCGCATGACGCCGAGCCCCTTCGTTACCGTGTTGAAGAAGATCCGAACGTCCTTCAGCACGATGCGGGGGGCTTTTTTCTTCCCCTGGGGCGCCTTGGGCGGCCCGCCCCGCTTCAGGTATTCCTCTATGTACTGTTCCGTGCGGGCTACGTTCAGGTCATGCTCCAGCACGTAGGACAGGACCTCCAGCCTCTGCTCATCCGTATCCAGACGCAGCAGGGCCCGGGCATGACGCTCGCTGAGGCCCCGTTCCCGCAGCAGAAAGAGCAGCTCCGGGCTGAGGCGAAGGAGACGCAGCTTGTTGGCTACGGCGGATTGGGAGAGACCGATGCATCTGGCGGCCTCCTCCTGGCTCATGCCATAGGTGCGGGTAAGGGTCAGCAGCCCCTCCGCCTCCTCGATGAAATCCAGGTCCTGACGCTGCAGGTTCTCCACCAGAGCCAGAAGACCGGAGTTCTGCTCGCTGACGTTCACCAGGATGCAGGGGACCTTGTCCAGCCCTGCCGCCCGGGAGGCCCGGAGCCGCCGTTCTCCGGCCACCAGCTCGAAGCTCCCGTCCGCCGCTTTCCGGACGGTGAGGGGCTGGAGCACGCCGTACATGCGGATGCTTTCCGTGAGCTCCGCCAGGGCGCCGGGATCAAAGACCTTCCGGGGCTGCATGGGATTCGGATGGATGGATCCCACGGGCAGCAGGATCACCTTGCGGCTGGTGAGCATGGTTGGTGTTTTCATGGCCATTCCTCCTTTCCCGTCAAGTCTATCCATTTCCCGCCGCAAATGCCCGCGAAACCTGTCGCAGACGGAAAAGAAAACGGGGTCTGCGCAGTGCGCAGACCCCGAAAAAAGGTGTTCTTTATTCCTCCGTGCTCTCGATCAGACCGTAATCCCCGTCCTGCCGCTTGTAGACCACGGAGAAGGCGTCTCCCTCATCCTGGTTCTTGAAGACGTAGAAGCTGTGGCCCAGCAGATTCATCTGCAGGATGGCCTCGTCCACGCTCATGGGCTTGATGGAGAAGCGCTTCGTCCGCTTGACGTGGAATTCCTCCGTGGGCTCCTCGGCGGGAGCGGCGGGAAGGAAGTCCTCCAGCACCGTCTCATGGATGCGCTTGTCCAGGCGGGTTTTGTATTTCCGCACCTGGCGGGTCAGGGCATCCACGGCGTTGTCGATGGAGACGTACATGCTGTTGGTGCTCTCCGTTACCCGGAAAAACATGCCGCCGCTGTTTACCGTCACTTCTGCGATGTTGCGGTTGCGTTCCACGGTAAAGGTGACGTAGGCGGTGCTTTCGCTGCGGAAGAGCTTGTCCAGCTTGCCGATCTTCTTCTGGGCATAGGCACGGAGATCGTCGGAGGGGGACATCTTCTTTTCGGTAAAGACAAAGTTCATCAGGCTCTCTCCTTCCGTTGTGGAATCTGTATACAGTATAGCACATTCCGGATAAAAAAGAAAGGGAACAATTCACCGGGCAGGGAAGCCCCTGCCCGGTGCGGTGCGCTCATTCGTAATAATCGTCGTCGAAATCCGCCTTGCGGCCCCGGCGCTTTTTGTTTTCGCTGTACTGCCGTACGCCGGACATGCGGCTGTCGGAATCCTGCATGAACTGCTTCAGCTTATCTTCAAAGCTGGGGGGTACGGCCCGCCGGTCTGCGGGTCTGGGCGCGGGAGACGGCGCACTCCTGCGCCGGTCCTGCTGGGGAGGCGGATCCGTCACCTTTTTGATGGAGAGATTGATGCGTCCAGCCTCATCGATGCCGATGACCTTGACCTTGACCTCCTGTCCGACCGCCAGGTGATCGCTCACCTGGTTCACGTAGGAATAGGCGATCTCTGAGATATGTACCAAGCCGGATTTGCCTCCCGGCAGGGAGACAAACGCCCCGAATTTCATGATCCCGGTGACCTTGCCCTCCAGGACCGCCCCAACTGTGATATCCATGGAAACCTGGTTCCCTCCTGTATCCGGATCGTAATTCCGCGCGGGTGATCTGGGCTGCTCAGTCGCCCATGTCGTAGAAAACGATCTCACCCGGCAGAACCAGGCCCAGCTTCTCCCGGGCGACCTTTTCGATGGTCTCCGGATCCTGGCAATGCTCGATTTCGTACTCCAGTGCGGCGTTGCTGACGGATATGGTGCGCACGTCCGCCTGGCAGGCGGCTTTCGCCTTTTCCGCTTCGCTGATCTTGGTCTGGGTCCTGGCATAGGCCACCAGAATACCGATCAGCAGACCGAGCACCAGCAGTTTCGTCAGTATACCGGATCGCTTTAGCTTCATGCTGAGCCTCCCATAAACACACGTTCCTGACGGAATCGAATGTCTGATAGCTTATTGTAAACCATCTCGCCAGATATTGAAAGAGATTTTTGAGGAAAAACAGAGAAAATTTCACGATTTTTCCCAAAATGCGCAGAGGGGACAGGACAATGGAGCAGATTCGTACGGTAATCGCCGCCAGAAGATCCGCCAGACGCCGCCCGGATCTCCGCATGACCAGCAGATAGACCACCGCCCCCAGTACCAGGATCAGGGGCATAAACAGCCGAAGCCGACCGTTTCCCGCAACGTAGCCCAGCAGAAAAAGCACCAGCGCCGCCAGAAGGCAGAACAACAGATCCGGCAGGAGCCGGAACCGGTTCAGGCCCAGCTTCTGCCGCAGAGCGGCCATCAGGTCGTACACCAGTCCGAGCAGGGAACCGCAGGCCAGGGAAACCAGGGCCTGCAGCCCCTGCCATTCGGGGGCCGGAGCCATCAGCCCAGCAGCCTGCCGATCCAGCCCCGGCGTCCCGGGGTGTTTTCTGAGTAATCCAGGCTGTCGATGCGGCCTTCCACCACCAGCTCGCCTCCGTCCAGGCTCAGCTTTTCGATCTTCAATCCGCTGCCCCGGACGTTCAGGGTTCCGGCGCAGGTCACCAGGCTTACCGCATCCTCGTCGAACCGGTCCACGTCCTCCACGCCGCTCACCGTAAGTCTGCGCCGGTCACTGAGGCTCAGACTATGGGCCTGGCTGCTCCGCCCGCCCTTCGCGTCCTCGTAGGTCATTGCCAAATCCATCACCTCAGGATACCCTACGCGCACCCGGACCGAAATAGACCAGATGGATTTCCGCGCCGCTGCGCCTCTCCGATGATTCCGCATCTGACGAGCGGAGCTGCCCGGGTTTTCGGCGCACCGCTGCCGAAGCTGGTCCGGATGCAGCGGACGCCCGGATCCCGGATACGCTGGTCGGAAAAGCGGGGAAGAAGCACGGCCCGCCGCTGCCACCCGGTCGGTACGAAGCCGCAGCGGGAACTGAGCGGGCAAATCTGCAGGACAGAAAAGAACACCCTGCGCTTTTGCGTTTTTGATATGGTACAAATGATAGGAGACAAATAAAAGAGGAAATTCAACTCGAACATGGTAAGATGTAGCTACCACACCAAATCTGCCATGAAGGGGCTG
>Ga0310697_10006925_pt1 | contig 10716 bp, 5 predicted proteins | sample 172DNAGHGlowgp2_FD_203883 | JGI IMG/M metagenome (GOLD analysis project Ga0310697, IMG submission 203883) | Sheep rumen microbial communities from Palmerston North, Manawatu-Wanganui, New Zealand - 1728 DNA GHGlow gp2 (v2) (version 2) | ecosystem: Host-associated > Mammals > Digestive system >...
AGAACACCGGCAAGGCCACCGTCAACATCAACGGCGGCCACATCGGTGTACAGCTTACCAACGGCAACATAGAGATAAAGGGCGACGGCGATGTCTATGGCAGTGCGCGCGGTGAGGCCGGCGACCGCTACAAGACGGCACACTTAGCCTACGTGCGTGAGGCAGAGGTAAACGTCAACTTCCCCGACACGTGTACCGCCACGTTTGCCAACTACAGTACTGATCTGGGCAAGTGGTGCGTCACCGGCTCCGTACACGGCAGCGGTGAGAACGGCTATGTCTATGGCGACACCCATGTAACGCTGAAAAAGGGTCTCATCGGTCACTCGCTCTATGGTGCCGGCAAGGGTAACGGTACCTACAAGCAGAAATTGCTCAAGATTGGTGCAACGGCAGACTCGGAAAATACGGATGACTACTACGAAGCTGAGATTTACAGTCTGCTTGCCGGGCGTGTGATGGGCAACACCTATGTCACCATGAATGGCGGCCATGTAGGACGTAACGTCTATGGCGGCGGTAACATGGGCTCAGTGGGCAAGGGTAACTATGCCGGCGGTGACGACGACTACTACCCTGACGGCTATGGCGAGAAGATAACAGGCGACGGCGAGAAGATAACAGGCAACCTCTGGACCAGCTCCACTGTTGGCGACGGTTTACCCGACACCTCCCGCGACAATGCCTGGCATTTCCTCAACAGCGGCAAGACGCATGTGACGGTCACCGGCGGCACCGTGGGCTACATCGATGCTACCGACCCGTCGAAGAGCATGAAGAACGGTCTGCCCTACGGCAACGTCTTCGGCGGCAGTGCCGGTGAGGCGGCTCCGAACATCATGAATGATCCACGCTATCTCTACTGTCCGGCATTCTTCTCTGGCTATGTCAACGAGACTGAAGTGACGATAGGCAAGACACGTGACGACTTTGGCAGCGACGATGATTACAACACTTATCTGAAGAGCAACGCCCCGAGAATTTTAGCCAGTGTCTACGGTGGCGGTCAGGATGGCCATGTGCGTCGTGATACGAAGGTAACGGTGAATTGCGGTGAAATAGGCGTGGCGTTCACTCCGGAGAATCAGTCCCTGCTGGGTGGACTCCTGACGGCGACAGGTGACGAACTGCCTCAGTGGCTCCATCGCGGCAACGTCTATGGTGCAGGCTCGGGTATCAGTAAGTATCAGTATGACTTCAACTATGATAATGATGTCAAAGACACTAATGTGGCTTATGACACCGACCCGACGGGTGCCCCCATCTATGCCAATGAAGAGGACTACAGCTCATCGTCCGGATCGGTGACCCGCTTCACGCAGGTCGATATCAAGGGCGGCACCATCCACCGCAACGTCTACGGCGGCGGTTCGATGGGCAGTGTCGGCGCCCCGAAGATTACTCAGGACTACTATCCCTACAAAAAGGGCGATACCAACCCTGAGCATGGACTCGGCAAGCAGTCCCAATGCACGGTGAACATCTCCGGAACGATAGGATCGCCCGAATACAACAGTGCCTACGGCGGCAATGTCTTCGGTGCCGGTCGCGGTATCTTCGAACTGAAGGAAAAGGAGGAAGACTTCTCTTACACCATCTGGACGAAGGTAAACATCCTCGACGGTGCAGTAATCAAAGGCAATGTCTTCGGCGGCGGCGACAACGGTATGGTGAAGGAGAACACTGATGTACGCATAGGCGACTTGACAGCTGAATAACAATGATAGTAAAACATAAGAAGAAGGAATGGAAAGCAACAATCATTTGTTTGGACAACAGTTTACGGCCACCTTCCGCCAGATAGCAAGAGGATTTATGGCGGTGGCCTGTCTGACAATGAGCCTCCACGCTGCAGCCCTGCCCATCACGCGGCAGCAGGCTATGCAGCGGGCTCAGGAGTTTATGAACCAGCAGGGCGACAGCCGGAGTGTGAAGGCAGTGACCAACGCCGGGCGGTTGGCACCAAGACCTGTGACGGGCCAGCAGGCAGCTGATCCCTACTACGTGTTCGACCGTGGTCAGGACGAGGGGTTCGTCATCGTCTCAGGCGATGACCAGACCATCCCTGTGCTGGGCTATACCGATAGCGGCACGTTCGACTATGAAAAGCTGCCTCCCAACATGAAGGAGTGGCTCGACGGCTACGCCCGGCAGTTGGAGCGTATCCAGGCTGGAGCCCCTGTTATCAGTGCCGTCATCCCTACTCATCCCAGGGTGGAACCGATGATGAAGAGCAAGTGGAGCCAGGGCAGTCCCTATAACCTCTCCTGTCCGCTCGATGCGGGCAGTCGGTCTGTGACGGGCTGCGTGGCTACGGCTATGGCGCAGTTGCTCTACTACAACCGCGAGAAGTCGGTCACGGAGACGCAGGCCACTATTCCTGCCTATGAGACCTGGACCAAGAAAATAAAGGTGGCAGCACTGCCTGCCGGCCAGCCCATCGACTGGGACAATATGCTCGATACCTACGGCTCTGCCAACGACAAACAGAAGAAGGCGGTGGCCGACCTGATGCTCTATTGCGGTGCGGCTGCGAAGATGGACTACACTAACGCGTCGTCAGGTGCCCAGTCGCACGATGCCTATCTGGCTTTTGCTAAATATTTCGGCTATGGCTCTTCGGTGAAGTACTATTCTTATGCCGACGTGCCGAGTGATGTGGAATGGGATCGCATCGTCTATGCAGAGATGGCGGCTGGTCGTCCTATCTACATCAGTGGCAGCAACAGTGAGGCAGGACATGCCTTTGTGGCTCACGGCTACGACGGCAACCTGCGCTACTACATCAACTGGGGATGGGGCGGACAGAGCGACGGCTGGTACTATCTGACCAACCTCACACCCGGCGACGGACAGGGCATTGGTGGCAGTTCGTCCGGATATAACGGCTATCGCGAGATTATCGTTGGCATAGAACCGGAGAACTATCAGACCAAGGCCATGAGCTTTGCCGATGCCACGGTAAAGCAAATCTGTCTGGCCAACTGGGATGCCGACAATGACGGAAAGCTGACCTACGGAGAGGCAGCGGCGGTGGCCTCTTTGGGAACGGTCTTTGCCGGGCAGAGTATCAAGTCGTTCAACGAACTCTATTATTTCACCAGTCTGACCCAGCTGAGCGACGATGCCTTCAACGGGTGTGCTCAGCTGACAAGTATCCGTCTGCCGAAAGCCCTGCTGAAGGTTGGCGAACGTGCCTTCAAGGACTGTGCCCGACTGTCGCAGGTGGACTTCTTCGCCAGTATGAAAACCATCGGTGAGGAGGCTTTCAGCGGATGCCGGTCGCTAAGCAGCATGGTGCTGCCCGACGAGCTGTCGGCTATCGAGGCTGGCACCTTCAAGAACTGTGCTTCGCTCAGTGCGATAGAGCTGCCTGTGTGCGTGGAGAAGATAGGCGATGAGGCTTTCAGCGGATGTACCGGCCTGAAGGACTTCACCGTGAAGACCTTCCATCCGGAGAATATCGCTATGGGCGTTTCCGTTTTTGGCGGTAACAGTATGGGAAGTGCCACGCTCACCGTGATGCAGGGTATGAAAGCCTATTTTGCCGCTGCTGAGCAGTGGAAGGAATTTGGCACTATCAATGAGCTGCGCGAGCGGTCTGGCGGTCAGTTTGCTGAGCTTGAGGCAGGGAAGACCTACTATATATATAATGTGGGCACAGGCAAGTATCTCACAAAGGGTGAGGCTTGGGGAACCCAGGCCGTCGTGGGCGACGAGCCGATGCGCTTCAAGTTGAACCACAGCGCATCAATGCCGGATGGGGTGTACTATCTCACATCGACCGATACAGGCAAGAGCGGCACCTACCTCTTCCGTACCACTAACGATGACAATGTGGGGCTGGGCGTGCAGGCTGCCTTCGTCGATGGCACGTCGCTCACGGCGGACGCCCGTTGGGATATACAGCCTGTAGGCGACAAGGTGTACACCATGCAGATTCCTGAAGGCGTGGCCAACCATGCCGATGGCAAGTACTGGGGCGTGCAGACCGATCACGCGAGCAATGCCGCCACTCCTACCTACGGTGCTTATGCCGATGTGGACTATGCATCGCACAAGTATAACTGTCAGTGGCAGTTCGTGCTCTACGATGATGACGTGGCCACTAAGTATGATGAGGCGCAGGTGTTAGGTAATCTGCTCGCATTGGCCAAGAAGCGGGGTGTTCGCCGTACGGAAGAGCTGGCTGTCTATGAGAATCTGGAGTGTAGTATCGACGAGCTGTTGGCTGCTCAAAGGTCACTGCGAAAGAAAATGAAGCTGATAGAGTTTGCCGATCCCGTCATACGGGCTGCCTGTACGTCGATGTTCGATACCAATACCGACGGTGAGGTGGGCTATAGCGAAGCAGCGGAAATCAGCGATCTTACCTATAGCTTCATGTTCACGAGAAATACAACGCTGAAAACCTTCGACGAGCTGCAGTTCTTCTCCTCAGTACCTGCCTTGTATGGAAATATGTTTGAGGGCTGCACCAACCTGGAGTCGATTGTGCTGCCCGACGGCTTGCAGTACATCTACTACCGCGTGTTCTACAACTGTAAGAAACTGACCAAGATTAATATCCCGGAATATGTAACCCTGATAGGTGACAACTGTTTCTATGGCTGCACGGCACTCCAGGAGGTAACGGTGGAGAATCCCGACCCCTCCAACATCTCTTTGGGTACGGGTGTCTTCACTGGCGTGAAACTGGCCGACTGTACGCTCTATGTCCCGGCAGGATCAAAAGCCCTCTATGAGGCAGCCGACGTGTGGAAGAACTTCGGCACTATCGTGGAGACACGCACCCATGCCCAGCCAAAATACTCACCCATCGAGGTGAACAAGTCGGGCTATATCTATAATGTCGGCATGCGCAAGTTGCTGGCTATGGGCGAAGCCTATGGCACGCAGTCCGTAGTGTCGACAAAGGGCCGGTTGTTCCAATGGAGGCGTTCTGCCAGCATGGCTGATGACACCTATTATCTTTATGATGTGGCCACGGAGAAAGTGGTGTTCCGCACCAATACGGATACGAGAGTAGGGGAGGGCGTGAAAGCCTGCTTCGGCGATGGTACGCTCTCCGACAAAGCCTACTGGAAGGTGACTGCAGCCGGTGAGAACGTCTATATGCTACAGGTGCCTGAAGGGGTTAGCGGCTACGTGGCAGGCGACTATCTGGGTGCCGACGGCAATCACACAAGCAATGTGGCCAGTCCTACCAACGGTGTCTACTGGGATGTCGCCGGCAATGGTAACAAGTATGCCCAATGGGCGTTTATCACTGAAGAGGATTTGCAGGCGGCGCAGCAGCAGGACAACATAGTCGTGCAGTTGAAGAGAATGTTGGCCATGGCTAAGGCGCAGGATATCGATGTCCGTGATGAGCAGGTCGTCTACGACAATTTTGCCAGTACTAATGTTGAGTTACAGGCCGCCTTGACCTCCGTGAGGGAGAAACTCCACATGATCACGTTTACTGATACTAAGGCACAGACGATCTGTCTGGAGAACTGGGATGCTGACAACGATGGCGAGCTGACCATTGAGGAGGCAGCTTCTGTGACCAGCGTGGGCGAGGTGTTCCGCAATGCGACCAACCTGAAGAGCCTGGCAGAGCTGCGCTACTTCACAGGACTGACGGAAATCGCCGACAACGCCTTCCGCTCATGTCTCTCGCTTCATACGGTCTACCTCCCTGCCAGCGTCAGGAAGATTGGACAGTCGGCCTTCACGGGCAGCAGCGGCATACGCTATCTGGTTGTTCTTAATGATGAGCAGTTTGTCGATTATAACATCTGCGGTCTGCCTAAGCAGGCCACTGTGTTCGTTCCTGCCAGCAGGCTGGAGGAATATAAGAACGATGCTGACTGGGGAGCCAGGACGCTGACGGAGTACACTGGTAAGCCTGTTGTCACGGCTGGGGCTTCGCGCCAGTATGGTCGCACGGCGGCAACCATCAATGTCAATGTGTTGGGCGCACCTGTTGAGGGCGTTCCGGAAACGGTATGCGAGGAGATTAAGAACGCTGCTCAGCCTGTAGGCACCTATCCCATCGAGGTGAAGTTGGGCTCCATCGTAACGCCCGGCGTGGAATTGCGCAATGGCATCTTCACCATCGAACCCTATCCGCTTACCATTTCGGCAAAGAGCTATCAGCGCAACGTGGGTGAAGAGAACCCGGAGTTTGAATTGGAATATAAGGGATTCCGCAACCGCGAGACTGATACCGTGTTCACCGTGAGGCCCGTCATCACCTGCGTCGCCACGAAGGACAGTCCTGCCGGCGAGTATGATATCGTAGTTAGTGGTGCTGCGGCACGTAACTATACTATCACCTATGTCAACGGTGTGCTGACTGTCGTGGGCGGCGATTCCGATGGTATCACCCAGCCGAAGGCAGCCACTGGGCCCCGTCGGGTGTTTGACCTTCTGGGCCGTCCTGTGCAGGGAGCAGCTTCGCGTCGCGCCGTGCGCATCATCGATGGGCGCAAACAAGTGGTAGGCCAAAACCGATAGCTATGGAACGGCTGCTCTACCCCTTCATCTGGCTGAGCCGCATCTTCCACTGCCGGGGCTTTGGGGTGCAGTCGCCTACTGACTATCGTTTCGTGCGGTATGTCATCAATGAGCATTGGCCCTATTATCAATACGACGAGCTGAGGCCGACAGATGGTTGGCTTCCTCGTCGTTTGGGCAGGCTCTACTTCAGGTTGGCCAATTGGCGACAGCCGAGAGTGACTCTTATCGTCGGCGATGAGGACTGTAGGCGAGAGGCCTACATGCAGGCAGGGTGTCGGCGTACAAGGATAGTGACAGCGGAAAATTTTGTTGTGCCTGAGGATGAGGAGGCATCGTTTGATGCTATAGTATGGTCAGACATCGGCATTGTGCTGGTGTCTCCTACAGTGGCCAACTGGCAATTGCTTTTTGAGAGGGCATTAGAGTCTGCAGGCGAGCAAACAGTGCTTGTCCTGGAGAATATCCACAGAGACAAGGCTGTCCGCACAGTGTGGGAAAGGATTGTTAGCAGCGTCGCGGAAGCCACCATCACCTTTGACCTCTATTATTGTGGCGTCATCCTCGTCTACAAAAAACGCAGCAAGCAGCATTATATCGTGAATTTCTAATCATTGACATCAAATAATGAAGACAATCAACAAAGTATATACCCGCACAGGCGATAAAGGTATGACCAGCTTGGTAGGCGGCGTGAGAATCAAGAAAACCGACGTGCGACTTGAAGCTTACGGCACGGTTGACGAGCTGAGTGCCCACCTGGGCTTGTTGGCTTCGATGCTGCCGTCGGGTGAGGACCGAGATGTTATTATCCGCATCCAAAACAACCTGTTTAATGTATGCACTCATCTTGCTACAGATCAAAGGACAACACCGCTCTATCCCTCTGCCTATCTGGCTGAAGGAGAGACGAGCTATTTGGAACAGTTGATAGACGACACTATGATGCTCCTGCCTGAGCGTCAGGGATTTGTGCTGCCCGGTGGATGCCAGACGGCAGCTCAGTGCCATGTGGCACGTACCGTCTGTCGCCGCGCAGAGAGGCGTATCGCGGCCTTGGCCGAAGTGGCAGAGGTGGGACAGGACATACAGCAATACGTCAATAGATTGAGTGATTATCTGTTTGTTTTGTCGAAAAAAATAAACTTTAACAATGGAGTAAGTGAAATTATTTGGAAAAATGCTTGCAGATAAGAAATTTTTTGTTACTTTTGCGGCCTAAAATCTAACAACTTTAATAAAACTAAAAGACTATGTATTGGACACTTGAATTAGCATCGAAACTGGAAGATGCTCCTTGGCCCGCCACCAAGGAGGAATTGATAGATTATGCCATCCGTTCCGGGGCTCCCCTCGAAGTACTCGAGAATCTTCAGGAAATTGAGGACGAGGGTGATGTTTATGAAAGTATCGAGGATATTTGGCCCGATTACCCCTCAAAGGAAGATTTTTTATTCAACGAGGATGAGTATTAAGGCTCTAATTTAGGGCTAACAAGTTAAGAATCAGCGAGATAAGCAAATTTTATTTGTTTGTCTCGCTGGTGTTTTATGGCGTTAAATAGCCTGATTTGTTTGCCTAAATTGCAATTTTTAACCTTCAAATTTGAGTTTGTTTGTCTAAAAGTTCGTACTTTTGCACATCCTCAGGAATAATAAGACAAACAAATAAGATATGGGAAGACCAAAAAGATTGTATCCGTTAGGAAAATATCGCCTTCGTACACCGAAAGTGATAGAGAAGGATAAAACCTATCCAGTAGAGTTGGAATACACATGGAATAGGCAGGTAATCCGTAAGTCAACTAATGTATTTGTGAAAGCAGCTGACTGGAACCAAAAGGGGAATCAGGGACGTGGTGAAATCAGAGCCAGTCATGGAAATGAGTATAAGCGCCTTAATCAATTGCTCATAAATCGTGTTGATAGGATAGATGCACAACTGGCTGAGTACAACGAGAAGCACCCCAATCAGATAACAGCAGAGATAATCAATGGCTTTCTTGCTGATAAGCCTCTTACCCGCAAGGATCAAGGCAAAGACTTCGTAGAGTTTGCTATGGCTCGTTTGGAATCAGATTACTCCAGGAATAGAATTGGTAGGAGCCGTTATATGAATGGCAAATGCTGTATGAATGTGTTTACCATATTCCTCCGCTCAACAAAGAAAGGAACATATGATAAAGACAAGATATATGTTGGCGATATTACTCCCGAACTGGTAGACAACTATATTGAATGGCGTAGGGAGATTAAGCAAAATAGTGATGAAACAATAAACCATGCATTGACACCGATACAGAAAGCATGTGCCTATGCCGCTGAATTGGGTATGATTGAGCCTACAGTCAATGCTCGTATTCAGGATATGCGAATTATCACCAAACCGTCCTTATCTGCCGAAGAAGAGGAAGAGTTTGACGGAAAGAGTCTAAGCCAAGCACAGATGGATGCGCTGCTTCAGTATTACAAGAACTGCAAGGAGCCACGTAGAAAAGAATTCCTTGAAATGTTTTTCTTTGCTTTTCATGCCTGTGGTCTCAGAATAGTGGATGTAATGACCCTGCAATGGGGCCATGTTAATCTGGAGAAGAAAGAATTGAGGAAGATCATGATAAAGACCGGTAAACGTCATATCATTCCTTTGTCAGAGCCAGCGTTACAAATATTAAAAAAATGGCGTGAAAAGCGGGTAGGGTGCCGTTATGTGTTCGATTTAGTCAAGGATAGCCTTGATCTTGATGATGCTGATGCACTCTATAAAGCTCGTAATAATGCCACTAAATGCATCAATCAATCGATAGTAGTAGCAGGAGACCAGATAGGGCTCCCTTTTAATCTGTCGATGCATGTAGCCAGACACTCATTTGCTGTTCTTGCCTTAAACAAAGGGTTGTCGATGTCAGTTGTTAGCCGCTTGTTAGGCCATAGCAGTACAGATATTACAGAAAAGGTTTATGCTCGCTTTCTGCCAGAAACCTTATCCTCGGAACTGAACAAGTTGAGTGGCGATTTGACGAAATTGGAACTTTTCTAACTCATTCTCAGAATTATTGTGTAATTTTGCACCCAAATTTGTAGATATAGTAATGACTCCAGATAAGCTAAAGACAATCATAGCCCAGAAAGAGGGTACAGAGATTGAGTTCAAGGAATCCAAGGATAGCTTGGCTCGAAAGGTCTATGAGTCTATTTGTGCATTTCTGAACCGCAAAGGTGGTCATGTCGTATTAGGAGCGAAGGACAATGGGGAAATTGTTGGTGTCAATCCTGCAAAGGTCCAAGAACAGATGGATCAGCTGGCTAAGGACATGAATAATCCTCAGTTGTTTAAGCCCACCTACTATCTGACTTATGAACCTATGGACATAGACGGAAAGAAGATTATCTATTTCTATGTCCCTGAGAGTAACCAGGCTCATAGCTATAAGGGAATTTATTATGACCGTAATCAGGATGGTGACTTTGAACTGCGCAGTACCGAGCAGATTGCCAATCTGTTTATTCGTAAGAGCAAGATGAAGACAGAGGATAGGGTATATCCGATGTTAGGGATGAAGGATCTCGACGAGGAAGCTTTTGATGAACTGAAAAGAGGAATTCGTATTGAGAACTCGAAACATCCTTGGCTAAATCTGTCAAACGAGGAAATTATACGTTCAGGTGAACTAATTGCCATTGATCCTGAAACAGGCAAAGAGGGACTGACACTGGCAGCAATCTTGTTGTTTGGTAACAGTCATGCTATTGCAACTGCTTTGCCAACATATAGAATAGATCTCTTATGCCGAGTAAACGACACAGAGTTATATGATGACAGGGAACTTCTGAGTTGTAATCTGCTGAAAGCCTATCCAATTATGATGGACTTTATCAAGAAGCATCTGCCAGAACAGCCCTACATTGAGGGAATACAGAGATTCAGTCTGCGTGACAGGATACTGAGAGAGGTTGCCATAAACCTCATCATCCATCGCGAGTACAGTAGTGCTTATCCAACAACGTTTACCATCTATCGCGACCGCATCGTCACAGAGAATTGGAATATCCCATACGTCTATGGTACTATCAACCTACAGACTATGCGTCCACATCGTAAGAATCCAAAGATAGCCAATGTGTTTTCTCAAATGGGTATAGTTGAGGAACTGGGCAGTGGAATAAGAAAGATGTTCAAGTATACGCCGCTCTATGCTAATGGCAAGGAACCAAT
>Ga0310697_10006927_pt1 | contig 10714 bp, 7 predicted proteins | sample 172DNAGHGlowgp2_FD_203883 | JGI IMG/M metagenome (GOLD analysis project Ga0310697, IMG submission 203883) | Sheep rumen microbial communities from Palmerston North, Manawatu-Wanganui, New Zealand - 1728 DNA GHGlow gp2 (v2) (version 2) | ecosystem: Host-associated > Mammals > Digestive system >...
CAGACACAGACCTATGACTTTAAGTCGAAAGTCATCGACGTCAGTGCCACCTACGAATACAACCTCTGGCCCTACGGGACAGGCCGTGAATACAGGGGAGCCCAGCGACTGGTACCCTACCTCTTCGGAGGCCTCGGGCTGACCTATGCCAGTACGGACAACGACAAGAAACCCGTGGCTGTGAACATGCCACTGGGGGTTGGCGTAAAATATAAGGTTGCCGACCGGCTGAACCTCGGCTTGGAATGGGCGATGCACTTCACACAGAGCGATGAACTCGACGGAGTGAAAGACCCCTATCAGGTGAAAAGCAGCGGCATCTTCAAGAATACCGACTGCTACTCAATGCTGCAACTCTCGCTCACCTACTCGTTCATGGCAAAGTGCCGGACCTGCCACAATGCCGATGAGTAAGGCCAGCCGCCCAAGAGACGGGCATACGCTGAGTCGTCAGCAATTTAATATGTAAATAAGGTAATTAGTAAACTCGTTCACACGATCATATATGGTAGAATTTGACAGAACCCGAATACCGCAGCACATTGCCATCATCATGGATGGTAACGGGCGTTGGGCTACCGAGCGCGGACTCGACCGTACGTTCGGACACAAGGCTGGTCTGGACACCGTGAAAACCATCACCTCTGAATGTACGCGACTCGGCGTGAAGTATCTGACACTCTATGCCTTCTCGTCAGAAAACTGGAACCGTCCGGCCTATGAGATAGAAGGCTTGATGAAACTCATCCTGAACTTCATCGAGTATGAGCTCTTCATCGACAACAACGTCAGGTTTCTCGTCATTGGCGACACCAAAAGGCTTCCTAAAAGCGTCCAGGACAAGATCGACTATATGATCCGCACCACGGCCAAGAACGACGCGCTGACAATGGTTGTAGCCCTGAGTTACTCATCGAAGCAGGAACTCGTGCGGTCGACAAAGCTCATCGCACAGAAAGTGAAAGACGGTGAGATGAGCATCGAAGACATTGACGAGCAGACCATCAGTGACCACATGTGGACTAACTTCATGCCCGACCCCGACCTACTCATACGGACGGGCGGAGAACTTCGTATCTCCAACTATCTGCTCTGGCAGATTGCCTATTCCGAGCTATACTTCTGCGACACCTATTGGCCGGACTTCAATGAAGAAGCACTACACAAAGCCATTGCCGACTACCAGCGGCGTCAGCGACGCTTCGGAAAGACAGAGGCACAGGTGGAAGAAGAGGAAGCAAAAGGATAATAAAAATAAGTTCATCAGATAAAAGCAAGCAATAGATATGACCAACGGGAATGTAAAAAAGGTAACATGCAAGTGGAAGGGCCTGCTGCTCTTCTTCCTGTTCATCCTTTTGCCATTCGGCTCACGGGCACAAGATAAAATCATCTTCCCAGAGTTCTCCTATGCCGGCAGCCCTCGTGTCTACACCATCGGAGGCATCGCCGTGACAGGTATGGACGGCTACGAAGACTACACCATCATCCCTATCACCGGACTGTCGGTGGGGCAGGAGATATCCCTTCCGGGCAGTCAGATAACCGACGCCGTGAAGCGTTTGTGGAAGCAGGGACTGTTTTCTCAGGTCTCTATCACTGCCGACTCTCTCGTAGGGCGGAAGGTTTACCTGAACCTCCGCCTCAAGGGACTGCCTCGCGTCTCTCAGATCAACTACCTCGGCGTGAAGAAGTCTGAGCGCGAAGACCTTGAGACCAAGCTTGGCCTGATGGTCGGTATGCAGTTCTATCCCAACCGTGCCACCAAGGCCATTGAGTGGGGTAAGAAATACTTCAATGACAAGGGTTTCAAGAATGCTGAGATAGAAATCGTCCAGCACGAAGATGTAACGGACAAGAACCAGATTATCCTCGATGTCGTCGTCGACAAGAAAGAAAAGATGCGCGTCAGGAATATCATCATCGATGGCAACAGTGCCCTGAGCGACAAGAAAATCAAGGGCGGACTGTTCCGCAAAGGAGCCTTGGCAAAGACCCACGAGGCCGGCAAACTGTCAACCTTCCTCAAGTCGAAGAAGTTCACGCCCGAACGCTGGAAGGAGGACAAGCGCAAGCTCATTGCCAAATACAATGAATATGGCTACCGCGACGCCACTATCGTCGAGGACAGCGTGTGGAATGCCGACTATAAGCATGTCAACGTCTATGTAAAGGTGAACGAAGGCCGGAAATACTACCTGCGAAACATCACATGGGTGGGTAACACGGTTTATAGCACCGAGGACTCACCGGGCCGACATGGCCTTAACTTCATCCTTGGTATGAAGAAAGGTGACGTCTACGACCAGTCGAAGCTTGAGAAACGCCTGCACACCGATGACGATGCCGTTGCCAATAACTACTATAACAACGGTTATGTGTTCTCCTCGGTAACGCCAGTCGATATCAACATCGTCGGCGACTCCATCGACCTCGAAATCCGTATCGTAGAGAACCAACAGGCTCACCTCAACCACATCCGCATCAACGGTAACGACCGCCTCTACGAGAATGTTGTCCGTCGCGAACTGACCACGAAGCCTGGCGACCTCTTCTCGAAGGAGTCGCTCATGCGTACAGCCCGCGAACTGGCATCCACAGGTCACTTCGACCCGGAGTCGGTCAGTCCCGACACACAGCTTGACTATGAGAACGGAACCGTCGACATCAACTGGAACCTTGAGCAGAAGTCGAACGACCAGATTGAGTTCTCGCTCGGTTGGGGACAGACGGGTGTCATCGGTCGTGTCGGTCTGAAGCTGAACAACTTCTCCATGCGCAACCTCTTCAACAGAAACCGCGAACACCGCGGCATCATGCCCATTGGCGACGGCGAGGTGCTCGGACTGAACTTCCAGACCAACGGTACCTACTACCGTTCCTACAACGCCAGCTACTCCACGGGCTGGTTTGGCGGCAAGCGTCCCATACAGTTCTCCGTAGGCACCTACTACTCGAAGCAGAGCGACGTGTCGAGCAACTATTACAATTCGGCTTGGCGCAACAACTACTATAACTATATGTACGGCTACGGCTCCTACTACAATCCCTATGGATACGGCGGCTATGGCGGCTACTATAATAACTACGAGAACTATTACGATCCCGACAAGTATGTCAAACTGCTCGGAGCATCGCTCGGATGGGGTACGCGTCTGCGTTGGCCCGACGACTACTTCCAGCTCTATGTCCAGCTGGCCTATACACGCTATATGCTGAAAAACTGGCAGTACTTCCTGCTCTCCACGGGTAACTCCAACAACCTCAACCTCAGCATCCAGCTCAGCCGAACCTCTACCGACAACCCACTCTTCCCGCGTCGTGGTTCCGAGTTCATGGCTTCCGTCACCGTCACTCCGCCCTGGTCGAAGTGGGACGGCAAGGACTATCAGAACCTCGCCACCGACTCGCGTTCGGCCTCCTATGTCAGCGAGCAGCAAGAGAAGTATAAGTGGATTGAATACCACAAGTGGAAGTTCAAGGCCCGCACCTTCACCGCTCTTACCAACAATGCCAAGTGTTTCGTGCTCATGACGCGTGCCGAATTAGGCTTACTCGGCTCATACAACAAATATAAGAAGTCACCCTTCGAAACCTACTACGTCGGTGGTGACGGCATGAGCGGCTATTCCACAGGATATGCCGAGGAGACCGTCGGCCTGCGAGGCTACGACAATGGCTCCCTCACGCCATGGGGATATGAAGGTTATGCCTACGACCGCTTCACCCTTGAACTGCGCTATCCCTTCCTGCTCGGCAATACAACCATCTATGGCCTTGCCTTCGCCGAAGCCGGTAATGCATGGAACGACGTGAAGAACTTCAATCCCTTCGACATGAAGCGGTCGGCCGGTGCCGGTGTGCGCATCTTCCTGCCGATGGTCGGACTGATGGGTATCGACTGGGCCTATGGCTTCGATAAAGTCTTCGGTACGAGGGGCGGTTCCAACTTCCACTTCATCCTCGGACAAGAATTCTAATAAAAAGAAAACAGATATGAAACAGAACAATCTTAAGAATTCGGTAAAGGGTATGGCAAAATGGTTTTTGCCTCTTTGCCTTCTTGCTCTTTTACCATTAAGTGCCAGTGCACAGAAGTTTGCCCTCGTCGACATGGAGTATATCATGAAGAATATCCCCGCCTACGAGCGTGCCAACGAACAGCTCAACCAGGTTTCGAAGAAATGGCAAGCCGAAGTGGAAGCCCTCAACACAGAGGCTGCCACCATGTATAAGAACTACCAGAATGAAGTCGTCTTCCTTTCTGAAGAACAGAAGAAAGACCGTCAGGAGGCCATCATGAAGAAAGAAAAGGACGCCAGCGACCTCAAGCGCAAGTATTTCGGTCCGGAAGGCGAACTCTACAAGAAACGTGAGAGTCTGCTGAAGAACATCCACGAGGAAGTGTGGAACGCCATCAAGGAGATTGCCGACCTTCGCGGCTACAGCCTTGTCCTCGACCGCGCCTCCGACTCGGGCATCATCTTCGGCTCACCCAAGATTGACATCTCCAACGAAGTGCTGCAGAAGCTGGGATATGCAAATTAAAGGCTTTGCGTTGTCATGTTGTTCCGACATGACGTTAAACCGTCTGCACGCAATTCCGTCATAGCGTTATAGCAGCATCCCGAAACAGTAAAAAACAAAACAAGAATAATAAAACAAAAAAAGAACAATGAAAAAGATTATCATCATGATGATGCTCTTCGCACCGATGAGCATCTTCGCACAGAAGTTCGGCCACGTAGACACACAGTCCATCATCCAGACCCTTCCCGACATCGCCCGTATCAACGGCGAGCTGCAGGCCATGGCTCAGGAGAAGGACAACGAGCTGCAGGCCATGTCTGCTGAGTTCCAGCGCAAGCTCGATGACTATCAGAAGACACAGAGCACCATGAACCAGACCAAGAAGGAAGAAGTGGAGAAGGAACTCAGCGAGATGAGCCAGAAGATTCAGCAGGCCCACCAGGATGCCCAGCAGTCGCTGCAGCAGGCTCAGAACGAGAAGTACGCTCCCGTCCAGGCCAAGATCCATACTGCCATTGAAAACGTTGGTAAGGCAGGCAACTATACCTATATCTTCGAGACGGGCGTTGCCGTTTATATCGGTCCCGACTCAAAGGATGTCACTGCCGACGTGAAGGCAGAGCTTTCAAAGATGAAGTAAAGTAATCATTTAAACACCCCTTTTTTCCTAACATGCGAAAATATCTGTTCATCATCCTCAGTGCAGCCGCTCCCCTCTTCCTCCACGCGCAGGAAGTGCAGCCTGCCGACAGTGTTGGAGTCAGCTATGTGGCGCCTGAAAACTTCATCTTCGGCTACTTCAGCTACGACCAGGCTTTGAAGAGTATGCCCGGTTATGCAAAGGTGGAAGAAGACATCGCCGCCCTGCGCAAGCAGTACGACGCAGAAGCCAAGCACGCAGAAAACGAGTTCAACCGTAAGTATGAAGACTTCCTCGAGGGACAGCGCGACCTTGCCCCGTCCATCAGGAAGAAGCGCCAGAACGAGTTGCAAGACCTCCTGGACCGCAATGTGGCTTTCCGTGAAGAAACCCTCCGGCTCCTCGAACAGGCACGCACCGAGGCCCTCGCTCCGTTGAAGGAAAAAATCTCCGAGGCCCTCAAGCAGTTGGCCGTCCTCAGAGGCTATGCCTTTATCCTCAACACCGACGGCAACACCCTTCCGTATGTCGATGCCACGCGTGGTGAGGATGTCAACGCAACCCTGAAGGCAATTCTTAATAATTGAGAATTAATAATTAATAATTGAGAATTGATAATTGAGAATTGATAATTATGATTACCATTCCTGTATGGGCAAACATTTGGAATTTGTCAATCAGGCAGGGGTAATCATAATTATTAATTCTCCATTCTCCATTAAATCCTCATGGGACCCATTGGAATATTCGACTCTGGCTACGGCGGCCTGACCATCCTTGACGCCATCCGCCGCCGCCTGCCCAGCTACGACTATCTGTATCTGGGCGATAATGCCCGTGCACCCTATGGTCCCCGTTCTTTCGACGTCGTCTGTCAGTTCACGCGACAAGCCGTCGACTATCTCTTCAGTCAGGGATGCCGATTGGTCATCCTCGGCTGCAACACCGCATCGGCAAAGGCCCTGCGCACCATCCAACAGCACTACCTGCCGTCGGCCGACCATCGGGTGCTCGGTGTCATCAGGCCCACCGTAGAAGCCATTGGCCATATCACCAAAAGCCGCCACGTCGGCATCCTTGCCACCGAGGGCACTATCCGTAGCCGCAGCTACGACCTCGAAATCCATAAACTCTTTCCCGACATCACCGTCACCGGCCAAGCCTGTCCGCTCTGGGCAGCCATCGTCGAAGCCGGCGAAGCCGACTCTGCCGGTGCCGACTATTTTGTGGGCAAACGTGTCGACCAGCTCATGCAGGCCGATCCGCTCATCGACAGCATCATCCTCGGCTGCACCCATTTCCCACTGCTCCTCGACAGCATCCGCCGACATGTGCCACAGCAAGTGTCCATTATGAGTCAGGGCAACTATGTCGCCGACAGCCTCGCCAGCTACCTGCAGCGCCATACCGCTTTAGAGCAGTATTGCACGCGAGGCGCCACCACCCGCTATCTCACCACCGAGAATGCCGAGACCTTCCGCACCAAAGCCCAGCAGTTCCTTGGCGAAACCATTGCCGATGTCGAGAGCATACAGCTATTCTGACAAGCTTCACCCCCTTAGTCATCACTCTTTTTGATTTATTGCCGTCCGGTAAAAACGGACCTTTGGTTCACGCCGTTTTCCCGGACAGCAATCATCATCAATGTTCTTACCATAGTTTTCCTTGATTTTGGTCAAGGAATTTTAACATTATCGCTGTTTGCGGAAACAATTACAACAATTATTAAATTGAAGCCTTTTAGCAATGAATTTGTAAGAATAAAACCTAAAAAACGGCATTTTCGTAACTTGATTTCAGTCTAATTATGTTAACAAATGTTATATTTTGTAGGTTTTACGAGGGATTATTTGTTAGAAAAGATAAAAACGTGTACTTTTGCAGCATTGTTTTAAGGATTTCTGATAGTGATGCTCCTCTGCCCCAGAAGTAAAAGTATTATGAGAATCATTGAGACAACTCTTTTTGACGCGATAACAAAAAAACTCCAGTCTGGAGGTATTAGACATAACAGACAAGTAAGAAAGGTAAAAAGAAAAGTCAGTAGACAAGATAACGCACAGTAGCCAAGGTGACACACAAAAATGCCTGGCATCCCCATATATAATATATAATAAGGTAAAAAGATTGACAATAAGACACATCATTTTTTATAGAGTTTTTAAGTATTTAGTATGGAAAAAAGACTAACAATGTTTTTGGCCGCCCTGCTGCTGACAGCAGTTGGGGCGTTTGCCCAGACGCAAGTCAAAGGTACCGTAGTCTCACAGGAAGACGGACTGCCCATCGTGGGTGCCACCGTGATGATTGTGGGTACTAACGAAGGTACCGTGACAAATGTCAATGGTGAGTTCCAGCTGTCGGTGCCCTCGAGTGGTGCCACGCTGCGCATCTCCTATCTTGGCATGCAGACCATCGACGTGACAGCAGCGCGCACCATGCGCATTGAGATGCTGTCGGACAGTAAGGTCCTGAACGAGGTGGTCGTCACAGCCCTCGGTATCAGTCGTGAACAGAAGACACTGGGATATTCGGCCCAGACCATCGACAGTGACCAGCTGACCGAAGGTAAGCTGACCGACGTCACATCGGCCCTGGCCGGTAAGGTGGCCGGTCTGCAGGTGAACACGACATCGTCTGACCCCGGTCAGGCCAACTCGGTCATCATCCGTGGTATCAGCTCAATCAACGGTAACAACCAGCCGCTCTATGTCGTCGACGGTGTGCCCTTGCAGCAGACCACGTTCACCGGTAAGCGTGAGCAGAATTCCGACGAGATGGCAAATGCCGTCGGTGGTATCTCGAGCATCAACCCCAACGACATCGAGAATATGACCGTGCTGAAAGGCGCCGCCGCTACGGCCCTCTACGGCTCGCGTGCTGCCAACGGTGTCATCATGATTACCACCAAGAGCGGCAAGAAGCAGGGAAGCAAGAACTTCCAGATCAGCTATGACGGCAGTGTGCAGTGGCGCAGCGTCGCAACCCTGCCCAAGTTCCAGAACAAGTTCGGACAGGGATGGAACGGTGGTCAGACCTTCATCGAGAACGGTTCGTGGGGTCCCGAGATGGACGGTTCCACGCAGGTCTACGGTCCTATCTGGAATTACCAGCAGCTCATCCACAAGTATGAGGCTGTAGAGAACAACATCAGAGACTTCTTCGACACTGGTCTGTCGACGGCTCATAGCGTGTCGTTCAACGGCGTGAGCAACGACAGCAAGGTGACTTACTACCTCAGCTACTCGTACACCGGTGAGGATGGTATCATCCCCAGTGACAAAGACACTTACAAGCGTAACACCCTCGCCTATCGTGGCAGCTATGAGGCTACCAAGTGGCTGAAGCTCTCTTCGAGTGTCAACCTCTCCAACAGCAAGACCAACACGGTAGCCACCTTCCAAGGTGCTTCGATGGTTGACGGTATCTATGAGTTCCCGCGCGACCTCAGCCTCGTCGACCGTAAGAACCTCAACTCGGCCTTCGATACCCCGGAGGCTTGGTATACGCCCTATGGCATCACCAACCCCTACTGGGCCATTGAGAACAACTACAACCACAACGATGCCAAGCAGGTCTTCGGTAAGATACAGGCCGACATCAAGCCCATGAAGCAGCTCACCCTGACCTATCGCTATGGCTTCGACTATACTGACTACGACCACAAGATCGGCGTGCCCGAGATTGCGCTCGACGATGCCCTCATCAACAACGACTATGGCTATCCTCCTTCAAGCATGAACCAGTCGGGTCTTGTCGCAACCACCTATCTGCGCAAGTATGAGACCAACCACGACTTCCTCGCCAACTGGCGCGACAAGTATCTCGACAACAAACTCGACGTGAATGTGGTGGCTGGTGTAAACATGAATGAGCGATATTCTACATATTCAGAAAACCAGACCGACGGACTGACCTTCTATTCTGGTTTCTGGGATCTGAGCAACGGTGCTACAAAGACCACTATCTCTGAGAGCCAGAGCAAGCGTCGCTCGGTAGGTGTCTTTGGCGATGTTACTCTGGGTTGGGACGACATGCTGTTCCTCGACCTGACAGCCCGTCAGGACTGGTCGTCAACGCTGCCGCTGGCAAAGAACCACTACTTCTATCCCGGTGCAACGCTGAGCTGGATCTTCACAGAGCTCATCGAAAAGAACGACATCCTCGACTTCGGTAAGGTGCGCCTGGCTTATGGTAAGACCGGTAACGATGCCGGTGTCTACCTCGTAAATCCCCGCTTCGCACAGGGCTATTCCGACGGTTACTACGGATCAGACCTGACAACCTTCCCCTTCAACAGAGTGAACGCTTTCCAGACAGCTGCCACCGCAGGTAGTGCTTCGCTGAAGCCCGAGATGACCACTGAGTTTGAACTTGGTCTGAACCTGGCACTGCTGCACAACCGCATCAACATCGACTTCTCCTGGTATAACCGTAACACCAACGACCAGATCTTCACGCTGCCAGTTGACCCCGCCACCGGTTACAACTGGATGGTGACCAACTTCGGTAAGGTGCGCAACAACGGTATCGAGTTGATGATCAATACCACGCCCGTCCGCACCCGCGACTTCCGTTGGGACTTGGGCTTCAACTTTGCCAAGAACAACAACAAGGTCGTATCTCTGCCTGAGAGCCTCGAAGGTGGTATGGTCAACATCAATGGCTTCTCGGCTGGTAACGATGCCGTCTACATGCGTGCCGTCGAAGGACTGCCCATGGGCGAGCTCTACACCTATCTGCCACAGTATGACGAAGAAGGTCATATCATTGTCGGCGAGAGCGGACAGCCCCTGCTCACCGACGAGGTGCAGGACACCGGCAAGAATGTCAATCCCGACTGGACCGGCGGTATCACCACTGCCCTCACCTGGAAAGGCCTGTCACTCAGCGCAGCCCTCGACATCCGTAAGGGTGGATACATGTTCTCTCGCACAAAGAACCTCATGCAGTTCACCGGTAACGGCTATATGACGACCTACAACGACCGTAACCCGTTCATCATTCCTAACTCCGTATTGGGTGCATACGATGCCGATGGCAATCTGGTCGTTGTCGGAGAGAACACGACCCCCATCACGCTTGCTGATGGCACCTACCAGGATTATTTCAACAATTATGGAGCATGTGAAGGCGGTGAGTTCTATCTGCTCGACCGCTCCTATGTCAAGCTGCGCAACGTCACGCTGGCATATCAGCTGCCCAGACAATGGGTGAGCAAGGCCTATCTGAGTGAAGTTACATTGTCGCTGTTTGCCAACAACCTGTTCACATGGACTCACAAGGCTAACCACTATATCGACCCTGAAGCCAGCTCGTATGGTAACGACCTCGAAGGCATGTTCGGTGAACTCTACTCGAACCCCGCCTGCCGCACCTTTGGTTTCAATGTAGGTATTAAATTCTAATTGAATGGAGGACAAACGTATGAAGAAATTTGTATTATTATCAACCATCGTCTTTGGACTGGCCACCGTTTCGTGCGACAGCTACTTAGACATCAATGAAGACCCGAACTCACCTGCCGAGGCCAACATGACCACC
>Ga0310697_10006929_pt1 | contig 10713 bp, 7 predicted proteins | sample 172DNAGHGlowgp2_FD_203883 | JGI IMG/M metagenome (GOLD analysis project Ga0310697, IMG submission 203883) | Sheep rumen microbial communities from Palmerston North, Manawatu-Wanganui, New Zealand - 1728 DNA GHGlow gp2 (v2) (version 2) | ecosystem: Host-associated > Mammals > Digestive system >...
TTTGTTCATTGCCCGGTTATTTTGCGCCCACTTCTTGTGTTATGTATTATAGTAAGTCTATTTCTTGGGGGCTAAGCCCTGTGTATTTGGCAATTAGGTCGGTAGGCATGCCGTCGGTTTTCATTTTTTGCGCGTTTTCGCGATTAGCCTGAGCCATGCCCTGAGCCATGCCCTGAGCCATGCCCTGAGCCATGCCTTGAGCCATGCCCTGAGCCATGCCCTGCTTATATCCGTGGCGAATGGCGCCGCGCTCGTTGTAGACAGCATCCCAGTAGTATTCGTAGGCGTTCAATTCCTTTTCGTTGTAGGCCGACTTCTCCAGTATTTTAAGTGCTTTGCTGGTTTCGGGGGTCTCAAGTAGTTCGGAAGGAACTTCCTCTGTATCGCCATCTATCTCGGTGAGGAAACGCAGCCACAACACGGCCATCTTCTTTTCTTTGATGCTCTGAGGCTTGAATTTCGGCAGTTCCACGAATATGAAGCGCAGCCCCTCGATGATGCGATCGCTATGTTCCATGTTGACAATGGCATAGTCGTGGTAGAACTCGTCGGGGCCGGCGTCGAAGCCCACATCGTTGATGAGGTTCAGCGAATAGACGGGCTGAAGCAGCGAATAGTCTTCGCTCGTGCCAAGCTGCTTCACCACAGCCTTCGAGGCATTGAGAATCACGCGCTGCTCAAACTCGTTGTTCCAGTTCATCTGCATCTCCACGATGAAATGGCGCCCACCCGTCTCCTTGCAGCGCACGTCCACCACACTGTTCTTTTTTCCGGGATTCTCCGGCACCATCTCCGGTGTCATATATTCCACTTGCTCTATACGCTTCCCCTCGTCGAGTGGCAGCAGGGCATTGAGCAAACTCATCACCAGGTCTTCGTGCTCGCCGAACACCTTTTTGAAGGTGAGGTCGGCCTTCGGGTTCAGGTATTTTCCTTTCATCTCTATTCTTACGCTTTATAATGCTTTCGTCTTTTTGCCGAGGCAAAGTTAGGAATTATTTCTGAGACTACAAAGAAAAAACGTATCAAAAAACCACCGGGTATTGTTACTTCACTTCTTCACTTCTTCCCACATCAGCACAGAACCGTTGCGACGTGCAGGGTCGGGACCTGCGAAGTCCATGGAGTAGGGGCTGCCGGTAGATGGCGACTTGCCTAAGTAGCGGTGGTTCTTCAGCGAGAGCAGCATGAAGTCGTGGTCGAGGAAGTCCTGCCAGAGGAACTCGGTACTGTTGATGTCATCGGTGGTGCGGAGGGTGTTCATGTCTATCTTGTCGGTGAAGCGCACGTCACCAGGCAGGCCATTTCCGTAGACTTTCACATAGCGTCCGTCGGCACATTGCAGTGCCACCTTACCCTGGCCACGGTCGATGACACGGAAGTGAGTCAGCTCGCTGTTGTCACCGGGACGGGTGTCGTAGAGCACGCCGTGCTTCAGGGCTATGGCCGGACGCCCCGTTGCCTTGTTGATGATACGGATAGTCTTGCCATAGGGAATGTTTCCGCTACGGTCGGCGCAAGGCTCCTCGACGGTGAAGTTGTCGAACTCGGCATAGCCACCTTGCTTACCTTTTACATTAAAGGCAAAGAGGGCATGGCGCGAACCCTGGAAGGAGATTAGCTGGTACGACAGCGGCATCATTCGGCCCAAGGTCTGGAACCTCACGCCGTCAGTGGAGTAGGCATACTGAGCCTGGTCGTTGTCGTAGTCGCCGATACAACGGAGCCATATCTTGGCGGATGACTGAAGATGGAGGGTGGAGGGAGCGATGTCGACGGTGTCGTTGGTCAGCTGCTCGAAGCAGCGGAGCGTAAGTTCTTTACCCTCCTTGACGATGCCAATCCACGAACAAGGCACATTGATATTGCCCAGACCGCAGACATCGCCTTCCTTCATACCCTTAGTGTAGAGCTCGACGGTGGCGACGGACTTCGGTCCGATGACGCGCTGCGTCAGCGTATTGCGGGCCCACATCAGCTGTTCGGCGGGCTGCGACTGTATGCGCAGCTTTCCGCCCTTCAGACTCCACAGCTTGTCGTCGGGGTTGTGGTTCCACTGCCAGATGGGCTTCAGTCCTGATCCCGAGGTACGAGATGCGAACTGCGAGGTACGAGTGTAGTTGAAGTCGTCAGACCGGTCGTAGGGAGCGCGCAGCTCCTGAGGCCCGTCGCCGACACCGTAGCAGCCAAGGACGGTGCCAGGCTTGTACCATGTACGCGGCGCACGGCCGAGGTTGCCTTTGAGTCCTATCATCGGCCAGCCGTCGACCCACGTGATGGGCATCAGACATACGGTGCGGCCAATGGAGTGGAAGTCCTGCATGAAGAGTGCCCACCACGAGCCGTCCTTATACTGAACGATGCCGCCCTGATGGGCGTTAGTGCAGGCGGTGGCATCGTTGTCGACAGGACCGAGACGGAACTGCGTGCCGTCCTCGCCGATGCGGTATTTCGTGCCGCGTGGCACCTGCGTCAGCGAGGCGGCATGGTAGCCGTAGGTCTCGTCGGCGGTGATGACGCGTGTCTCGTAGGGGCCCCAGATGCTCTTCGAGCGTGAGCAGAGCGTGCGGCCGTTGGGTGAATAGTCGGTGGAGATAAGGTAGTACATGCCGTCAATCTTATACATATGGTGTCCTTCGCCCACGCCGTTGCCCTCGGGGATGATGACGCGTTCGGTACCTTCGATGGGACCGCTCATGTCGGGTTTCAGCTCCGTACACTTCACTGTGCCGTAGCCGTGTATGGCATACACCTTGCCGTCGTCGTCAAAATGGACGGCCAGATCGTAGATGTTGCCCTGCATATTGTGGTGCGTCCACGGTCCGCGAATGTCCTTGGCGGTGTAGCACTGCAGGCCCTTGCCGTTTATGTTCGAGAAGACGTAGAACTGTCCGTTGGCATAGCGGATGGCTGGTGCCCAGATGCCCTGGCCGTAGATCTCCTGGTGGTTCTTCAGCGCGAAACGGTCCTCGGGAAAGTCGAACCGGTCGAAGCAGTAGCTGATGTTCTCCCAGTTCACCAGGTCTTTCGAGTGTAGGATGACCAGTCCCGGCACGGTATGCATCGTCGTGCCGGCCAGGTAATAGTCGTCGCCAACGCGGAGAATGTCGGGATCGGAGAACTCGTCGTAGAACAGCGGATTGGTGAACGTGCCGTTGCCGTTGTCGGCCGTCCACGACTTAGTTTGAGCCTGCGCACCGCTGAAGAGCAGAGCTGTCATTGCCGTAGTCAGTAATAGTCTTTTCATTATGGGTTATGTTACGTTTGGATTAAGGTTTCGTCCAAGGAAGAAACGCCGTGTAAAGGCGAAGAAGATGATGACACCTGCCGCATTCACTCCGGCAACGGTCCAGAAGGCCGCGTTGTAGCCGAAGTACTCGCTGATGACTCCCCCGACGAGGATGCCGAGGCCCATGCCAACGTCCCACGAGACGAGTATTGTGCTGTTGGCCGTGCCACGCTGGTTGTTGGGTGCCACGCTGATGGTCATGTTCTGGAACGCAGGCCACATGTGGCCGTTGCCCAGTCCGATGAGCAGTGCCGAGGCATAGTAGCCCAGTATCATTGAACATGAAACATTTAGCATTGAACATCCTTGCATCCCATTGGCAGCAAGCGAGCAGAGCGGGGCGTTGAGTATCGGCCATTGCTGTGCCAGCGTAGGTACTAAAATAAATAAGGTGTAGCCCACAAGCGAGACAACCATTCCCTCGGCGGCATTGTGCGTGACACATCCCTGGCGCAGGGCTCTGCCGCCTTGCAGGCGCGAGGCTATCAATCCTATGGAGCAGAGCATGAAATATGTCCCGGTGCTGCCGCTGATGCCCAGCACCTCCTTGCCGTAGATAGCGAGGTAGTTGCTCAGCACGCCGAAGCAAAAGCCAAAAGCCACCATATTGACACCCAACAGCCAGCCGCGCACAAGGAAGAAGCGGTCGAGAGACAGTTTCTTTCGAGTGATTTTGTCCCTCGACACCCTCACCGTCGCATCGACAGCCAGTCCGGCGAACGCCACTGCCAGGGCTATCCAGAACAGCAGCTCGAAGCTGTGGGTGTAGCGGTAGATGAAGATACCTATGGTAGGCGCTATGGCCATAGCGAGATTGTTCGACAATCCGTAGTACCCAATGCCCTCAGTACGACGGATCGACGGCAGCACGTCGATGGCTACCGTGGAGTTGGCTACCGTCAAGGCCCCGAAGGGACCACCGTGAAGGGTACGCACGATGGTGAACAGCAGCAGCGTCGAGGCCGCCAGATAACCAGCAAAGAAGATGGCGAAGGTGACATAGCAGGCAAGAAGCACGGTCTTACGCGGAAAAGAATCAACAAAAAAGCCACTGAACGGTCGACACAGCAGGGCCGTCAGCGTATATCCCGACAACACCAGGCCGATGACATCCTTCGTTGCAGCGAAGTGCTCGCTTAGGTACAGCGGCAGTAGTGGCGTGAGAACATAAAAGGCGAAGAAAAGGGCAAAATTTGCCACCATCACCTTACAATAGTCGGGGTTCCAAAGTCTATCTTCTGACATTCCGACGGCAAAAGTACTAAAAAAAGTCGAATCTTTGCGCATTACCGAAAAAAAAGTAGTATATTTGCAGCTCGAAAGAAATCAACAAGAGATTAAAGGACAAAAAGATATGGAAAAGAAACTGCTATTAGGCGACGAGGCGATAGCCTTGGGTGCAATACACGCCGGACTGTCGGGAGTGTATGCATATCCGGGAACGCCCTCGACGGAGATCACAGAGTTTATCCAGGCTAACGCCCTGGCAAAGGAGCGCGGCATTCACAGCCGCTGGTCGACAAACGAGAAGACGGCCATGGAGGCCGCCCTGGGAATGTCGTTCATGGGCAAGCGCGCCCTGGTGTGCATGAAGCACGTCGGACTGAACGTCTGCGCCGACCCGTTCGTCAATAGCGGCATGACGGGTGTTAACGGCGGAGTGGTAGTGCTCGTGGCCGACGACCCGTCGATGCACTCCAGCCAGGACGAGCAGGACTCCCGCTTCTACGGGAAGTTCGCACTCATACCCACCTTCGAGCCCAGCTCGCAGCAGGAGGCCTACGACATGATGGCCGATGCCTTCGACTACTCAGAACAGCAGCAGCTGCCGGTACTGATGCGTGTCACCACACGTATGGCCCACAGCCGTGCCGTCGTAGAGTGTGTTGACGTTCCGCGTCAACAGAATGCCCTCAACTACAATGCCGTTGCCAAGAACTGGGTGCTGCTGCCCGCCAATGCGCGTAAGCGTAACGACATAGTAACCGCACAGCAGGCTCAGCTCGAGGAGGATGCCTGCCGTTCGGCATACAACAAGTACATTGATGCCGACGACCACAAGCTCGGAATCATTGCCAGCGGCATCGGCTTCAACTACGTCAACGAGTGCTTTGCCGGCAAGGTGCCCTACCCCGTGCTGAAGATTTCGCAGTACCCGCTGCCGAAACAGCTGGTGCGCCGTCTGTTGGCCGAGTGTCAGGAGGTGCTCATCGTCGAGGAGGGGCAGCCCTTCATCGAGGACATCGTGCGCGGTGTCAGCGACGCCTCAAACGTCAAAGGCAAGCTCGACGGCACGCTGCCGAGAACGGGCGAGCTGAACCCCGACATAGTGAAGAAAGCCCTCGGTATGGAGACAGGCCAGTGCTTCGATCCGTGCGCCGACGTAGCACCGCGTCCGCCGGCACTGTGCCAAGGCTGCGGACACCGTGATGTCTACGCCGCACTGAACGAGGTGCTGCGCGAGTATGACAACCCGCGCGTCTTCGGCGACATAGGCTGCTACACGCTGGGCTTCCTGCCACCGTTCCACGCCATACACTCATGTGTCGACATGGGAGCCTCGATAACCATGGCCAAGGGCGCCGCCGATGCAGGACAGTGGCCCGCCGTGGCTATTATCGGCGACTCGACGTTCACCCACAGCGGCATGACAGGACTGCTCGACGCCATCAACGAGAATGCAGACATCACGGTCATCATCAGCGACAACCTGACGACGGGCATGACGGGAGGCCAGGATTCGGCAGGGACGAACAAGTTCGAAGCCATCTGCCGCGGACTCGGGCTCTCCGACGAGCACCTCAAGGTCGTCGTACCGCTACCGAAAAACATGCCAGAGATTACTCAGGCCATACGCGACGAGATAAACTACCACGGCACCAGTGTCATCATACCGCGACGAGAGTGTATGCAGACACTACAGCGACACCTGAAGCAGAAGAAGGCGCAGAAATAATTCCTAATGGCGTAATAACGTTGTAACGCAAAACGTTATGACGAAACAACGAAAGACAGAAAAATGAAAACCGACATAATACTTTGCGGCGTAGGCGGACAAGGAATCCTCTCTATAGCCACCATCATAGGCGAAGCCGCCATGAACGAGAACCTTTACATCAAGCAGGCCGAGGTACACGGAATGTCTCAGCGCGGAGGCGACGTACAGTCGAACCTGCGCATCTCGAGCGAGCCAATAGCCAGCGACCTCATAGCACGCGGTTCGGCAGACGTCATCATCTCGATGGAGCCCATGGAGGCACTGCGTTACCTGCCGTTCCTGAAGCGCGACGGATGGATCATCACCTCGGCAACACCGTTCGTCAACATACCCAACTACCCCGACATGGAGGTCATCAACGCCGACCTGAAGAAGCTGCCCAACGTCATCAGTATCGACATCGAACAGATGGCGAAGGACAACGGTGTGCCCCGCTCGGCAAACGTCATACTCTTAGGAGCTGCACAGAAAGCCCTCGGCATCGAGTACGAGAAGCTGGAGCAGGCCATCCGCCGCGTCTTCGCACGCAAAGGCGATGCCGTCGTCGAGGCCAACATCAAGGCACTGGCTGTCGGCAGGGCTAACAGTTAGGCTCTTCGCAAAAAGATAACAGATAAGGATAGTGACTTTTTTCTAACACTGTTATGAAAGAAACACCAATAAAGAGAGAGACCGTCGACAGACTGATAGCACAGTTGGGCATTCAGGACTTTGCCAAGGCCACCATCCGCGAGGTGAAGCAGGTGGCGGCAATGGCGGAGAAAGAGAGCGGTGTAGAGTTCATCAAGATGGAGATGGGTATACCCGGACTGCCTGCCGCCAAGGTGGGTGTCGACGCACAGATACGTGCGCTTCAGGACGGCATAGCACACTCCTACCCCGACATCCAGGGCTATCCCGAACTGAAGCGTCAGGCTTCACGGTTCGTCAAGGCATTCATCGGCGTAGACATCAACGCCGAGGGCTGCGTGCCTGTCACCGGTTCCATGCAGGGCACCTTCGCGTCGTTCCTCACCTGCTCGCAGGCCTGCAGACAGAAAGACACCGTGCTGTTCATCGACCCGGGTTTCCCCGTGCAGAAGATGCAGCTGCAGGTGCAGGGAGTGAGTTATGAGACGTTTGACGTCTACGACTTCCGAGGCGAGAAGCTCGGACCGCAACTCGAAAGCTACCTCGCGAAAGGCAATATCTGCGCCATCGTCTACTCCAATCCCAACAACCCGTCGTGGGTGTGCCTGACGGAAGAGGAGCTCCAGACCATAGGACAGCTGGCGACACACTACGACTGCATGGTGATGGAAGACCTGGCATACTTCGCCATGGACTTCCGTCAGGATCTCTCCCGTCCCTTCGAGCCGCCATATCAGCCGTCAGTAGCACGGTACACCGATAACTACATGCTGCTCATCAGCGGCTCCAAGGCCTTCAGCTATGCTGGAGAGCGCATAGGAGTGGTGTGCATCAGCGACAAGCTGTTCCACAGACATTTTGAGGACCTGTCGGCACGCTACGAGGGACTGCCCTTCGGACTGGTGTTCTCGACACGCATGCTCTATGCACTGTCAAGCGGCACGAGCCACTCAGCACAGTACGCACTGGCGGCAATGTTCCGAGCTGCGTGCGACGGCGACTACGACTTCCGCTCGGAGGTGAAGGTCTACGGCGACCGCGCCCACAAGCTGAAGGAGATATTCTGCCGCCACGGATTCCACATAGTCTACGACCGCGACCTCGACCGCCCCGTTGCCGACGGATTCTACTTCACCATAGGCTACGGCAACATGACAAGCGGCGAACTGGCACGCGAACTGATGTACTATGGTGTCAGCGCTATCTGCCTCATCACCACCGGCTCGCATCAGGAAGGTCTGCGCGTCTGCACGTCGTTCATCGAAGACCACCAGTACGCACAGCTCGACGAGCGCATGGCAGTATTCGCAGAGAACAATCCTTTTGAAAAACGAAGATTGAAGATTGACAACTGAAGAATGAAGTTGTTTCGTGTAGAACAAAAAGTGGAGAGTTGAAAGAATAACTATGGAACTATTTGACAACAGATACAGGCAGGAGAAGCTGCTTGGACAAGGAGCATTCTCTGAGGTCTGGAAGGTTACAGACACTCAGACGGGCGTGACGCTGGCACTGAAAATCTACAGCCCGTCGAACGGACTGGCCGACGACGGAATAGCCCTGCTGACGCATGAGTTCACGCTGATGGTTGATGTCAGCCACAAAAACCTGCTGCGCCCGCTGTTCTACGCCACCTGCGACCGACGGCCGTACCTCATACTGCCCTTCTGTAAGAACGGAAACATCCACAAGATGCTGGGCAAGATGAAGGAGGATCAGGCGTGGAAGCTGATACGCGACACCGCCAGCGCACTGGCGTACCTGCACGCTCGCCGTCCGCCGATAATCCACCAGGACATAAAGCCCGACAACATACTGATTGGCGACGACGGGTCGTACATGCTCACCGACTTCGGTGTCAGCACGCAGACGAAGACATCGATGAGCCGCGTCTCAAACCAGGAGATGTCGCTACTCTCGGCAGGCACAATATCGTATATGGCTCCCGAACGGTTCTCGCGGAACAACATTCCCATCATGGCAAACGACATCTACTCGCTCGGCTCTACGGTCTACGAGATGGTGTCGGGATTCCTGCCCTTCGGCAACGACGGCGGACTGCTGCAGAAGAAAGGTGCCGACATACCTGAGCTGCAGGGTGACTTCTCGCCGCTGCTGAAGAAGACGCTTGAGAAATGTCTCGAGGCAGAGCCGTGGGCACGTCCCACCGCCGACAAGCTGGAAGCCATTGCCAACGAGGCACTGAACAATCCCGCCTCGCGCAACACCATACCGGCAGAACTGAGCGACAGCCCTACCGAGAATGAGAGCACGAAGACAGCGGCATCAGAATCGTCGAAGGAAACACGCATCATGACCCCCCAGCAGATGGACGAGCTGAGGAAGACGGTCTCAGCTTCGGCGGCAGCGTCAGGGTCTGATGTCGCCAAGCGCACAGTGATGGGAGCATCGAGCCACGCCTCGCTCGACCCCAACAGTTTAGGCGGCTCATACGACGGACAGCCAGGACGTTCGCACAAAGGGCTGATAGTAGGCATCGTTGTGGCATTGCTTGTCATTGCTGCCGGTGCCGCCGTATGGTGGTTTGACCCATTCGGACTCAAGGAGCCTGCACAGGAGGAGATTGTACTCACCCCCGAAGAGCTCCAGAAGGCCGACTTTGACGAAGCCCTCTCACTACTTAGCAATACCGCTGCTGACAGTGTGCGCGCCGGTCTCGACAAGATGAAGGTGCTCGCTAACGACGGCTATGCCGATGCAGTCTACGAGGTAGCGTTCACCTACGGATGGATCAACGACACAGAATCCGACCGCCGCAAAGTGGCTTTAGGATGGCAGCTTCATAATGACGAGGAATTCGCCGGTGCTCCACTGTCTAACGACACCAACCACGAGGCTATAACATGGATGCAGAAAGGCATAGACATGCAGGTTGACAAGTCATACATATTGGGCTATTACCTCTCTTTCTATCATCTATTTGGACTATCCACCGAAAGAGACGAGAAGAAGGCTGACGCTCTGCTGAACCAGGCTTTAGAGGAGGCGAAGAAGAGTAATGACACGTTCTACGTGGGCAAGATAGAGAAGACTATAAAGGGTCTACACCAATAATACTGAATAAGTAAGAAAAGCAACGATGACGAAACAAAGGATTTCACATTTCCTCTGCCAACATATCGCAGCACCTGCTGCGATGCTACTGTTTGCTGCTGCCGCACAAGCGCAGATACCCTACTGGTCGCTACACCCCAAGTACGACGAGATCCGTCTGCTTGGCAACGGATACTACGTGGTGAAGCAGAACGGCAAGTACGGCATGATGGACAGCAAGGAGACGGAGGTGGTGCCCATCACGTACACGCAGATTACGGAGTTCAAGAACGGCTACGCACTGCTCTACAACAGCAGCGGCTATCCGGGATATGTCAGCGACCGCGGTAAGGTAACGGCCATAGACACCAAGACCACTTACATCGAGAGTAAGAACCCGCGCTTCTACGACGGCTACGTACACGTGAGCGAAGCAAAGAAGCACTACTTCCTAAGGGCCTCCGACAACAAGACCATCGGTCCGTACATCTGGTGCACGGACTTCTCCGAAGGCTACGCCGTGGCATGGGTACCGAAGTCGCTGAAGCACTTCTTCGACGGCGAGAACACGATCAGGCTCATCAGCGCGAGCTCAGGCGAGCCGCTTGAGATGAACCTCGGCGAGTACGATGTCGACGACATAGACTTCATATCGTCGGTGAGCAACGGCAAGTGTATCATGTCGCTGAAGAAGCGCTTCTACTGGTACAACATCAGCACCCGTACGCTCACGCCCATACAC
>Ga0310697_10006930_pt1 | contig 10713 bp, 11 predicted proteins | sample 172DNAGHGlowgp2_FD_203883 | JGI IMG/M metagenome (GOLD analysis project Ga0310697, IMG submission 203883) | Sheep rumen microbial communities from Palmerston North, Manawatu-Wanganui, New Zealand - 1728 DNA GHGlow gp2 (v2) (version 2) | ecosystem: Host-associated > Mammals > Digestive system >...
GGAGACACTGCTGCAAGAGCAGGACCACCCATACATCGCCATCGGAGAGGTGGGGCTGGACTACTACTGGGACCGCTCGAAATACGAAGAGCAGCAGGAGGCTTTCGCCATACAAGTGGAATGGGCCGTCAAGTACGGACTGCCGTTGATGATCCACACCCGCGACGCACACCGCGAAATGGTGCAAGTGCTCAGGGAAATCCTGAATCGACATCGCGACATCTCGGAATCCCGACATCCCGAAATATCGACATCTCGACATCCCGACATCGCTACATTCTCCGGTGTCTTCCACTGCTTCGGCGGCAGCGCCGAGGAAGCCGCAGAGCTGCTGGGCTTCGAAGGCTTCATGCTCGGAATAGGAGGCGTGGTGACCTTCAAGAAGAGTCCCCTGCCCGCAGTGCTCCGCGAGGCGGTGCCCCTGGAACGCATCGTACTGGAGACAGACGCGCCCTATCTGGCACCCGTTCCCCACCGCGGAAAACGCAACGAAACGGCCTACGTCACGGACGTCATTGCGAAGCTCGCCGAAATTTATGAGCGAGATGCACAGGAAGTGGCACGAATAACGACAGAAAATGCCCTAAAAACATTCCCGAAAGCCAAATAAATGGCACTTTATGCCACAAAAAACAAGAAAATTACCCCCGAAAGCAAAGTTTTTTGAGGAAAATGGCGGGAGTAAGCAAAAAAAAGGATATTTTTGTAGCGAATTTACGCGAAGTAGAGCGAATAACAAACAAAAAAATAACAAATCATTCATCATTAAACCAAAAACAAAATGAAAAAGTATTTTGCAATTGTTGCAATGGTGGCTGCCTGCACTTTTGGCATGACACCCTCCGTGATGGCTCAGGACGAAGTAGCTGACGAGGCTGCTGCTACCGAGCAAGTCGTTGACACCGCTGAAGCTGTCGCTGACAGCGTAGAGGCCGAAGCACCCGCACCCGCTGTGGAAGAAGTGGCCGCTCCCGTGGAAGAAGAACAAGGCCTGCACAAGACCCTGAAGACAAAGTTCATCGAAGGTGACGCAGGCTTCATGAGCCTCGTTGCCATCGCACTCGTGCTCGGCCTCGCATTCTGCATCGAGCGCGTCATCTATCTGACCCTGGCCCAGGTGAACACCCGCAAGTTCGTGGACACCGTACGCAGCAAGGTCGAAGCCGGCAAGCTGCAGGAAGCCATCGACTACTGCGCTGGCACACGCGGCCCCGTGGCTCAGATCTCCAAGAAGGCTATCCAGTGCCTCAACAGCACCGACCAGAACGACATCGCCACCATCGAGCGTAATATCAATACCGAGGCAGAAGTGCAGGGCGCTTACCTCGAGGAGAACTGCTCATGGATCACCCTGTTCATCGCCATGGCCCCGTCACTCGGCTTCCTCGGAACTGTGATCGGTATGGTCCAGGCATTCGATGACATCGAGCGCGCCGGCGATATCAGCCCGACAGTCGTTGCAGGAGGTATGAAGGTCGCACTTATCACCACCATCTTCGGTATCATCGTCGCCCTCGTACTCCAGGTCTTCTACAACTACATCCTCTCCCGCATCGAGGCCCTCAACTCCAACATGGAAGAGACCGCTATGGGTCTGCTCGAGATGTGCGTGAAGTCCCCCAAGTGTCAGAAGTAAGTTTATTTGACGATTTCACCATTTCACCACTTCACCCAATCACGTCCCCTGCGGGCATGACGAGTGAAGGACGAAAAGCAAATCGTAAATCGTAAATCGTAAAATCGTAAAATTAAACTATGAAACTCGAAAAATTGTCAAAAACAGCACTGTACACTTGCATCGGAATCGGTGTCGTCTGTTTCGCCTTGTTCTTCCTGGTGGACTACAGCAACATGGATTTTGACGGCGTACACGTGTCTCCGGCACTGACGGATCTGATCCTGATTCTCATGTATGCACTGTTCGTTGTCACCGCTGGCCTGACCATCTGGAGCCTCATCCGTGGCGGCATGGTCAACTCGGGTAACAATGGCCCCAGCCCCACCGGCATCGCCGGCGGCAAGGTGGCTCTGTGCACATGGGGTGCTGTCATCGTCGCTCTGGTCATCGGCCTCGTTGCCGGCATGGGCGAGGAGCCCTACACCACCAACTCCGGCGTGACCACCTCTGCCGGAATGGTCACCGTGGTCGATATGTGGCTCTGGGCCATCTACATCCTGGCCATCGTAGCCATCATCGCAGTCGTCGTCAGCATGAGCGGCTACCTCACCAAGAGCGCTACCCCGAAGGAATAACAATTCGTAAAGTTGTAAACCTTTAAATTGTCCAATTAAACTATGGCAAGAAAGAAAAAGAAAGTGCCAGGGTTGAATTCCAGTTCTACTGCGGACATCTCGTTCATCCTGCTCATCTTCTTCCTGGTGACCACCTCTATGGACACCGACATGGGTCTGGCCCGTCGCCTGCCCCAGCCCCCCGAAAAGGATCAGGAAGATGCACAGATCGACGTGAAGGAGCGCAACGTGCTGAACGTCCGACTCAACGCCGCCGGCAACCTGATGTGCAACCACGATTTCATCGACATCAAGGAGCTGCGCGCGCGTGCCAAGGAGTTCATCGAGAACAAGAACAACTCTCCCAAGCTGCCCGAGAAGCATGCAAAGGTCATCGACCTGCTCGGTACCTGCTACGTCACCGACAAGCATGTCATCTCCGTGCAGACCGACCGTGGCACGCCCTATAACATCTATTTCCAGGTGCAGAACGAGCTCGTGGCTGCCTACAACGAGCTGCGCGACGACTTGGCCATCGCCAAATTCGGTCACCCCTACGCCCGCTGCAGCGAAGACCAGCAGATTGCCGTCCGCACCTACTATCCCCAGAAGATTTCTGAGGCCGAACCTAAAAACTATGGAGGAAACTAATCATGGCAAGAAACAAGGAAAAAAGAGAAATGCCCGAGATGAACACCTCATCTCTGCCTGACTTGATCTTCACCATCCTGTTCTTCTTCATGATCGTGACCACCATGCGTGAAGTCACCCTGAAGGTGAAGTTCACCGTTCCCTCTGGTACGGAACTCGAGAAACTGGAGAAGAAGTCGTGTGTGTCGTTCATCTACGTAGGTCCCCCCACCGACCAGCTGCGCGCTCAGATGGGTAGCGGCACACGTATCCAGCTGAACGACCGCTACGCCGAGCCCAAGGAAGTCATGGACTTCGTGGCCCAGGAGCGTACGACGATGTCCGACCCTGCATCGCAGGTCATGTCCATGAAGATTGACCAGCACACGCAGATGGGTATCATCACCGACATCAAGGAAGTGCTGCGTAAGTCTTGGGCGCTGAGGATTAACTACTCCGCCACACGCCGTAATTAATCCGCGGAACCCGCGACTTTGAACATACAAGGAAGCGGCGACCTCACACCTGGGGTTGCCGCTTTCACTATCATACATGGATTATCAACATTTCACACTCTAATCTCAGCTCATTGCAATGATCCAAGGAACCATCGACCAGTTAGACCAACAGATATTAGAGCTCATCGCCAGCGATGCACGCAAGCCCTTCCTGGAAGTAGCCAGGCAGTGCGGAGTCAGCGGCGCTGCCATCCACCAACGCATACAGCGCCTCTTCAAGCTCGGCATACTCAAGGGCTCGCAATTCATCCTCGACCCGGGCAAGATCGGCTACGACACCTGCGCCTACGTGGGTATCTACCTCAAGGAGCCGTCGGACTTCGACCGCGTGATGGAAGAGATCACCAAGATCCCCGAAGTCGTAGAATGCCATGTCACCACCGGCGGCTACGATATGTTCGTGAAGCTCTACGCGCGCAACAACGCCCATCTGATGGAGATCATTCAGGACAAACTGCGCCCACTGGGACTGCAGCGCACCGAATCCATCATCAGCTTCCACGAGGCCTTCATACGCCAGATGCCCATTCCGCAACAACAAGGATAGAAAAACGAGGCACCCCGGCCGGGGCGCCTCGTCCTTTTTTTTGATATCCTGCCTCAGAGCAGCATATATTGCTTGGGAGAGTAGCCGGTCATCTTCTTGAAGAAACGGCCGAACATACTCTGCGAGGGGAAGTTCAGCTTGTCGCTGACCTGCTTCACGCTCATCGTGCCCTCGCGCAGCAGGGCCTTGGCCTCCAAAGCCACATAGTCATCAATCCACTGCATACCATGTTTGCCGCTGACCTCCTTGACGATGGTCGAGAGGTATTTGGGTGTGAGACACAGGCGGTCGGCATAGAAACTGATGCTGCGCTCCTGCGTGAAGTGCTGCTCCAGCAGCGTCAGGAAATCACGGAAGATCTGTTCCTTGCGGCCCACGGGCTTGCGCAGTTCCGGATGATGCACGCCCTCCCTGGAGGAGACGCTCTTCAGGATCCATATCTCGCAGTAGCGCTGGAGGACCTCTTTCTTCATCTCATAATCCGGCTGCCGCAACTCCTCCTTGATGAGGTTGTACATTTTCAGGCCGATGGCCTGCGTCTCCTGCGGGACATCATTGACGGAGAAATTATAGTAGCGATGCGCCAGGTCTATGTGTATGCCGAAACTCTTCTGGATAGAGTCTATCACCTCCGGCGCCAGCATCATGCAGAAGTAGCGCAGGGACTCCGAACGCTCTAAGACCTGAAAGATGCAGCCGGGGAAGAGACTCAGCGTCTGGCCACCATGGACCTCCACATCCTGCAGGTTCACCTTCAGGTGCATGTAGCCCTCAATCAGGTTCAGCGTCATCATCGACTCGCTCTTTATGGGGAACCGGACTTCACGAGAACGGATGTTCAGGAATGACGACTCATCAGAGAGATTATCGAAGAAGAGGTAGAGATTGCCCAATCGATACCCTCCCATGTTCTTGGGAATCTGAGAGAGGTTGAATGATACTTGCATATATAGTTCTGTTCTTTTTGCGACCTTCTATTTTGTTCGAAAAGTCGGAATAATCCGAGATTCCGCCACATTTCGGCTGCAAAAATAAACAAAAGTTCCGATTTAGACAAATCAGGGCATCCACTTTTCAACTTTTTTAAGGATATTCAGAACATTATATCAGTCTGACAGCAATTGTTGGCTCTCTGCATCCAGTTCCTGGCGGGGCCAATTGACGAGATACACCCGTTCCGTGGCACGCGTGAGCGCCGTATAGAGCCAACGGAAATAGTCGGCCGAGAGCATATCCTCCGTCACGTAGCCCTGATCGATGAACACCCGCTCCCACTGCCCACCTTGGGCCTTGTGGCACGTGACGGCATAGGCATACTTGATCTGCAGGGCGTTGAAGTAAGGATCCTCCTTCACGGCCTTCATGCGCTCGCGCTTCGTGGTCAGTTCCGGGTAGTCCTCCCAGACGTGCTGGAACAGCGACTCCTGCTGCTGGCGCGTCAGGGCCGGTGCCTCGCTATGCAGCGTATCGAGGATGGCCGTCGCCTCCACCTCCAGGTCATCGTAGTCCGGGAAACTCAGCAGGATGTCGGCGAAGCGGAAGCCATGCTCCTGGCGCTCGCCACGCATACGGCGGACCACGGCAATGTCGCCGTTGGCGATGAAGTCCATCGAGCTCTGGCGAGTACTCTCTTCCCCACTCCCTGGCTTCAGCCAGTGGTAGTTGTTCTTGACGACAATCACCTGATCCCCGCTGGCCAGTTCGGAGTCATAGTCCAATATGCGCGCGCGGATTCCTTGATTATATACGTTCGCGCGTGCATTGGAGCGGGTGACGACGATGGTACCATCCGTTCCGCACTGATAATAGGCCTGTTCCAGCGCCTCTATCAGCTCCGAACCCGGCAGGTGTACGATGTCCGCGAAGCCGGCCAGGCGCAGCTGCGGGAAGGCATAGAGATCATCGTCCGCCAACATACGCCGCAGCCGCGTGGCATTCCAGAGGATGCCCGAGCCCTCCAGCTGGCGCACCACCTCCGTCAGCGTCATCTCATGCACCTGCAACCCGTAGCCCTGCAGCATCTGCGTGGCGAGTGCGGGACTCTCCTCCTCCCCCACCGGCGGCAGCTGTGCCGTGTCGCCCACGAGCATCAGGCGGCAGCCCTCGCCCGAATAGACAAAATGCACCAGGTCGTCCAGCAGACAGCCCGTACCGAAGGCCGTGCCGCCGGCACCGGAGTTGGCAATCATCGAGGCCTCGTCCACGATAAACAACGTGTGGCGAAGCAGGTTCACGCCCTGCAGGAAGTCGGTCATCTCCCCCGTGAAGGACTTCTGGCGATAGATTCGGCGATGGATGGTGAAGGCAGGATGACCGGCGTGCAGGGCAAAGACCTTGGCGGCACGCCCCGTGGGAGCCATGAGCACCACCTGCTGCTTCAGCTGCACCAACGAACGCACCAAAGCCCCCACGAGCGACGTCTTTCCCGTGCCCGCATACCCCCTCAAAACGAAAATGCTGTCAGCATTTCGTTGAAAAAGGAAATACGACATCATTTCTGCCGCAATTTCCTGCTCTTTGGTGGGCCGAAACCCGAAATTCTCGAGGATTAAACCCCTCATTTGACTATTTATTGGCATAAGAAGTAAAAAAAACGACCGAATATGAGGTTTATTTCAATAATTCTTTCTATTTTTGCGTTGCAAAAGTAATAAAAAAGATTCATATACACGTCATGAAAAAGGTTTTTAACGTGCTTTTAGCACTTTGTGTCGCCGGTCTGCTGTTCATTTGCTGGCGCAGCATCCAGGACGACATCGACTTCAACAAGGAAGTCACAGTTCGTGAAAACGCCGTCAAGGCCCGTCTGCTCGAAATCAAGGCAGCGCAGGAAGAGTACAAGCTCCAGAACCCCGAGGGCATGTACTGCGACAGCCTCTTCAAGCTCGTAGAGTTCGTGCGCAACGGTCGTATTCCTAAGATCGTGAAGGAAGGCGTGCTCTCCGACGAACAAATGGAGAAAGGCCTGACTGAGAGCAAGGCCGCAGAAATCGTCAACAGCGGCGACGCTGCTGCCATCGCAGCCAACGGCCTGCAGGGATTCCGTCGTGACACCACATGGGTGAACCTCGCCGACTCCCTCTTCGGCCCCGGCTACAATGCCGACTCCATCCGCTACATCCCCTTTGCTGAAGGCGACACCTTCCAGCTGCAGGCTCAGGCCACCGTCACACGTTCCGGCACCATCATGTACGTGATGGAGTGCGCCGCCCCCGACACCTCCTTCCTCAAGAACATGGGTCGCAACGGCGAACGCCTCATCGTTAACCGTGCACAGCTGGCCGACGACATGGGAAGCTATCCCGGCCTGAAGATTGGTGACCTCTGGAACTGGAACAACAATGCCGGCAACTGGGAATAAATCCTATCACCCCCTTAGTCTATCCATCCGCCTACGTGCGGATGGATTCTCTTTTTTTGTCTGTGACCTCCAGACCAGCAGCCTCATCCGCGGCGAGCACTTTCGCCTGACGGACAGTGTGTCGCTGGCCGAACAGTTGTCCCAGGAACTGACCCGTCCGGACTACTTCAACAGGCAGATAGACCAGTGCTTCGTGCTCGTCTGCACGCCCTCCACGCGCGTACCCCTCGAGGAGTTCCATCGCGAGGAGGCCGCTGCACTCTATGACTTAGCGTTCTGCCAGAAAGAAAATGCCGGGCAGCGCGTGGCCTACAACATCCTGCCGCAGCTGGAGAGTGCCGAGATCTACGCCATCCCCTCCGATGTCGAGGAAGCCATCCTCCAGTTCTACCCCACCGCCCGCTTCTTTGCCTCGCGAGCCATACTCATGGAACGACTGCTCCTGCTGGAAGAAGACATGCCACAGCAGCAACAGCGCCTCTACGTCTGCGCCGAGGACGAAGCCTACAGCCTCTATGCCTTCGACGGCCGACGCCTGCGCTTCGCCAACATCTTCCAGCTCTCTTCCGTGCCCGACGCCCTCTACTTCATCCTCAACGTATGGAAGCAACTGGAGCTGGACCAGCAGAAGGACTACCTCAAGCTCCTGAACCCACAGGGCGAGCACGACGAACAGCTACGGCAGGCACTGAGCGAGTACCTCGTCAACATCGAAGTACTCAACCCCACCGACATCTTCCCCCGCGTGCCACTCGCACGCGAGAAGCAAGTGCCCGTGGATCTCATGGCACTGCTGCTCAACCGAATCTAACAAATCCACCAAATTTGTAAATACGTACATTCGCAAATTTGTAAATTCGCAAATTCATAAACCCATAAATCCCCTTCATGCGAGTCGTTGCAGGAAAATACCGGGGTCGCCACTTCGACGTCCCACGCACTTTCAAGGCGCGTCCCACCACGGACTTCGCCAAGGAAAACCTGTTCAATGTCCTGCGCTCCTATATCGACTTCGAAGGCGATGCCCCTCGCGCCCTGGACCTCTTTGCCGGCACCGGCAGCATCACCCTCGAACTCCTCTCCCGCGGCTGCTCCCACGTCACCTCCGTGGAGCTGGATCCCCAGCACATCAGTTTCATCCGCCGCTTCCTGCAGACCCTGCAGGCAGAAGACGACGTCACCCTGCTGCGCGCCGATGTCCTGCGCTTCCTCAGCCGTGCCTCCGGCCCCTACGACTTCATCTTTGCCGACCCGCCCTACGCCCTGCCCCAGCTCACCCAGCTGCCCGACCTCGTCTTTGCCGACACCGCCAGTCCCCTCCTTGCGGAAGGCGGTCTCTTTGTCCTCGAGCACGGCCAGAAGCAGGATTTCTCCCAGCACCCCCACTTCGTTGACCACCGCGCCTACGGCAGCGTCAACTTCTCCTTCTTCCAGTAAGAATGAACCTGATACGCATCACCTATGAGAAATTATATAAAGAAAGCCATGAAGCACCATCTTATTTCGCTCCTCATAGGAATCTGTTTCTGTAATTGCTGTTTTGCTCAGAGTATGAGAATACTTCCATACGTGAGTGGAACAGATACGGCCTATGTCTATGCCGCACAATCTTTTATGGAAATTGAGGAGCAGGTGGTACTTGAACCTTCCACACAGACATTGACGTTCCAAGAGTTTGAGCTGGTGGGGAACTTGCTGAATAGCACTACGAGCCAGAGTAGAGAACGTTCTATGATTTCTCTTGATGATGGCTTTTTCGTTGAAATAAGACATGGCTCAAACAAGCCCTTCGGGTGTTTCTTCAATAGAAAGGGATACACCCCAGTCCCAGATGGCAGGAATCTTTTCATCAGGACTTACCGTTACCCCCCAAAGCAGAAAGAGGTGTTCCTCGCCCTTGTGGAGAAATACAAGAGGCATAGCGAAAGTCGGAAGCCATATCTAAGGTTGGATTCGTTTCCTGTGAATTGTACTTATGTAGGTTCTCTCACAAGATGCCTATTCAGCGGTTTCCGCTCGTGTCTATATGTCGACTTCTATGTCAGCAAAGACTCATTGTATGCATTCCCAATCAGTTATAAAATAGGATATAAACAAAAGAAGATGGTGCCAACCTTCATCTCACGAGAGTATTACCCATGGGAAGAAAGACCTCTTTCCCGAATAGATCAAGACGGGACACTTTTCTTCTTTAATACCCAAGGGGAAGAATGCAGTGCAAAAACATTCAGGCATAAATCAGATGAAGCCCTACGAACCCTCATGGCCTTGTTCCCCTCATGGACTCAGATGACTGAACAGGAACGCATGCGTATGTTGGATGATTACATTATCAATTAATCACGCAAATCTGACAATAATCAGTGAGAGGCATCTGGATATGAACTCGGATGTGATGATTAGAGGGGGGATAGAAGGGCAAAATGCAGTAAAAAGGGAGGAAGAAAAAGAGAGCAGAAACGGAGAGATTTATGTTGGTTCATTCCTCCGCCTATATGTTCTATTTTTCTTATTCCGACTTCTCGGAACATAAAAAAAGAAATATGCGCGAAGCTAAAAGGATAGAATGAACATTTTCGTGGTAGAATCGAACATCGGAAATTGCCGAGAAATATCTACCTTTGCGGCCGAAATTGAACATCGGTCAAAATGTCAGATAGCATAACCTCCATCAGTGGTGAAGAAGCCACCTCGGTGATAGGACGCGAGGTCCTCTTCATCAACAATCTCCAGGAGCTGCAACGGCTCTCGGAGGTGCTGACCGTGAAGATGGAATACAACGTCATCCTCCACTGCAACAAGGGTCATATCCTGCTGGATCTGGGCGGCGAGCACCACGTGGAAGTCTTGGCGGGCGAACTGTTGCTGGTTCCGGCCTACAAGCTACTGCTGCCGATGATGGTCAGCACCGATGTGGAAGCGCGCGCCATCCTCTTCAGTGACCGTGTGCTGAAGACCACGCTCGGCCCGCAACAGGAGATATGGAACCGCGCAATGTATATGCAGCAAATCCACACCATCCGCAGCTTCCCCTGGATTGACGCGCTACAGTCCTTTGCGAGTTCCCTGATTCGCGACACCGAGCTGGAACTCCAGGAAGAGATTATCTTCTCCTTCATGCGCACGTTCCTATTATTTATATGCGAGAGCCTGCTGAAAGGGCAGGAGAACATGGAGCATCCCACGGGCTCTTCGGGTCGCGAGAAGATGCTCTTCGGGCAGTTTCTCGACGCCATCGCCCACGAGCCGCAGAAGTACAGGCGGGTGGCCTACTATGCCAACAAGCTGTGTATCACGCCCAAGTACCTCTCTGCCATCTGCCGCAACGTCAGCGGAAAGAAGCCGTTGCGCTGGATCACGGAGAGCGTGGTGGAGGAGTGCTGCCTGCTGCTGCGCACAACGGACCTCTCGATGAAGGAGGTGGC
>Ga0310697_10006931_pt1 | contig 10712 bp, 16 predicted proteins | sample 172DNAGHGlowgp2_FD_203883 | JGI IMG/M metagenome (GOLD analysis project Ga0310697, IMG submission 203883) | Sheep rumen microbial communities from Palmerston North, Manawatu-Wanganui, New Zealand - 1728 DNA GHGlow gp2 (v2) (version 2) | ecosystem: Host-associated > Mammals > Digestive system >...
GCTGGGTCTTGAAAAAAACTTGGAGAGAAACCTTCTGGTATGTATGCTGTATTAGTATTATATGGCATTATAGATGAATAAAAATTTCTTAAACTTATTGGCATACTTAATTGTACTTCATATTGATTTTTAAATCAAGTTAATCAATGGAGCAACAGAAAAAAAGAATGAATGAAATAGAAAAAAAATTCTCGGACGCTATAAAATACAAAATCGAACATTATTCTATAAATACAACATATGAAAAAGTTTTAGCTCATGCAAAAAATAAATTCGTAGAAACTGTATATCCAGATGGTGAAAGAGAACTTATAGATATAGGTTGTGAAAAATTTTTATATCAAATGTCTCCATTGTTATTCCTAGAAAAATGGTGTTTCTTTGATTTACCTGGTGTTGGTAGAATTTCTTGCAAGCATCTTTATTATTTTCAAAAAGAAATTCTTAAGGATTTCACAAACTACCAGAGAATTGTACTTTGTAAATCAAGACAGGTAGGTCTTTCCACACTTACTTCTCTTATATTTTTCTGGAAAGCTGTATGTTTTTCAAGAGAATGGCTGGTAGTTATTTCAAAAGACGCCAAATCATCTATGGAAGTTCTTGAAAAAATTAAAACAAATTTTGACTGTATCCCGCCTTGGCTCGGTTTAAAAGTAACAAAAAATAATACAGAAAGTTGTGCTTTCTCAAATAGAAGTAAAATAGATAGTTTTGCTCGTTCAAAATCCGCTGGTCGTGGTTGCTCTCCTACTATGGCTCTTCTTGATGAGTGTGCATTCTATACAACGGATACTATTATTCAAGGTATTGTATCATCTGTAGTACCTTCTCTTTCAAAAACTGGTGGTAGAATGTTTGTTATTTCTACACCTAATGGAAATATTCCAGGTTCAGAAGGATACTGGTATTATGACCAAGTAAGGCAACTTAAAGATTGTGGCGGAATTGATGGAAGTGCTAGACTTTATGATGTAAGCTGGTGGGAAATTCCAGATATGACTGAGCCCCCTATTCCTCCGTTCAAAGGTTTTAATGATAAACTCGAAGAATATATAGCACGTGATTATTTTAATCACCCAGAGGTTAAACGTGAAGCAGAAGAATTCTTCGAGCCTATTGCAAGAGACTGGAAAAATAATGATTGGCTTAAGTTCCAGCACTCTTCTTCTGGAGAGGTAAAATATCGTCAGGAAATTCTCAAAGACTTCGTAATTATGGAGAATACAGTATTCTCTGCAGAAATTATAGAAAGAACAAAAAAGAAAATAAAAGAGCCTATTGAAATGAATATGCTTGAGGGTAGAAGTTTTAAAAACTTCTGGATTTGGAGAAAGCCAGAAGCTGGAAAGAAATATATAGTCTCAATAGACGTTTCAAAAGGTACCTCAAACGACTCTTCTGTAATAGAAGTTCTTGATATGACTACTTTGGAACAAGTAGCTGAATATTTTGGAAAGTGTACAACTATGGATTTGGCTAGATATGCTTATAATATAGGCACTTATTATAACCAGGCCTATATAGTTGTAGAATGTAACTCTATTGGTGAAGCAACATTTAGTGAACTTTATTATAACCTTAATTATCCAAATCTTTATAAACAGAAAAAAGTAAAAGAAGGACGTGAAATTTGGACTGGCTGGATGACTACTCAAAAATCCAGAGAGTTAATAACTTCAAAACTTATAGATTATTTCTATGAAGATGATTTATGGGCTGTATTTTCGCCACATTCCGAAAGGCTTCTTGGACAACTTACCGGTTGGATTTGGAAAGGTGGTAGACCAGATCATCAAACTGGTGGGCATGATGATGCTATTCTTTCTTTAGCTATTGGATTATACAATATTGACAAAGCAAAAACTGAAATAATCAATGATGATGATACTGTATTTATAGATGAAGAGGGTAATGATATTATGTATAATATGGAAACTCAGAATGATAAATACAGAGAATTAGAAGATAGGGGAATTAATGTAAAACTCGAGCAAAGAAAAATGTATCAAAATGCTGGTATAAATGAGGATATGTTCGATGATGGTGAAAATATTATGAATTGGCTGCTTAGTTAAGCTTTAAAAAACAAAAGCCCTTTCTTTTCTTTAAAATTTTTTATAGCAGATTTCTTATAATGTCTGATATATCTAAGTGAAGCTGGATATTTTTCTTTTATTTCTTTATAAATATCCAGCTTTTCTTTTTTTGCTTTTTCTGCAAGATTATATATTTCTTTTATTTTCTTTTCGTCTATTTTTTTATTTTTGAAGTAATTTATGTTATATCCAAGTATATCGTGCTGATTAGGTATTTCTTTTCCTCTTCCGTTAAACCTATAATTATCATCGAGTATTAATATTTTTGGATTTGGATCGTTCTTGTATTGTTCATATGAGAACTTTGCAGTTCTCATACTCTCTGTAATTACAAGACTCATATCTTCAGCTTCTTCAAACGTCATACTTTTAACTTAGTTCTTATAGCTTGTGCTAAACCTCTGATTTCTGTTTGCGCATGTGTACTATCTCTAAGCTCTATAAACTTTCTCCAATCATTTGTAGTACCTGTAACTACAATTATTGTAGCAGCTGCATTAGGTAATACCTCTCTTGCATCTTCTGGTTTTAATCCATCATCTATAAGATCGAAATATTCAAGTTCTGCATGCTCAAAAGCGCTTTTAAATATATTTTCTATTGCTTCATCATCTGCTGCGGGGGTCTTCTTATTACACTTAAATTCTGGCATAATAAAATCTATTGAATGGCCAAATTTATCATTTGAGAAATTACAGTATCTCTGACTCTGTTGAGAAAACGATAAAGAACGATGACGCACTATCTGATGGCTTGTTGAACGATTACAAATAATCTTAAATGTTCTGCTATCATGCAATTCTCTAATTTCTTCTGGAATATCAGATTCTTTTACATATTCTGCACATACTGGATAATCTAAAGTGGCACCTTCTACAAGATATGTATTTTTAAGCTCTCTTGTAAACACAAATGGATACAATTCCTTAAGGATTGCATATGCTCCGTTATCATAATAAATCTCTGGTGCACTTGTTGCTTCTAACCAACCTCTAATATTTGCAGAAACATACATAATACCTTCTTCTTTTCCCTGAGAAATGTTGAAGAATTTCATATGGTCTTTCTGTGAGATTGTTGCAAACGGATCACCTTTTCTTAGGTCATATTTTATACAAACTCTTTCATGTTCCAAAACAGAGCAATGGCCACTTTTAACAATATTCGAGATAAATTTTATATATGATGTATCATTTATATTAGAATCGCTTTTATAGCAGGTTCTACCAGCCACCTCTATCTTTTTTCCAGGTGTTTCATTAATTATTTCTTCTACGCTGCTTTTAATAATATTCATAAAAAATATTGTATCTAACGAGCTTTTTTAAGTCAAGTTAAAAGTAAAAGGAGTCGAAATGTGGAAAAGAAGACTAAAATCATTATTGCCATTATTATTGGTGGCATTTTGCTTTACGCAGCAGGCTTTGGCACATGCTTTACCATCAGCAAAATCAGAGAAACAAGAAGTATCGATAGACTTGAGCGAATTCTTGGGGACGGAGAATATACTGGAACCAGAGTTTATGAAGGACTTGAACAAAGACTCAAAGAACTCGATGGATTTAGAGAAACAGCAGCAGACCTCGAAGCCCACACAGATGAATGCCTCGACACTGTTGAACAATCAAGACTTACTATTGGACAACTTGGAAGCACTGTGGAAGGAATGGGAACTACAAGTTCAAACTTTGGAGACATTATACGGCAGCTTAAAGAAGGACAATCAAAAACTAGAGAATATGTTGTCGAGCTCGAAAACAACAATATCAAACTTGAGAAAGAACTTAGACGAATACAAGATAGCATTAGAGAGCAATAAAGAAGATACAGGATATATTGTAGCATTATTTGCAGATGCTCAAAACGAGATAAAAAATCTAAAAGAATATATTGCACAACTAGAGAGAGCTAAGACAAAATTAAAAAATACTAGAATAACTGCTGGAATTATGGCAGGAGCTGGCATAGGAATGTATTTCTGTGCAAACCTTATTCAAGATAATGAGAAAATAAAAGCAGCACTTAAAGGTTGCGGAATTGGAGTGGCTGCATCTGGCGGCATTCTTTTAGGTGTAAGTTTTGTATTTTAAATATAAAAGCGGACTTTTAAGTCCGCTTTTATTTTATGCTTTTAATTTTCTATTATCAAAATAATCACAAGTTTTTATCAATAAATAAAAATACAGAATGCATTCAAAAGTAACTACTGGTATGTATATTGTCCAAGGGGCATTATCGGAATTTATTATATTTTTTATAACCATATATAACCAAACAAAGCTACTAATCATTTTTATTCATCCCAAGTAAAATCTTCTTTAGCTTCAGAAGCTCTAGAAGCAGCTGTTTGAACGCCAGGTCTCACTCTGTCAATATCTGGTGCTACTTGCGCAGCTTTTACAACCGTCATCTTTTTTAATCCTTGCTTTCCAATAGCAGAACGTATCCATATATCCTTTACTGCTATTTTATTATTAGGATTTTTAAATGTTCTTTTTTCTGTTGAATCAATTGGTTGTAAAGTAATTTTGGATTGTGGTCTTACATTTAGAACTATATCATCTTCTAAAGTATCTCCAATCTGAACTTCATTTTGGGAAGTTCCATAAAATACATTACCCTCAATATCTACAACTTTAAAAGATGTTGCGAATAAAGAGCCAAGAATTAAAATTGCGATAACTAATATTGAAACTAGTTTTTTCATTTTATCTCTCCTTAATAATCTATTATAGGGCTATTTTGGCGAGTTATACCATATTCAACCCTATTTGCTTGTTTATTTGTTCTAATAAGTTTTTCGACGATTTCCATATTTTCGTTAAATACTTTAGAAGTTTCATCTATTTCCTCAGTTTGCACAGAAACAGCTTTTGGTTGCATAGCGGCAGCTATTTGCGCTTCTGCCATTTTTCTTTGCTGTAATTTAATTCTCCTCTTTTTAAGAATTCTAAGGATAAGTCTAAGCGCAAGAATGCCACCAACACTTCCAAGAACTATATTAAAATGAGCTGGATTAAGCACCCAAGACATTCCTTTTGCCAACATTGCCTTCATTGAAGCAAGTGCATTTGTTGGATCTGCTGCAGCTGCTTTTGCAGCTTCTGCACTTTTTGCTGCAAAATTAGCACTTGCATTACCACTTTGATAGCTTCCAAATGCTTTATTTAATTTAGACCACATGCCAGCACTATTCTTTTCTGTAGCTAAAGTTTTTAACCAATTTTCTTTATAATTATCTGGAATAGTTTTAAATATATCAGAAGTTCTAAGCTTATTTATTTCATTTATATATGCTGCGTTATTTTTACCAGCAAGGAAAGTACCTATTTTTGTTAATAAACTACTTTCACTAAGAACTTCTGGAAGCTCTCCGTTATCAATTCTTTCTTGTATTTCTTCTGTTATAATACCGCTTTCTTCAATAATATCTGGGTCAAATATTCTAAGAACTAAATCATCTATTGGAGTAAGATCTATAGTTTTTCCTTCAAAAACTTCATATACTCCTTCATACAAATATTTTGTACTATCACCGAATTCTTTTCTGTCTAATGCGTATGTTGCCAAAAAATCAACAAATCTCATCGTATTCCTCTACGAATTTAACTTATTTTCGGCACGAAGGTTAGCTAAATTTATTCCAACTTCACTACCTGAAGCAGCTTGAATAAATACATTTCCACTATTATCCATTTGCTGCTTTGCCTTAAGTGCTTCAAGCTTTGCTTTTGCATTAACAAGATTTGTTATAGCTGCAATGTTTTCATTCTTTAATCTAAGACTCTCAACAATTGCTACTTTTGAGGCATCTGTTCTATCTCTGCCAGTTGCTAATGGACTATAAAATAAATGATAAATATCATCAGCTTGCCCATTAACATTCTCAACATACTTTAAAGCTTTTGTAATAAGAGAGTCTACAGAATATTCTTCTTTTTGAACTTGCTCTTCTGGTTTTACTTCTGCAACTTCATTCTTTTTTACAGCCTCAATTTCATTTTCTATAGTTTTTATTGCATTATCTATTTCATCTGCATCAAAAATATCTGTTGGATCCATCATATCAGACATCGTAATATCCTCCGCCACTCATTATTTTAGCAAGTCTATTAAAATAGTCATCAACTGTTTCATTATCGTACATAGACTTAGCTGTTATTTTACCGACGTTATTCCAGAAGGCTCTTTGAATAGGGCCTCCAGAACTGACATCGTGTAAAAGTTTCTCTTCTATATTTTCTATATAACTACAAGTAAGATTGTCTTTTAAATTACTCTTTGGCATATAATTATCTTCTTGTAGGAAGAAGCTGGGTGAACTCAGATTTATATTCTGATATTTCTTCTATGAATTTCTTATAATCTGTTGTCTTATATCCATAAGATCTAAAAGCACAAAATAAGTCATTCTTTCCAACTATATTTTTATTTTTAACAAGATACTCCATAAGAATAGAAGTAAGCTCTATATATTTCTTTCTTTTCTCTTTTATATAATGTTCATCGATTATTTTAAGGAATGTAGCTTCCAGATCTTCAAAAAATAAATTGTAGTTTGTTTCTTGTTTTTGCTCTACATCTGGACAGATATCAATATCTGCAGTGAGCCTATGCTTTTTCATTTTTAATGTGTAATTAAGTAAATCCATTTTACACAAAATTGAAAAAAGATTAAATGCGGTTCCTTTGCCAGGAACATATTTAGGTAGATATTTCCAGCAAGCAGATAATCCTTCTGCTTCCAAATCTTCTGTTGAGTCAAATCTCCAGAACATATATTTATTTATGATTGCGCGAACAATAAGAAGTAAAGCTTGTAGAATTTCTTCCTCTGCCTCAACATTTCTTGCTATTATTTTTCCGTTTTCATCATACTTTAATGAAGGCTGATAAACATCAACAATAAGATGTTTAATTCTTTCTTCATCAAAATACATATTCTGTTTTTTATTCTTAAAATTAAAATTACTGTGATTTTTGCTTTCAGATTCCTCAAGCTCTTCGAGCTCTTTCATGTCATCGGAATCCAACATATAGTTTTCTAATTCTTCGTCTTTTAAATCCATAAAAAGAATTAAACACTATATTATAAAAATGTCAAGTGATTTTGTTATAATCATCAAGTGTTAATTGCTTGGTTTTCCAAATTTCCTCTAGCCATTCATGAAATTCTTTTCTCGCTAACTGTTTTTGGGCAGAAACAGCCTTTGAGGCAGTGTGATGAGGAAAATAAAAACATTTAGCCTTTTTTATTTCCTCTTCGAGATTATAAAAGACAAGTTGCCACATATCATCAGTACTGGAACAAATCATTACAGTACCGATGGAAGTCTTTTTAGCCTTAACTATTTTAACTCCATTTAAGCACATTCAAAATTAACTTGAATGCTTTAGTTATTCCTTTTTGCTAATAAGATTGTTGCGGTAATCTATTATTCTCTCATTTACTTTCATAAGATTGAATGGAGCATTAATAATTTCACCATCAATAATCATTACATTTGACACTGTATCTGAATTAGCTACTTTCTTAATTCTTACTCCAACATTATCATCTTTTGCAAAACCGTATTGAATATCTACAAAAATAGAACTCTTTTTATCTACCATTTGACTAATTTGTGCAGCCTGTGGTGAGAATATTGTATTTATTACTTCTGAAGTAAATTCATCAAATACAGATACTCCTTCAACTTGTTCTTTTGTAAGGTATTCGATTATATCTTGGAAAGTTTGTATTTCGTCTACTTTTTCTTGCTTAAGTTCAACTTGACCTTCTATTTTTCTTACTATGTTATTATCATCTTTAATATCCATAGCGTTATTTTCTGTTTCTTCTTCTGTTTGAACAGATGCCAAAGCATTTATTTCATTATCACTTAATGAAATACCACCGCCTTGTGCAGCTGGTTGCTGCTGCTGAGAAGTCATATCTGGTTGTGGAGCAGTTTGCTGAGGTTGCCCCTGATCTGCTGACTGCTGTTGTGCAGGTTCTTGTTGCTGAGGCTGCTGCTGATTTTGGCTATTATCCTGAGTTTCTTCTTTCTGAGGTTTTATAAGATTAATATTTAATTTATAAAAAATATTAATTACTTTTTTTGTATTTTTCTGTTCCTCATTAATAACCTCAAACTCTTTATTTATAATATCTCTTAATGTCATTATTCACTCTTCCTGTCTTTTTCTATATTTAGAAGCTCTTCGTCGATGTCAGTAAGTTTATTAATGAAGTATGTAAAATCTCTTATGTCAAATTCATAATCGTCATCAATAACAACTGTAAGTTTTTCTTCATCAACATCCAAATGAATTTTTCTTCCGTTTATATCTATAACTTTCTTCATTTTATATCTCCATTGTCGCTATAAAATCATCTAGTTTTTGTGGATCATCTTCCCACATTTTTAAAACATCTTCACTAGACATTCCATTTACTTTATCAGCAGCCTCTTTCTGAACTGTTTGATGATAATTTTCTTGCTCTTTTATTTTAGCAGTAAGAGAGCTATCAAAAAGATTACCAAAAACTGGATCTTCTTCTTTTTGTTTATCATCTTCCATCATAGAAAGACCGCTTTTTATTTCAATTTCTTTATCTGCAAGAACCTCATTAGTCCATACATCTTGAACATCTGAACTTCCCTTAAGATTGCACATTGATAATACATAACCAACATTTACTTTATCTGGGTCATATATTCCATTTTCCATAAGAACTGCAAAAATTTTATTAAACTTTTCAACATAATATGGTTCACCAAGAATTAATTCTTTTCCAGTTACCATTTCATAAACTTTCTTTGCAGCTGGTAAATATTTATTTCCTGTAAGATCTTCAAATAACTGTTTCATTTCATCTTCTGTAAGCCCATTATCATCAGTCAATTCTTTTTCGATTTCTTCTTTAGGCATTAAATCTTTACTCTGTTCGGCCCATTTGTCAAGTAATTCTTTATCACTGAGAGGAGTCTCTTCTTTTTCTGGAGTTATTTTAAATTCTGCTTTATTTTCATTACACCAATTTTTAAGATCATTCATTCTGAATTTTGTTTTTAAGAACAATGATAATCTTGGTGTAATTTTTGAAAGAAGATTATTTTCAGAGCAGTATTCAAACACATATTTAAAATATCTCTTATCAAAAGGAGATAATTTATTATATTCATCTCTTTCTTGTTTAGAGAGCTCATATTTTGTTCTGTAATAATTATACCAATCTTTTTGATATTTAAGCAATGAAGATTCTGTTATTGTACTAAAATCCTCATCTGTTAAGTCTATATTATTTTCTTTGATTTCTTTCTTAATAGTTTCGACTTTCTTCTCTTCAATTTTGTTAGAAATCTCTTGAAGTTTCTGTTCAAGCTTAGAAAGGTCATACATAATACCATCATTGAACTTTTGACCAAGAGAATTTGTGATTGTTACTGTTTTGTATTCGAGCAAACCTTTTTCTTTGAGTGATTTTCTTCTACGTTGAAGAGTTTTAGATGAGACTGATTTTGAAATATCTGAATCGTGAAGTCTCCAAGAAGATGTGTTTTTCATAACCTTGGTAATAAAGACTAATTCATCATCAGTAATTCCAAGTTCCTCCTGATAATCAATAAGGAGATTTGAAACCATTACAAATCCATTTCTTTGGAGATAATTAGAGTTAGGTGTTGATTTTATATTAGGCATGATAAGTTATACTCCTGGCTAGAAACTAGAAGGGGTCCCCGATCCTAGCCAGTTTCTAACTATCCCAAATGGGATATCTTTAACTTTACAATAAATTTTATATTTAGTCAAGTTAAAAGTATGAAGTTTGATGAAGCTATAGCACTTGCAGAAGGTAAACTTTTAAATGAAGAAGTTCTCAATGAAATTTTATATAAAAAATATGTAGATACTTTAATTGATGGTGGTATTAACTCAATTAAAATTTTAAATGATAGAATTATAAATAGTGAGGGAAAACCTAATAAAATGCGTTCATTCCCGCATGGTGAATTAAAGGCTGATAAAAGTGTTACAATGCCAGATTGTGGTGGATTTAATGAATTTTCAGCTGGTGTTTTAGCTGAAATAAGAAAAGGAAGAACAAAAGAAGAAGTTGATAAGCTTATTTCTCCTTTTAATGCTGCCATGGCGGATTTAAAAGAAAAAATTTCAAAAGTAAATCCACCAGAAGAAGATAAATAATTTAAAAACAAACTTCATTGTTTATTTTAAATAATTTTAATTTATTTAGAAAATCATCTTTATTTCCTTTAATTGGAGCAGCAATAATTACATCTTTTTTTATTATATTTTTTTCTACAAACTTTGAGAATGATGTAAGAGAAAAAAAGTCTATGAGTGTATCATCAAAATGAGCATGATCCATAATAATATTCTGAACTTCTTTTCCTGTAATTGCATAAATTGTTTTTGTTGTTTTTAAATTATTATCTGAACCATAAAAGTAAAAATCTTCACTTCCTGTAATTAAATCATTTGATACAGATGATGGCAATACACGCATTGTTTCTGCGGCATAAAATTCTTCTGGTATTTCCTTGAAGATTTTATTTATTTCATCAACTGGAGTATTCTGTAATGTATAAATAGTTTGACAAAGACCTG
>Ga0310697_10006932_pt1 | contig 10712 bp, 5 predicted proteins | sample 172DNAGHGlowgp2_FD_203883 | JGI IMG/M metagenome (GOLD analysis project Ga0310697, IMG submission 203883) | Sheep rumen microbial communities from Palmerston North, Manawatu-Wanganui, New Zealand - 1728 DNA GHGlow gp2 (v2) (version 2) | ecosystem: Host-associated > Mammals > Digestive system >...
ATTTTTTGTCCGTGGCAGCCCGGATGCCTGTGGCTGACCGGACGACTAATAGAAAAGAGGATGACCTCAAAGTCCTGCGGACTTATTAGTCATCCTCTTTATATGTCCGCGTACTATTTCAGTTTATCTGCTACATTTTTTATCATAAGAGCAACTTATAATAATGAAAAGCGACACAGAGCTAGAAGATGGCTCTGACCGATTTATACTATACTTTTGAACGATTTGTTATAGAAAAACAGGTATTCGTTTAATAAAATATCTTTATATTTGCATGACGTTATTATAAAACCATAGCCACAATAACCGACTTACACACCACTATCATTTATTAAAGTTTAACCAAATTATTAAAGCTTGATGAAATCTATTTTCTCAGTAAGTCGCAGGGCGCTGATGGCGCTCACGACCTGCGTGGCTTTGCTCTTTATGGGGGGGTCGGCACTCGCCCAGTCCGTCATCAGGGGTAAAGTTTTGGATTCAAGTGGCGAAGCCATCATCGGAGCCTCCGTCGTCGTGCCCGGCACCACCAACGGTGTCATCACCGACCTCGACGGCAACTTCGAACTCCGCGTCGCCCCCAGGACCGTCCTGGAAATCTCCTGCATTGGTTATGTCACCCAGAAGGTGGAGGCAGCCAACAACATGGCCGTCACCCTCCAGGATGACCGCCTGATGCTTGAGGAGGCCGTCGCCGTCGGTTACGGTACCATGAAGAAGAGCGACGTCACCGGTGCCATGGTATCCGTCAAAGCCGAAGAACTCCTCCAGACCCCGGCCCTCAACGCCGTCGAAGCCCTGCAGGGCAAGGCTGCCGGTGTCGTCGTCGGCAACAACGGACGTCCGGGTGACGCCGGTTCGATCCAGGTCCGTGGCCAGAACAGTTTCGCCTCCGGCACCCCGCTCGTCGTCATCGACGGTGTCGTGGCGCAGTCCGTCGGCCTTGACATGATCAACCCCCAGGACATCGAGTCCATCGATATCCTCAAGGACGCCTCCGCCACCGCTATCTACGGAGCCCGTGGTTCCGACGGTGTCATCCTCGTGACCACCAACCGCGGTAAGAACGCCAAACTCCCCCTCAATTATTCCGGCACCGTCACCGCCGAGAAGATCTTCGAGAAAGTCCCCTTCATGACCGCCGAAGAGACGCTCGTCTGGCGCCGTTGGGCCCGTTACTATGGCGGCTACACCGACATCCCCGGCAACCAGCCCAACATCGATGTAGACCATGACGGTCTGACCATCAAGGGCTTCTCCGACACCGCTTGGGAGAACATCCTGAAGGGTTGGGGCCTGACTCTCGATCAATGGAACGCCGGACAGCGTTCCACCACCTGGGATCCTTCCAAGATGGCCTCCACCGACTGGCACCAGTTCACCGACCGTGTCGGCATCACCCACGAGCACACCCTCAGCGCCTCCGGCGGCACCGATCGCATGAAGGCCTATGTGTCCCTCGGCTATATGAACAACAAGGGCACTACCATCGGCCAGGAATACAACCGCTATACCTTCCGTACCAGCGTGGACATCACTCCCATTGAATGGTTCTCCATGGGCGGTGCCATCAACGCCCGTTTCGGCGACCAGGAATACGGTGTCGACGGGTCCGGCGGAGCCTCCAATTCCGTCCCGGGATCCCTCCGCGCCAAGGCTGAGGCCCTGTTTGCCTATGCCGTCCCTTATGACAGCAACGGAAACGTCGTCCTCCTGCCGGATGGTAACAATCTCAACGCCACCGTCGTGGACGAGGTCGGCAAGACCGAACTCTCCAACCTCTCCTACGACTTCACCGGCTCCTTCTACACCAACTTCGATTTCGGCAAGATGTGGAAGCCGCTCGAAGGCCTGTCCTTCCGCACCACCTTCGGTCCGCAGCTCCGCTTCCGTCAGAATTACAAGTATATGGACGGCCAGAGCGCCGTCCGTGCCGCCCAGGCCGGCGAGGTCGACCTCGTCACTTCCAGTGCCAACAAGAACTTCTCCTGGACCCTGGACAACATCCTCTCCTACAACCGCCGCTTCGGTGACCACTCCATCAACGTCACCCTCCTCCAGGAGGCTTGGTATCGCATGAGCACCCAGCTCTACTCCGTGACCGGCAAGCAGGTAGCCTTGGCGGCTGTCGGCCTGGGTATGACCCAGAAATGGTGGGGCCTCGGCAACGGCACCTACACCCGCGACGGCGAGCCGTCCTTCAACTCCCTTGAGGAGACCCAGATGGCCTCCTATATGGCCCGTCTCAACTACTCCTGGAAAGACCGCTACATGGCTACTATCTCTTATCGTTACGATGGTGCTTCCCAGCTCGGTGCCGGGCACAAGTGGGCCGGATTCCCCTCCGTCGCTCTCGCATGGCGTATCGACCAGGAGCCCTGGATGCATGTCAGCTGGATCGACCAGCTCAAACTCCGCGCAGGTTGGGGCCGCACCGGTAACTACTCCGTCGGTGCCTACTCCTCCAAGGACACCCTCTCCAGCAGTGCCACCACCTTCGGGCAGAAGGCCTACACCTTCTATTATACGCCGACCACCTTCGCCAACCAGGCCATCGGCTGGGAGACCACGGACGCCCTCAACGTCGGTGTCGACTTCTCCGTCCTCAAGGGACGCATCAGCGGTGTCTTCGATGTCTACAAGAACTTTACCCACGGTATGATCTTCACCGTCACCCTCCCCTCCGCCTCCGGTTTCACCCAGACTACGGAGAACCTCGGACAGATCAACAACCAGGGCTTCGACCTGACACTCAACACCGTCAACATCAACAAGCGTGACTTCTCCTGGAGGTCCACCGTCAACCTCGGATTCAACCGCAACAAGATCATCGAACTCCAGAACGGCAAGGAGGACATGCTCTCCAGCGGACTCTTCATCGGTTATCCGACCTCCGTCACCTACGGCTACGAAACCTACGGACTCTGGAGCGACTCCGCCGCCGACATGGCTGAGATGGCCCTGTTCAAGGAAAAAGGCAACCAGACCTACCATCCCGGTACGACCAAAGTCAAGGACCAGAACGGCGACTACAAGATCGACGCCAACAACGACCGCGTCATCCTCGGTCACAACAACCCGCTCTACACCCTCGGCTTCAACAACACCCTCCGCTGGAAGAACCTCACCCTGGACATCTTCATGTACGGCCGCTTCGACTACTTCACCCGTACTGGCAACTCCGCCAATACGGCCTGGACGACCCGTATGTATGACTACTATACCGAAGACAACAAGACGGCCCGCTATAGCCGCCCTTACTTCGGTATCGAGTCCTCCGAGGATACTTACGCCGGCTACCAGATCCAGATCCCGCATGCCGGATGGCTCAAGGTCCGTCAAATCTCCCTCGGATACATCCTCCCGCAGAACTTCGTCCGCAAACTGGGTCTCAGTTCCATCCGCGTGAACGCCCAGCTCAAGAACCCGTTCTCCGTCTATGACGCCTGCTTCTGGACCGACTCCGACGCCGGCAGCGCCTCCGTCAACCGCGGTCTTGTCTTCGGCCTCAACATCGGCTTCTAATCCTCTTAAGATTATTGCTTTATGAAAAATATCTTCAGAATCCTGACCATTGCCGCAGCTGCCGGTGTCCTCGCGGTCTCCGTCTCTTCCTGCGGCGAGAAATTCATCAACGAGGTCCAGCGGACCAAGGTCGACTCGGGCTATCTGGATACCCCGGACGGGCTCTACTCCATGTCCCAGAGCCTCTACCTCCAGTTCCGCCAGATGTACTACACCGAGAGCTGGCCGTTCACCAACGCCGGCACCGATGAATTCATGATCGGCGGCGACGGCGCCTCAGAGGCCTACAACACCTACGACTCCCGCTATGCGGCTTCCGTTGTCGGTTCCGCCAACACCGCCAACTCCGCCTTCTTCTGGAACATGATGTACACCTGGCTCAACCGCGCCAACAAGATCATCGACAAGGCCGACGTCCTCGAGGGCTACGCCAAGAAGGACGAGGTCCTCGGTACCGCCTATTTCCTCCGCGGCTACGACTACCTGTTCCTTGTCAACCAGCACGGCGACATCCCCCTCGTGCTCCACGCCTCCACCGAGCCTGAGCGCGAGTACGGACGCGATCCCCGCAAGGACGTCTACGACCAGATCTTCATCGATCTCGAAAACGCCTACAAGATGCTCCCCGACAAGCCCGACCTCGACGGCAAGATCGACAAGAGCACCGCGGCACACTTCCTTGCACAGGCACACCTCTGGAGAGCTTCCGAATGCAACGACGACTGGAACTCCGCCTATAAGGCCCAGGACCTCGCCGACGTCATCAAGTACGCCGACATCGTCATCGCAGCACACCCCCTCGTCAAGAACTACGAGGACCTCTTCATGAACTACACCAAGAACGGAGCTTCCCCGACCGAGGTCAACACCGAGGTCCTCCTCAAGGCTTCCCACACCGTCGACACCACCGAGCGCGGCAACTCCAACAACGGTACGATGACCCTCTGCTACTTCGTCAATCCTTACCAGACCGCCTTCACCCCGTTCATGATCCGCGACGTCGCCGGCGGACGATCCTACCAGCGTCTGAAGAACACCCCGAAGTACACCTACTTCATCTACGACCTCGAGAACGACTCCCGATTCTGGAAGACCTTCAAGACCACCTGGGCCGTCAACCAGATCAAGACGGACCATACCAAGCCCTTTGACTATGTCCTCAAGGACGGCACGCAGATCTACACGGACGAGTATTTCGGCAAGGACAACACCGATGAGGTGACCTTCAGCAAGTATCTCGGCGGCATGTACATCATCAACCGCGCGGACTACGGCCAGAAGTTCCTCACAGAGGATATTGACATCTCCTGGGCCCCGAAGGGACACAAGCGCTTCCGCCTGATCGACTACAACACCGGCAAGTATATCCCGGATGTCAAGGCCCTGCTCACCTATGCGACCCCGACTTCCGCGGAGGCCGAGAACACCAGCATGAACCCCAACAAGGACGGACAGTATCCGATGCTTGCCAAGTACCTCGACGGTGACGTTGACAAGTACAACCTCGCCCAGGGCTTCCGCGACCAGGTCATCGCACGCTCCGCAGAAGACTACTTCTTCAAGGCCGAGGCACTCATCCGCCAGGGCAAGATCGACGAAGGCATCGCCGTGCTGAAGCCGTTGCGCGACCGTGCACAGTTCCGCGCCGGTGAGGAGCGCGACGCCTACAAGGACGGCGGCATGGCTTTCGAAACCAGCTCCTACCGCGCCGGCATCGCCGCCTACGCACACCGCAGCACCTTCTATCCGAAGAGCTCCTACTTCTACTCCGTCGGCGGCTGGGACAAGGACCAGGCCTACCGCGACGCCATCAACGCCGAGGCGTCTGTCCTCCCCGTCGTCACCTCCAGCAACTACCCGGCTGAAGACGAGTACGTCATGAACTTCCTCGCGGAGACCAACCCCAAGTACAAGTCCGACGCCTTCACGCGCGCCATGTGCTACCTCCTCAACGAGAAGTCCCGTGAGATGTACGGTGAGTTCCTCCGCTACAACGACCTCGTCCGCACCCGCACCCTCGAGGACCGGCTCCGCTTCAACGACCAGGCCTGGTCCGAGAACCCGACCGACATCCTCGGACACACCGGCAACCAGGGCACACACAGCCACGGTGCCGACATGGAAGACGGCGAGATCGCCAAGTACTCTTCCCCGAACGGCGGACACTTCCGCAAGGAGCAGCACTACCTGCGTCCGATCCCGCAGGACTTCCTTGAGAAGATCACCAAGGATGGGCACCCGCTAACCAAGGATGAGATCAACGAGATGCAGAACCCTGGTTATTAATGGTTAAATAAAAAGTTTGGGTTGGGAGGCGCTCCGCGAGGGGCGCCTCCTTTTTTAACGTCAAATGTTATAACGCTATTTTGATATTTGTTATAACTTTCTTACCTTTGGCAAAAAAGGGATTGAGAATGGACACGAAAGTCAAACGCATCGGCAACAGCAAGGGAGTCATCATCCCTGCGGACATGCTCCGGGAGTTCTCACTCTCGGAGCACGACACGCTGGACATCAAGATGGAGGATGGCCGTATCATCCTGACCCCCAAACCCAAGGAAACTCCTTTCACGGGACCCTTCACGGGGCCGTTTGCGGAATTGAGCGGTGATCCGGAGCTATGGGGCGGGAAGATGACCGGTTCAGAATATGCTGACATGCTCCGCAAGGGGCGTCGTAAGGTCAAGGAGATCGAGACATGGTAGGCCGGCGATATCTGCTGGACACAAATGTCCTGATCGACATGTTCAAAGGAAGCCACCGGGTGCAGGAGCGCATCTTCATGGCGGATTTCCACAATTGCTACGTATCCGAAATCACCCTGGCAGAATTATATGTCGGCGCCTTCAAGGGCGGGCGGCCCAAGCAATTGCAAGAAATCAACTTCGTAGTCCGCCGCTTCCATATCCTGCCGGTCACACAATCGCTGGAGACCTACGCCCGTCTCCGGGTCCGCCTGGAGGAGAAAGGTTCTCCGCTGGACGATTTCGACCTGCTGATAGCCGCTACGGCTCTTCAGGAGAGGTTCACCCTCGTCTCACATAATATCCGGCACTTCGGCCGGATCGAAGGACTTCAACTCGATGATTGGGACCGCCCTTGACGGGTGGCACGGTGGCTGGATGCCTGGGAGGCGCTCCGCGAGGGGTGCCTCCTTTTTTTGTGCCCGGCGAGGACTGTGGACGTTTTTGCAAAGAAATTGTTACCATCTGCGATGATTTTTTGTATATTTGCCGAATACAATAGCACCTGGAACCACATTTAATCAGTTCACCATAAAGTTTAACCAAAAGTTCCAAATGATGAAAAATCATCTCAGAATGGCGCTGGCAGCGCTGCTCCTCCTGCTCGGAGGCACGGTTGCGTTCGCCCAGCAGAAAATCTCAGGAACGATTGTTGACCTGTCCGGCCAGCCCGTCATCGGCGCAAGCGTGATGATCCCCGGCACCACCACCGGCGCAGTCACCAATCTGGACGGCAAGTACGAACTCTCCGTCCCGACAGGTTCCAATCTCACCGTCTCCTGCATCGGTTTCGTCGACCAGTCCTTCACGGTCGTCGCCGGGCAGAACGTGTACAACTTCAAGCTCTCCGATGACGCGGAGATGCTCGAAGAGACCATCGTGATCGGTTACGGTACCGTCAAGGTCAAGGACCTCACCGGATCCGTGACCGCCGTCGGTTCCAAGGACCTGGAGATTCCGGTCTCCAACGTGGGCCAGGCCCTGCAGGGCAAGATGGCCGGCGTGGTAGTCTCCATGGGCAGCCAGTCTCCGGGCGCCTCTCCGACCATCCGTGTCCGCGGTAACAAATCCATCAACACCTCCAACGAACCGCTCGTGCTCGTGGACGGTTTCCCGGGCAGCCTCTCCAGCATCCCCGCCGACCAGATCAAGAGCATCAACGTCCTCAAGGATGCAGCTGCAACGGCCATCTACGGTAGCCGCGGCGCCGCCGGCGTCATCCTCGTGACCACCAAGAACGCCATCGAGGGCCAGACCAGCGTCTCCTACAGCGGTTACGTCCAGATCAAGGACTCCTCCACGGAAGTTTACGACGTGCTCGAACCGCTCGACTACCTGAAGTTCACCCTCGGCTATGCCTTGGACTACAACCCCGTGAACTATACCAACATGCTCAAGTACTTCGGCATCGGGTCGGAATACGGCAACCACTACAACGACTATGCGAAGATGAGCAGCCACAACTGGCAGCGCGACCTGCTCAAGACCGGTATCTCCCACAACCACAATGTAACGGTCAGCAACGGCACCCAGCGTAGCCGGACGATGTTCTCCCTGAACTATACGTATGATGACGGTACGGTCATCAACTCCTGGTACCGCCGTATCAACGCTTCCCTGCGGAACTCGCTCAAGCTGACGAACAATTTCGATCTCGAAGTCAACCTGTCCTACAATACTTCGAAGAGCATGGGCAACAGCCGCCAGGGTTCGGTCTACCAGTACCGTCCCCTCGAGCCGCTCGGTCCCGAGCCCAACAACCTCTCCGGATTCGGTAACGGCAGCGGCGGTTATATTGATGCCGCCAGCGACCCGATCGAGCTGACGTACAACAGCGAACCGGACTCCATGAACCACAACTTCCGGGGCATCGGGTCCCTGAACTGGCGTCCGGTCAAGGGCCTGACCCTGCGTTCGGAAGTCGGCTTGACGGCCGGTTTCTCCCGCTCCGAGAGCTATGTCAAGGGATACGGCAATACGACCAACTCCGCTTCCCTGAGCCGAGGCGAGAGCTACTCCTTCACTTGGAACACCACGGCCCAGTACGAGATTCCGTTCACTAACAAGGACCACCGCGCCGACATCCTGGTCGGTAATGAAATGCGCATGACCTCGAGTCAGAGCATGACCATTTCGGCCCAGCCGTTCCCGGAGAACTTCGACCGGGCGCGCACCTTCGCCTTCATCGACCAGTACATTCAGGACCTGACGCAGAGTTCCGGCAAGTTCTCCACCAGTTATGGTACGCCGGGGCGCACAGTCTCTTTCTTCTCCCGTGCCAATTATGCGTTCAAGGACAGGTATCTGTTCACGGTGACGTTCCGCGCTGACGGATCCGCCAACTTTGCACCCAACAACCGCTGGGGCTACTTCCCCGCCGCGGCCTTCGCCTGGCGCATCAGCGACGAGCCCTGGATGGCCGGCACACGTGACTGGCTTTCCAGCCTGAAGTTCCGTCTCTCCTACGGTGTGACCGGCAACGACTCCATCGGTGCCAATATGTGGCGTGAAACCTGGAGCCTGGGCGGCAACACCAGCTACACCATGAGTACACAGCGTACCGATACGGAGAATGATTACAGCAAGCCGTATCAGCCCGGTTCCATGATGCAGAACCCGAACCTGCGCTGGGAGTCCACCTACACGACCAATGTCGGTTTCGACTTCGGCCTGTTCAACAACCGCCTGGACGGCACGATCGAAGGTTACTACATCAAGACCGACGGCTTGCTAATGACCACCCCGGTCAACGCGGCTTCCGGTTATTCAACCCAGTGGCAGAACCTCGGCACCATCTCCAACCGTGGTATCGAGCTAACGCTCAACGGCGACATCGTCCGCAACAGCGAGTTCACCCTCCGTGCCGGCCTCGTCTTCCAGTACAACCTCAACCGCGTGGACTATATAAACCCGGCCGTAACCTCCACCAAGTATAGTTCCTGGTCCAGTTCCGAGCATTACCCGTCCGGTGGTGAGTACTTCATCGAGGAAGGCAGCCCGATGGGCATGATCAAATGCTTTGCCTATGATGGCTGGTACACTGTCGATGATTTCGATGTCGTGGACGGCATGTGGAAACTGAAGGAAGGCATCCCTGACTGGACGACCGATTCCTATTGGACCAGCTTCAAACTGCCTGCCGGACAGAAAGCATTCCCCGGCGCCCTGAAGGTAAAAGATCTCTGGGGCAAAGATGGCATTCCTGACGGAAAGATTACGACGGACGATACCTACGTGTTCGGTTCGATGACCCCGCCGGCATCCGGTGCCATCAACCTGCAGGCCCGCTGGCGCCAGTTCGACATGACTGCCAACTTCAACTATGTGCTCGGCGGTCACGTCATGAACACTCCGGCCCTGACGAACCTCTACGGTTCCAAGGACAACCGCTTCGGCGCCAACCGCTTCGCTTTCGTCAAGGACTGCTACAGCCCCTACCGCTGGAACAACGGCGAACTCGAGTTCGTAGATGACCCGGCCGAGTTGAAAAAGATGAATGCGAACGCCCAGTACTGGACCCCGACCTCCATGGTCGGCCTGCTCGTTGACAAGTACCTGGAAAGCGGCGACTTCCTGCGCCTGCGCAACCTCAGCATCGGCTACACCCTGCCGACCAATATCGCAAAGAAGGTTGCTATGAAGAGCGCCCGCGTCTATTTTACCACCACCAACCTCTTCACCCTTACCAAGTACACGGGTCTCAATCCGGAGGTCAGCATCGGCGGCAGCTCCACGACGCCCGGTGTGGACAGCGGCAGCTACCCTCTCTCCCGCACCTACACCCTCGGCATCAACGTGACTTTCTAATGGCAAGTAAAGTTTGAAGACAATGAAAAAGTTAAACTATATTATCATGGCGGTCCTGGCCGGCGTTTCCCTTGTGTCCTGCCAGGAATATCTCAGCACCAATTCTCCGTCTACGGTAGATGCTGAGTTCGTCTTCTCCAGTTTTGTTACGGGCAAGACCGTCATGCTCGGTGCCTACAATACAGTCACCAGTTCTTTCACGCACGGCTTCCCTGTCAATTTCGATGACATCGGTTCTGATACCGAACGTTGCTCCGTGGGTATCATCGCCCCACTTGTCGGCGCCGCACAACTTTATGGCGGACAGGCAGCCTATGTCGTTGAGAGCTATAATATTAACGACAGCAGCGTGCCGGGCGGCAACTGGAACACCTTCTATTCTGCTATCAGCAAATGCAACCAGGTGATTTCCAACATCCAGGCGATGCCGGAATACGAGGACATCATCGCCAAGGCCCCGAACGACTGGTCCGACCTGCTCGGCCAGGCCTACTGCCTGCGTGCCACGATGTACTTTGAACTCGTCAAGCACTTCGGCGACTGCATCTACTACTCCGAGGCCGAACTTGGCCAGGACATCAAGGAACTGAGCAGCCGCGATGCCATCATCGAGAAGGAGCTCAGGGCCGTCGAGCA
>Ga0310697_10006934_pt1 | contig 10711 bp, 8 predicted proteins | sample 172DNAGHGlowgp2_FD_203883 | JGI IMG/M metagenome (GOLD analysis project Ga0310697, IMG submission 203883) | Sheep rumen microbial communities from Palmerston North, Manawatu-Wanganui, New Zealand - 1728 DNA GHGlow gp2 (v2) (version 2) | ecosystem: Host-associated > Mammals > Digestive system >...
TGGGGGCAGAAACCGTGTATTATCAGCACGTCAACCGCGTCAACCGCATGCTTCGCCCCTACCGCAAGCGTGTGATGATGTGGGGCGACATTGCCGACCAGCACCCTGAAATCCTTGACAACCTTGACAAAGACATCTTCCTCATCGCTTGGAGCTATGTGGGCATCGACAGTTTCGATGACTTCCTGAAACCCTACGTCAAATCGGGACGCAACTTCTTTGTCGCGCCCGGTGTGAGCCTCTCAGAAAGGGTTTGGCCTAAACATTACGAGTTCAAAAAGAACATCGCCAACCTTTGCCGCGACGGATACAAAAACGGAGCCTTGGGCGTCATCAACACCTGCTGGGACGACTTCGGAGAGTCACTGATCAACAGTGCCCTGTATGGCTTGGCATTAGGCGCAGAGATGAGTTGGAACGCTACTTCCCAACAAGAACGCAGCACTGAAACCGACTTCAACATCCATTTCCTTGGCTGCCTCTCCAGCGATATCCATGAGCATCTCGACGCGCTTTCCGAATGGACGAAAAACGATGGCATCGGCAAGTTCACTGCCATGACAGAGCCCATGACTCCCTTCTACCCAGCCCTTGTCAACGACTCCATCAAAGCCTTAAACCAAAGGGCTTCCATAGCGCTGTCTGCGTTAGAGAAGGACCTGAAAAACGACAAAAACAAAGTGAAACGCAATGCCGACCTCTTCGACAATGCCCTCTATGCCGTGCATCGCATGCAATGGTGCGCCAAACGCAATATGGCCCGAATCCAGCTATTCAGAACCTACAATAATCCCACTGAGGCTAACCTTGCCGAGAGCCGAAGGATGATTGACGAGCTGATTACATCGCTCCACGACCTGAAAACCGAGTATGTCAAGGTATGGAACATCGAAAGCCGACCCTATTGGTTGGATGTCAATATGGGAAATTATAATGACATTGCCGAAGAATTACAGCAACTTGAATATCTTCCGTTTATTGAAACACTTACCGACGACAAAGGCAATGCTGCCGTGGAACTAAAGACGGTTTTTGGCGACAAGAAAATTCACTATACTATCGATGGTAAAGAAGTTACGCCCAACGACTCCATCTATAAAAAGCCCATCGTTTTGGAGCGTCCTTGCCTCGTCAAGGCGGCCTGCTTCAATGTCTTAAGCGAGCCGATTTGTACCGAACGTTATTTCTGCTTCCACAAGGCTATGGGCAGACTAAAGCAGCTCAACAGTCCGGCAGGCAACTACCGCCCCGAATACAGTGGCGGCGGCGACAACGCCCTCCTTGACGGCACCCTCGGCAGCGACGACTACACCGACGGCCACTGGCAAGGTTTTTATGGCATCGACGCCGATATTGAGATTGACTTCGGCAAATCCCAAAGAGTCAATGCATTGAACATCGGATTCTTGGTTAATGCCCACGATTGGATTTTGCGTCCCAATGAAATTGAAGTCTACACCTCCAATGACGGCAAGAACTATAAAGTCTTCAAGACCTTTAGCCTAAAAGCGGAGGCACCTATGACAGGCAACCACACCTTCCGTGAGCGTTTCGTGACGCCCAACCTTTCATCGCGTTATCTGCGTATCGTAGTGAAGAATCCAGGAATTCTGCCAGAAGGCCTACCTGGAGCGGGATATGACTCTTGGATCTTTATGGATGAGGTAATGGTGGAGTAATCACTTCTGAACCCTGCTGTACTCCAAGTCTAACTCATAGGATTGGGGCGGGACCTTGTCACCCGACAGTTCCACCACTATCACACACTTTTCCCTAATGAGGCTCCTGAACGGTAGTGTCTCGGTGCGCAACTCGCCCTCCAGCATATCGTCAAGCAAGAAAGACTCCTCTGCCAGCAGGTGGTTCCGCCTTCCCCTTTCGATGACTCGAATATGAACCCAGACCTCCGACACTTTGCCCGGACCCAGATTGTGCAAGTCAAGTTGCAAGGTGCAATCCGCTTTCTCATAGACCAAGGTCGGCTGCGACTCAAAACGCAAGCCTTTCATCAGCAAAGAAGGCGTATCGTCGACTGGCACCACCTCCATTGTCCTGGAAAGGTAAATATCTGGTATCTGCCCGATTTGCCAGTTGGGCATGGTGGTCTCCATGTAATAATACTTCTTATTGCGGAACATCAGATAATGGTCAGCTTCCATCCCATCGCAATGCACGCCCACGGCCATGTGCTCAGGCAAAACCAAAAGGACGAAGTCATTGTTCATCTCGTAGAGCAGCGCCACCAACAGCGCCACCTTGTCTTCACAACCGCCCACGCCATCCACCAGTGTCTCAATGGGATAGCGCACATACTCATCCGCATCCTTGCTGTCGTTATCATATGCGTAAGGCAACGACTGCACGAATGACAGTGCCAAGTTGACCCTATCCTCCTCCGTGGCGCCAAATTTGCTAAACTCCTCTGCAATGGCATGCATCACGGGACGATCGTACTCCGACAACATGAAGCTGTAGTAATTGGGCGGCAACTCGCCATCGTTGAATTGATAGATATAGGCCAGATGCTCGCGTCCGTTGCTGTAATAATCATACAAATCAGTACTGATATTCAGCGTGATAGAACATTCCTTGCCATTGTATTTCCATGAATGCGACACCTCATAATAGTTGTCCCACTCCACCACAGAATGTGCCGAGGCGGTGAGGGCGACGAAGACCATTAATAGTATAAGGTGCAGACGATGACGCATGGGAAACCGTTTTTCTCATTGAAACGCAAGAATCGTGCAAAAATTGCGTGTTTGTTCACCAACAGCGGTTTTCGTCACTGCGAGGGACGAAGCAGTCCAGACATTACGTCTTTCATCTGGATTGCTTCGTCGTTCCTCCTCGCAATGACGCAAAGCGTGTCAAAAATTATTTCCCCCAATAATGGAAACCATCTACCTCTTTCAGCAATTCCCTGACGGCGACCTCCAACTGCTCATCCACACCAGCTGCCATCTTCTCCGGCGTGTTGCGCACCTTGACATCGGGTTCCAATTGGGTGTTTTCCAACCAGTTGCCTTGCTCGGTACGATAACCCACCACAGGCAAGCCGAAATACAACGACGGGTCTTGCAAGGTCTCCCAAGTCACGCTCGACATGGTGCCGGGCACAGGCATACCCACCAATTTTCCCATCTTCTTGTAGTTGTAGACCCAAGGCGTGCCGTGCGCGTTGCTATAGTTGGCCTCGCCAATGAGCATTACTGAAGGTTTATTGTAACGCCGCGAAGGCATCACGCAAGCCACGCTATCGTTAATGACTTGTTCGAGGTATTTCTCTCCGCTGAAGAGGATTTCGATGTCCTCGTGCAGACGACCGCCGCCATTGAAGCGTGTGTCAATAACAATGCCGTCACAGAGGTTGTATTTGCCGAGGATTTGGGAATACACGTCACGATAACTGGCATCACCCATGCTCTTGATGTGGACATAGCCCAAACGGCCGTTGGACAGTCTCTTCACCGTCTCTTCGTTGTGTTTTACCCAACGATTGTAAAGCAAATCATTCATCGCACCATGGCTGATGGGCTTCACGGTCTCGTCCCATGTCTTGCCGCCGTCTTTGAGGGTCACCAAAACGGTCTTTCCGCGTTTGTTGTTAAGGAGGGGATAGTAGTCCATGCCCTTGGTAATCTCCACACCGTCAATCTTTTCGATGACACAACCTGCCTTCACCTTCGATTTGCTCTTGTCGAAGGGGCCTCCTTCCACCACTTCGGCAATCTTCAGGCCGTCGCCCTTGTAGTCGAGGTCGAGGAGTACGCCAAACTCGGCCGTGGCATCGCCGCCGCGACCCGAGGGACGGTAGCCCGAACCCGTGTGCGACACATTCAACTCACCCAAAATCTCACTGAGCATCTCGGTGAAGTCGTAGTTATTGTTGATATGCGCCAGAAAAGGATGGTAGGCGCTCTTCATCAGCTCGAGGTCAACGCCATGGTGGTCTTTCATGAAGAAACGCTTGTCGATTTGCAGGAAGACATGATTAAACATATACTCACGCTCTTCGGCGAGGTTGAGATCCATGGTGGCGTCATATTTAATGGAAGCGGACTTGCCGCCTTTGTCGATTTTTTGCAGGTTGCCACCCGAGAGCACATAAAGGTTGTCGCCCTTCATCCTCAGCTGCGCACCACCCTGTCCCATCTTCTTCGTGATTTTCATCGACTTCTCACGCACATCCATCTCCCAAAGGTCGTAGCCTTTTTCGAACGAGGTCATGAAATACAGTTTCTCGCCATCGTTGGTGAGTGCCATGCCGCTCAAGTTCGACGACATGGGCGTCAGACGAATAACGCGGTCTTGCAGATGTTCCAAGTCCACCTCTATCTTCTTGGCTTCCTTGGACTTCTCGTCTTTTTCGGTCCCTGAGCTCGTCGAAGGGCCGTCTTTTTTATCATCTTTTTTATCCTTTTTCTTATCGCTCTTCTCCTCCTTCTTCGACTCGTCTTTCTTGTCATCTTTCTTGCCTTTCTCCTGCTCCTTCAGCAAAGCATATTCTTCCTTGTTGAGGCGGAACTTGTCATAAGCATCCTGATTCAAGAAAGCGATAAAAGCATCATTCTGGCTGCCCCATGAGGCATGGGAGCGCATGCCGTAACGGTTTGAACGATAAATGATTGCATTGCCATCCAGCACCCACTGCGGACTGCCATCGATATAGGCGCTTTCGGTGATGTTGTAAATGGTCTTCGAGCCGTCGGCTTTTACGATACCGATGTCGGAATAGGGGTCGCGCATGTTGGTGATGAGCGTCAAGGCGAACCACTGGCCGTCGGGCGACCACTCGTATGAAAAGCCGTAGTCGTCGGTTTCATAATGCTGGCGGCCATCGGTGATTTGACGCACCTCTTTCGAAGCCACGTTGTACACTTTCAATACGCTGCGGTTCTCGATGAAAGCGATTTCCTTGCCGTCGGGCGAATAGGTCGGTGCGATACGCTCGACGCCATCGTTATCGAACAAAGGCTTTTCTTCCACCAAAGTTGCGTAGGCAAAGTTATAGTCATCTTTGCGCTCGATGGTGGCTCGGTAGAGGTTCCAGTAGCCGTCGCGTTCCGAGGCATAGACGATAGTGCGGCCATCCTTCGAGAACGAGGGGCTGCGTTCGGCCTGCGCCGTATGCGTGATTTGCTTGGTGGTGGCATATTCATCGACACCCGTCACGAAGAGTTCACCGCGTGAAATGAAGGCAATGAGTTTGCCGTCGTCACTCAAGGCAAAATCACCGATGCCTTTGAAGTCCTGCTTCACCATTTGCTCCTCCGCTTGGTCGTTGACGATTTCGACATTCACCTTTTGAGGTTCACTCCCAATGCGTTGCGTGTAGATTTCACCCATGTAGCCGTAGCATAGCAAGCCGTTGTCGGCTACACTGAGGAAACGCACAGGATGCGTCTTGAAGTGGGTCACTGCCTCCACCTGCTCAAGGTCACTTATGGGAGCCTTATACACATTGAAGCTGCCGTTGTTGCGTTCGCTCAAGAACACGACATCCTTATAGCCTGGCAAATATCTTGGGTCACGGTCCTCGCCCACATTAGTAGTCAGCATCGTGTGTGTCTTTTTCTTAGCGTTGTAGTACACCACGTCGCGGGCCACAGAGGAGGTGTGATGCTTGCGCCATTTGTCCTCGCTGCCTTTGCGGTCGTAGTATAGGAACGACTTGCCATCTTTGTCGAACGACATGCTGCACACGGGCACGGCCACCACCTGTTCGGGGCGACCACCTTCGGTGCTCACCTTATACAATTCGGTGATCCAACCCGAGGCAAACTGCACGTTATCAGCGGCTTTCTGGATTTGGGCAGAGAAATAAATCTCCTTGCCATCGGGCGAGAAAGCCAGAGGAATCTCAGTGGCCGAGTTCGTTGTGATGCGTTTGGCCACACCACCCTCGGCAGCGACGAGATAAACGTCGAAATTACCGTTTCGGTCAGTAGAAAAGGCAATTTGCTTGCCATCGGGCGACCAAACCGGGTCACCATCATAAGCGGCGTTCGTTGTGATTTGCAAGGCTTTGCCGCCATTGGCGTTCACCACATACACATCGCCTTTGTAGCAGAAGGCAATCTTGTCGCCCTGAGGCGAAATCACATTGTGGCGCAGCCAAAGCGGCTGGGCCGAAAGTTGGAATGTCACTGCAAGCAGGACGATAAGGAAAAGCTTTTTCATGGGTTTATTTTATTTGTTTTCAATTATTTAATTTCAAATCCAAAGATAAATTCATCTTCAAGGAAGAGTTCCAGCCTATCCCGTTCCTTGACCGCGCCAACGCCTTGTGGCGTTCCCGTGAAGACAAGGTCGCCCTCGTTCAGCGTAACGAAACGGGAGACATGGGAGATGATTCTGTCGAAGCTGAAAATCATGTCGCGGCTGTGGCCTTGTTGCGCCCACTGTCCGTTGAGTTTCATGCCGAAAGAGATGTCTTGCGTGTTTTTTAGTTCACTGATTTTCTTAAACTTGCCGACTGGAGCCGAAAAGTCGAACGCCTTGGCGATTTCCCAAGGATGCCCTTTCGCCTTGCACTCGTTTTGCAGATCACGGGCAGTGAAGTCAATGCCCACGGTGATGGCGTCATAATACTCGGAGGCCGACTTCTCTTCAATCGCCTTGCCCGTCTTGCAGATGCGCAACACCAGTTCCGTTTCATAATGGACTATCTTGCTGAAATCGGGATATGGGAAAGGCTCGCCTGCGGGCAACAGAGCCGTCTCAGGCTTCATGAAAAACATGGGTTCATTCGGCAGCACGTTGTCCAGCTCCTTAACATGCGCCAAGTAATTTCGTCCTACGCAGATGATTTTCATTGGCCTATCATTTTACATTTTTGCCGCCCATGCGCAGCTTGATGGCCGTCACCACCTTCTTCGTATAGCGCGGGAAGTCGTTTTTCATGATCCAGTCGTAATAAGGAGGCTCCTTGCGAAACACATCTTCGACGCGTTCGCCTTTGTGCTTGCCGAACATAAACACCTCCTTGCCTTCCTCGTCGAAGATGATTTGCCCCGAAAGGTCGGCATTCTTATGATGCGCCGAAAACTCCGAAAGCTGCTTCATGTCATTGGTCGGGCCTTGCGACTTATTCCCTTTTCCATCCTCATAATCAACACCTTGATATTTATCGAGCATGGCGCGGAGCACATCGTATGTGGCTTTGGTGTCGGCCATGGCGCCATGAGCGCCCTCAAGTTCAGCATGGCAGAAATAACGGTAGGCGCTCTTCAGCGTACGCGGTTCCATTTTCATATAAATGTTCATCACGTCGATGAAATCACGGTCTTTGAGGTCGAAGTCGTAATCGACACGAAGGAACTCCTCCACCAGCATCGGGAGGTCGAATTTCAAGATGTTGTAGCCCGCCAAGTCGGCATTGCCAATGAACATGGCTATTTCCTTGGCTTTCTCGCGGAAAGTGGGCTTGTCGGCTACCATCTCGTCAGTATAGCCGTGCACCGAAGTGGACTCAGCGGAGATGGGCATTTCTGGATTGAGTAGCCAAACACGTTGTTCTTCTTCACCGTTCACGTTAATTTTCAGCACGCTCATCTCCACGATACGGTCGTGCGAGGGATTCAGGCCCGTCGTTTCCAAATCGAAAAACGCGATAGGACGTTTCAAATTCAGTTCCATAAGATTTTCATATTTTGACTGCAAAAATAACATATAAAACACTCCGATATTTAAATTTTTCCTACTTTTGCCCCACTTTTCAAACATAAAAGAACTATTAGAAAGTATCAAATTATTGAAAGACATGATGGAAGAAAACGAAATGAAAGAGAAAGACGAGTTGTTCTCGAAGGCGGTGAAAGCAGGTAAGAGAACCTATTTCTTCGATGTGAAATCCACGAAAAACGACGAAAAGTACATCACCATAACCGAAAGCAAGCGCCGTTTCGATGATGGTTTGCAACGCTTTTTCTACGAGAAGCATAAGATTTTCCTCTACAAGGAAGACTTTGAGAAGGTCTCCAAAGGCCTTAACGACGCCATCAACTACGTCGAGACCGGAGAGTATCCTGCCGACTATTACGACCAGCCTGAGCCGCGCCGCTACGAACATGAAGAAGGCGAACATCACAACGCCATTGACAACGCCATCGACAAGTGGTTCGACAGCTTGGACAAATAATCGTTCAAAGAACAAAAAAGACGGAGGCCGCAACAAATTGCGGCCTTTTTTGTTATCATTTCGGTACAAGGCAAAAACTTATCAACAAAAAAGGCCGATGTTGATAACTTTCCGCCAAATGCCATAATAAAACGGGGCAAAAATGCGTATTTTTGCACATAAAATTTGACTGAAATGGGTAAGACAATAGCGATTGCAAACCAGAAAGGTGGCGTGGGCAAGACCACTTCCGCCATCAACCTCGCGGCAAGTTTGGCCGTTCTCGAATACAAGACCCTCCTCATCGACGCCGACCCACAGGCCAATGCGACCTCAGGCGTAGGCATCGACCCAAGGACTGTGGAGACAAGCATCTACGAATGCATCATCGACCAGGTGGACCCGAAGACCGTCATCGCGGAGACAGAGACGCCCAACCTCTTCGTGCTCCCCGCCCACATCGACCTCGTGGGTGCCGAAATCGAGATGATCAACCTGCCCGAGCGTGAGCTGATGATGAAGAAACTACTTGCCCCCATCAAGGACGACTACGACTTCATCATCATCGACTGCTCACCGTCGCTGGGACTGGTCACCGTCAACTCGCTCACCGCCGCCGATTCCGTCATCATCCCCGTGCAATGCGAATACTTCGCCCTAGAAGGTCTCGGCAAGCTGCTCAACACCATCAAGATCGTGCAGACCCGCCTCAACCCCGACCTCGACATTGAAGGCATCCTGCTCACCATGTTCGACACACGTCTGCGTCTGTCGAAACAGGTGGTCGAAGAGGTGAAGATGCACTTCCAAGACATGGTGTTCAACACCATCATCAACCGCAACACGCGCCTGAGCGAGGCCCCGAGCTTCGGCAAGACCATCGTCATGTACGACGCCAACAGCACGGGTGCCATCAACTACCTCAACCTCGCACGCGAGATCCTCGAAAAGAACAACCTATCCACCAAAGACTAACACGCCATGCCTGACAAGAACACAAGAGCCTTGGGCCGCGGCCTCGACAAAATCCTCGGAAGCCCCGAAACCGACATCACCAGTAAAGACATCAGCGGCGATTTCGTGGCCGGTGCCATCGCCGAAATCGAAATCAACCAAATTGAGACCAACCCCTTCCAGCCCAGAACCGAGTTTGACGAAACCGCCCTGCGCGAGTTGGCACAGTCCATCAAGGAACAAGGGGTGATCCAACCCGTCACCGTCAGGAAGCTTGGCTACAACAAATACCAACTCATCTCGGGCGAACGCCGTCTGCGTGCCTCCAAAATGGCCGGACTCAACAAAATCCCAGCCTTCATCCGCGTGGCCAACGACGAGCAGATGCTTGAACTCGCCCTCATCGAGAACATCCACCGCGAAAACCTCAACGCCATCGAGGTAGCCATCTCCTACCAACGCCTCATCGACGAATGTAGCCTCACCCAAGAGGAGGTCAGCGAGAAGGTGGGAAAGAGCCGTAGCGCCGTGGCCAATTTCCTGAGACTACTGAAGCTGCCGCCTGAAGTACAACTCGCCATCCGCGACGGCCACATCAGCATGGGCCACGCCCGCGCCCTCATCAACATCAACGACAAGGAAGAGCAACTGAAACTCCTGCAACAGATCATCATGGAGGAGATGAACGTGCGCCAGACCGAGGAGATGGCCGACAAGGCCAAGGGCAAGGCCGACAAGGAACGCAAGCAGACCAACTTCATCCCCGAACACTTCAAGAGCAAGATCAAGACCTTGTCGCAGACGCTCAACACCAAGGTCAAAGTGAAGCGCGACATCAAAGGCCACGGCAGCGTAGTCATCGACTTCAAGGACGAAGCCGAGTTTGACCGCATCATGGAACTGTTCAACCACAAATAATCGCCATGCCGCGCCGCTTTCTGTTGCTTTTTGGCTTCGTCGCCATCCTCGCCTTTCAGAAAACGGAAGCGCAGAATGTGGTGTTTGACACGGTAGGCAGTACCATCCTTACCGCCGACACCATCGCCAAGGTAGAGAGAAAGGGGAAAAGCAAAAAGGCCAAAAAAGCCAAGAAGCCACACAGTCCCACGAAAGCCACCATCATGTCAGCCTGTCTGCCCGGCTTAGGACAGATCTACAACGGCAAATGGTGGAAGGTGCCGATTGTTTATGCCGGATTGGGCGGTTTGGGATATCTGGCCTACAACAACTACTACGAATACCGTTCCTACCTCCACGCCTACGAATACAAGACGGGTGACCTGCCTGATGACGTCACCCTCAACCAACACGAAATCGACTTGACCGCCCGCGACGCCAACTACCTTCAGACCTACAAGGAATCGTATCGCCGTGACTTTGAGTTCTATACCATCCTCACCGTGGCATGGTACGGTTTGAACATCGTCGATGCTTGCGTTGACGGCCATCTCTACACCTACGACATCAGCGACGACCTCAGCCTCACTGTCGACCCTTATTTACATCGACAAACGGAATCGCCAATCAAGATCCCGCAATACGCCCAGGTCGGGCTTTCTTTTCAATTGAACTTCTAACTATGAAAATCGCCATAATCGGATACGGAAAAATGGGCCACGAGGTGGAGAAAGCCGC
>Ga0310697_10006935_pt1 | contig 10710 bp, 11 predicted proteins | sample 172DNAGHGlowgp2_FD_203883 | JGI IMG/M metagenome (GOLD analysis project Ga0310697, IMG submission 203883) | Sheep rumen microbial communities from Palmerston North, Manawatu-Wanganui, New Zealand - 1728 DNA GHGlow gp2 (v2) (version 2) | ecosystem: Host-associated > Mammals > Digestive system >...
CCCGGCATCGTCACGGCGCTGATCTTCGTCTTCATCAACGCCTGGAACGAATACACCATCGCGACCGTCCTGATCTCCACCGCCTCGAACCGCCCCATCACGGTCGGCATTACCCAATTCTCCAGCTTCAATATGATTGAGTGGCAGTACCTCTTTGCCGCCTCCCTGGTGGCGACGATCCCGGTGGTACTCCTGTTTATGAGCATCGAAAAGCACCTGACCTCCGGTCTCACCTCCGGCGGCGTGAAGGGATAAAGGCCCTGACTACAAACAAAACGGCGCGGAAAAACCGCGCCGTTTTGTCATTGTGCGCACTCGTGGATGATCCCGCATATCTCGTCCCAGCGGCGCTGCGTCTCCGCCACCAGCTTAAACTGGGTGCGGGCGCGATCCAGGTTGTGCCCGGGCCGCGACACGGAGAAGTAATGATCCCCGTCCAGATAATCGGTGAGAAAGCGCACGCCGCACTCGAGGGTCATGAGCTTCGCGCCGAGGGGGAGCGTTTCGATCTCCTCTTTTGTCAGCGCGCCGCAGGCGGGGATAAAGCCCTCGGCAAAGCGGCGGTAGAGCCCGAGATCCAGCCCGACCCTTTCAAGCTCGCATTCGTCCTCCGCCGCGGTCGAGGCCCCGAAGCGGATGGAATCCCCAAAGTCATACGCGACCAGCCCGGGCATCACCGTGTCCAGGTCAATGACGCACAGAGCCTTGCGGGTCCGGCTGTCGAGCATGACGTTGTTGAGCTTCGTGTCGTTGTGCGTCACGCGCAGCGGCAGCACGCCCTGCTCCAGAAGGCGCAGCAGCGCCCCCGCCTCCGCCTCGCACGCGAGGGCAAAGTCGATCTCCCGCCGCACCCCGGCGGCGCGGTTCAGGCTGTCCGCGCGCAGCACCTCATGGAAGATCCGGTAGCGGTCGGGGGTGTTGTGAAAGTTCGGGATCGTCTCGTGCAGCGTCTCCGCCGGGAAGTCCTGCAGCATGCGCTGAAAGCTCCCGAAGGCGACGGCGCTCTGGTAAAAGTCCTCCGCGCTCTCCGGCGTCTGGAGGCAGATGCTGTCCTCGATGAAGTCATACACGCGCCAGTATTCGCCCTGCGCGTCCCGGAACCAGAGGCCGCCGTCCAAAGTGGGGACAAGGCGGAGGCTCGCGCGTGGATCGGGATTGCGCGCGGAGAGATAGGCCGTCACGGCGGCGATATTGCGCATCAGCGCCGGGATGTCGTGAAACGCGGCGCGGCTCAGGCGCTGCAGGATATAGCGGCGGGGCCTGTCCGTCACGACGAGATAGGTCTGATTGATGTGGCCCTCCCCATAGCGTTCACAGGAGAGGGGAACCCCCTCCAGGCAAAACTGCCGAAGAACCTGATTCATGGGCACGCTCCTTTTCATCCTTGCTTGTCCTTGCTGCGCGCTCCCCGCAGAAAGCCCAGCGTCTGCCGGAGCTGCAGATCTCTTTCCACGCCCGCGAGGCACAGCTTGTGCGCGTATTCCAGCGCCCTGCCGAGCTCCGGCCCCGGAGGAAATCCCGCCTCCAGGAGATCGCGGCCCGTCACGCAGGGGGCTGCCATGCGCGCCCGGTAGAGTGCCAGCAGGCCCCGCAGCTTTTCCTCCGTCGGGATATAGCCCGCCGCAAGCTGCTTTTCGTCCGTCTCCGGCCCCCGCCGGCCCAGCCAGTCCGCCTTTGACAGCAGCAGCAGATCCTCCGGCGAGAGAGCTTTGTCGAACAGGCGCATGAAGGCCTTGACGCCCGCGCCGTCGCCCGCCAGCTTGTTCGGCTCCATGTGCAGCAAAACCAGGTTCAGCACGCCCCGGATAAGCTTTGTCTCATTCGTGAGCCGCCGCAGGAAAGTCTCGGCAAGGGGAAGACCCGCCTGCTCATGGCCAAAGGCGCGCAGTCTCCCGTCAATTTCCGCGGTGGTGCCCGGCTTTCCAAAGTCGTGGCACAGGGCGGCGAGCATCAGGCAGAGCGGGCTTTCCGCCTGAGCTCGGAGCAAGGCGGCCTCGTCGAGCACCTGCATCGTGTGGTTCCAGACATCCCCCTCCGGGTGGTGCTGCGGCGGCTGGGGCACGCCGATGAGGGCCTCCGCCTCAGAAAACCAGACGGAAAGCTGCCCCATGCCCCGCAGCTCTTCAAAGAAAATCGAGGGCGTTTTTGCCTTCAAAAGCGCCTTTTCCAACTCCCCCATGACGCGCTCTCCGGCGAGGGCGTCCACCGGCATTCCGGCGCAGAGGGCGCGGGTCTCCTCCGCCACGGTGAAGCCGAAGCGGGCGGCAAACTGCGCCGCGCGAAAGACGCGCAGCGGGTCCTCGCCGAAGCTGCGGTCGTTGACGTGCCGGATGCGCCGCCGCTCGAGATCGCGCTGTCCGCCGAAGAAATCCAGCACCTCGCCCGTCAGCACGTCCTGCATCATGGCGTTGACGGTGAAGTCGCGGCGGGCCGCGGCCTTTTCTTCGCCGAGGAAGGGATCCACAAACACGGCGAAATCCTTGTGCCCGCGTCCTGTGGCGGTCTCCGAGCGGGGCATCGCAATGTCGAGTTCGTAGTGGCGAAGCCCCATCACGCCGAAGCTTGCGCCCATGGTGAGGCGCTCGCCCAGGCTGTCGAGGATGCGCTCCAGCGTTTCGACGCTGACGCGGTGCACCTCGATGTCGATATCCTTGTTTTCCTGCCCGAGAAGCCGGTCCCGGACATAGCCGCCCACAAAATACGCGCGGCCCCCGGCCCCGGCGACGGCTTCCGCTATTCTCTTTGCCATGCTGAGATCCGTGTCCATTTTGCACTCCTGTTTACCCAAAAGTTTATTTACACGCGGCCTGTCTTCCTTTATAATAAGTCTGTATAATGAAAGCGTCTGAGAAAAGGAGACCGTTTTATGTTTGACGTGCTGCACAACGGCGATCTGTATTTTCCCCTGGCCGGGGAGATCACCGAGCTCCAGAACCAATGCCTTGAAAAGCTCTATGACTATAACCGGACCCGCCCAGGTGAGGGAACCAAAAGGGAGGCCATGCTGCGCGACATGTTCGCCGAGATCGGCGAGGGCTGCTATATTGAGCCGCCCTTCTACGCCAACTGGGGCGGGCGCTTTGTCCACTTCGGGAAAAACATTTACGCGAATTTCGGCCTGACCCTGGTGGACGACACCCACATCTATGTGGGGGACTGCTGCATGTTCGGCCCCCATGTGACCGTCGCCACGGCGGGACATCCCATCCTGCCCCCGCTGCGGGAGCAGGGCCTGCAGTATAACGCCGCCGTGCACATCGGCAGAAACTGCTGGATCGGCGCGAGCGCGCTGGTGATGCCCGGCGTCACGATCGGGGACAACAGTGTCATCGGCGCGGGCAGTGTCGTGACGCGGGACATTCCCGCAAACGTGGTGGCCGTGGGCAATCCCTGCCGCGTGCTGCGCCCCATCGGAGAGCGCGACCGGCAGTTTTACTTCCGCGACAGAAAAATCCCGCCGGAGCTGCTGGAAAAATAAACGTCAGGGGAAAATCGCCAGCAGCAGCGTGAAAATGTCCTGACCCGGTGTATGCGCTTTTTCGATGCGCGCGGCATAGTCGTCGATCATGGCGTTGACGCGCTGTACCGCGGCGGGAAGCTCCGCTTCCTCCGCATAGTGTGAAAGGCGCCCTCCCTCGCGGAAGACGCCGCCCTCCACCCCGAGAAAGAGGCGGGCAAGTGCCGGATCGTATTGTCCGAAGGCCGCGACAAGGCCGATGCTGTCCGCAATCACCTCATCGCGCAGGGCGTCGATATTCTCCGGATAAAGTCCGCGGCAGACAAAATGCGTCAGCTCGTGGTATCTGCGGATAAGATAGGACTTCTCCTTCCATTCCGCGGGACTGAGACCCACGCTCTGCGCCGGAACATTGCTGTAATTGCCGCCGCTCAGGAGGATCACGCTGTCGCGGTAGTTTTTCCGCTCGGCGGTGAAGCGCTCGAATTCCGCGTCCCAGTCCTCCCCGCCCGCGGCGAGGTATGCGTCCCGGTGATCGTGGATCTTCTCCCAGTTGATAAGGCCCCCGATGGTGACGGCGCCCACCGAATCCGGGATCGGCGTCGGCTCACAGCGGTAGGCCAGTGCCTGATAGGCGTGCAGAAAGTCCTGCCTGTCGCCGAGGTACAGGATCTCCGCGCGCCCCGCCGGGGTGTCCTCCGTGTCGGCGCGTATCTCCTTCGGGCAGCGAAAGTCCGGCTGCGCATCAAGCTCCTCCCCGCACAGTACCGCCCTTTTGTATGCCTCTGTCTGCCGCGCGCCCTCCTGAATGGGGAGCAGCAGCTGCGGATAGCGCCGCGCAAGCTTCATCAGATCTTCCTGCATGTCGTCCTCCCTGCCTTTGATAATCGTTTATCCGATTATACCGTTTTCCGCCGCCCCCGTCAATGAAGGGGACAGTTTTTGATTGTTAACATGTTTTCGCTTGACAAAGTGAACAAAATGCTGTATTTCTTCCTGGACTCGCTTCAGGACAGAGGAAACGCCGATGAAAACAAAGGAACCGGGACGGAAGTTTTATCTTCCCCATATCGGCCAGCGCATCGTGAAGACGAGCATTGCCGTGCTCATCACGCTGCTGGTCTACTATATGCGGGGCTACCGCGGGGCGGATATGCCCGCGGAAGCCGCCATCACCGCCATCATCTGCATGCAGCCCTATGTCCACGATACCGGTGAATACGCCCTCAGCCGTTTTATCGGCACGCTGATCGGCGCGGCCTGGGGCCTGGGCTTTCTGCTGCTGATGCTGCTTTTCCCGCATATGGGCCAGAATCTCCTGCTGGTCTATCTGCGCATGGCCGTCGGGGTCATGCTCTCGCTCTATACCTGCGTGCTGGTGCGCCGGCCCGATACGGCGGGGCAGGCGGCCATCGTCTTCATCTGCGTGGTCATCGCCTTCCCTGAAATTGAGCAGCCGCTGCAGCAGGCCCTGATCCGCTTTAACGGCGTGCTGCTCGGCACCATCGCCGCCGTCGCGGTCAACGTCTTCCGCCTGCCGCGGGACAAGGAACGGAACCTTGTCTTCTTCGTCAAACTTGCCGATCTCGTGCCGGACCGCTTTTCCCAGCTCCCCGCCGCGGCGCGCTTTCGCCTCAACTATCTCTATAACGACGGGGCCAAAATCTGCCTCATGTCGGAGCATGCCCCCGCCTTTTTCACCCTGACCATGAGCCAGGCAAAGCTCAGCGTACCCTTTATCGTGATGGACGGGGCCGCCATCTATGACGCCGACGAAAACAGCTATCTCCAGGCGGAGACCCTGGACCCCGCGGAGTCTGCGTATCTGCGCGGCTATCTGGAGGAGCTTGGCATCAGCTATTTTCTCTACACCATCCACCATGACAAGGTCTGCATCTTCCACCAGGGCGCGCTGCGCACGCAGGAGCAGATCATCTTCGAGCATATGAAGCGCTCCCCCTACCGCAGCTATCTGGAGGGGGAGCTCTATAAGGCGGAGGAGATCGTCTATCTCAAGGTCATCGACGAGGACGACAAGATCCTCCTGCTGGAAAGAAAGCTGCGCCGGACGCTGAAGGATCGGAGGCTGCGCATGGTCATGCGCCGGGAGCGATCCGCCGCCGGCGTGAGCAGCCTGTATTTCTACGCCGACACCGCCGACATGCCCCTCGCCGAAGAGCGGCTCATGCGCATCCTGCGCGAGAAGGAGCCGGCGCTGCGCGCGCGGGAGGTCTTTCTGGATCACCCCTACCAGACGGAGCACGACGCGATGCACCTGCTGCACAGGCTGGCCAATCTCTATGAGCCGCTGAAGATTCTCCGTCTCTTTCCGAAGCTGCGCGCATATCTTCAGAGGAAAGGGTAAAAAGGAGAACGTTTTATGCAGTCATTCATGTATACCATCAAGGTTCCCGTGGGTCTTCACGCCCGGCACGCAGGCCTGATTGTGAAGGAGGCAAAGCTCTACCAGTCCGCCGTCACGCTTTCCTGCGGCGAAAAGAGCGCCGACGCCCGCCACCTCATGGGCCTCATGATGCTGGGCATCCGGCAGGGGGACACGGTGCGCGTCACCGCCGAGGGCGTGGACGAGCACATCGCCGCGCTCAAAATGAAGGCCCTGTTCTTTAATCACTTCTGACGCTGACAGGCGGCTGTCCTGAGATAAGCTCTGTATAAATGCCGTAGGGGCCGATGCCCTCATCGGCCCGCCGTTTTGCGAAAGTTCGCATGATCCGGCGGGTCGATCTGGGGATCGACCCCTACGTCTTTGCACATATATGCAGTTTGCTGCGCGCCTGTTCACGGCCGCCCGAAGAGCAGCAGGCAGATGCCCATCAGCACCGGCTGGTGGAGCATATAGACCCAGAGCGTCCTGCGCCCGAGGGCGGAGAGGACGGGGATTTTTGTGCGCGCGACGCGCTGCCAGTCCGGGCGCGTCTGAAAAAGCTTCCCCAGAAACCAACCGCAGAGAAAAAGCAGATACCAGGGCAGTATGGGAAAGTAATCGCTGGAGCGGAAGGCGGGATCGGGAAAGCCCAGCGGGGCGAGCGTGCGGAAGCGGTACAGGCCCTCCGGCAGCCTCCAGGTCCAGGGCCCGATGCCGATCACGCCGCTGTCGATATGCCGCAGCAGCAAAAACAGCGCAAAGCACACGGCAAGCCCCGCAGCGACCCTGCACTTGGAAAGCGCGCCTTCAAGCGGGATCGTCAGCAGCACGGCGCAGCCCATGAAGCTCAGGATGCCGAACCGGATGGCCTCGTCCGGCATGACGATCAGGGTGACAGCGGTGATAACAAGGCCGCAGGCATTCAGCAGAATTCCCCGGCGCAGATTGTTTTTCCGCCCCCAGTGGAAGGAAAAGCCCGCGATCAGGATGAACGACCAGCAGATATACTGCTGCCAGAGCTGCACTCCGGGCCGCAGATACCAGCGCGGCTCCCGCCCGTAGATGACGTTTACATCGTAGAGAAAGTGCATCCCCAGCATGTTGAGGAGCGCAAGGCCCCGCAGCGCGTCAATGAGATGATAACGCTTTTTCTCCGCCATGGCGCCGCCTCCTTCGTTTCAGTGGGAATACTATACCCCGCCTGTGCCGTATTTGCAATCAAAAGAACCGTTGTGGCCCGCGGGAATTTGTGATACAATTCTTTTTACGGTTATCGGTATCGCGGCGAGATCGAATTTTCCGTCTTGCATTCCGGTCTATTAAAGCTTTGCACAGAACGGCCGATCCCTCAGTCACAGCCTCGCGGAAGATCGGCTGTGACAGCTCCCTTTCGCAAAGGGAGCTTAGAGGCTGCGACAAGTTGATGGGCATTTTTTAAAATTGCGCCGCAGGCGCTCCATCACGTCACTTTCCGCTCTTCACTTTTTAAACGGGGCAGGTGCCTATGAACAAGACCGAAGACAACAGCTTTACCCGCCTGCGCCAGCGGATCTTCCGCATGGTCTCCGTCGGCGTGGTGGACGATCCCATCAACGGCAGCTATGATATTATCAGCACCCTCGCCCTGGTGGCAAACCTCATTGTCACCTTTGCCTCCACCTTCGACAACGTACGCGCGGCCATGGGGCCGACGCTCGACAAAGTGGAGGCCGTTACGGTGGCCTTTTTCGCCCTGGACTATGTGCTGCGCCTGCTGACGGCGAAGTGCCTCTACCCCGATCTTTCGGAGGGGAAGGCCCTGCTCAAGTATATCTTCTCCTTCTCCGGCATCGTGGATTTGCTCTCCTTCCTGCCGTATTATCTGCCGGTGTTCTTCCCGGCGGGGGCGGTGGTGTTCCGCCTGTTTCGCATCGCGCGCATCTTCCGCCTGTTTCGCATCAACGCCTATTACGATTCCCTCAACGTCATTACCGAGGTCATCATCGGCAAGAGGCAGCAGCTTCTCTCCTCCCTCTTTATCCTCGGCGTGCTGATGCTGGCCTCCAGCCTCTGCATGTATTCCCTGGAGCATGACGCCCAGCCGACCGTTTTCAAAAACGCCTTCTCCGGCATCTGGTGGTCGGTCTCCACCCTGCTCACCGTGGGCTACGGCGACATTTACCCCATCACGCCCCTCGGCAAGCTCATGAGCATCATCATCACCTTCCTCGGCGTCTTGATGGCGGCGATCCCCACCGGTATCATCAGCGCCGGCTTTGTCGAGCAGTACTCCCGCCTCAAGCGCATGGGCGAGGAGGCGGACCTGCACTTTATCGACGTGGAGCTCGGCGCGCGGGACGCCTGGACGGGCAGGCTCATCCGGGATCTGGAGCTGCCGCGCGGCATGCTCATTGCGGCGATCCACCGCCACGGCGAGACCCTGGTGCCCAGGGGGGACGTGATCCTCAAGGCCGGCGACCGCCTGGTCATCTGTGCCGAGGCCCACAAGCTCGATCAGAACATCAATCTCAGTGAGATCGTCCTGAGCCGGGACCACGAGTGGAACGGCAGCCTGATCCGGGACCTGGACATCTCCCGCCAGACCCACATCGTCATGGTGCGCCGCCGGGGGACCATGCTGGTGCCCCACGGCAGCATGAAGCTGCAGGAGGGGGACACGGTGATCCTGTACAGCAAAGAGCGAGCGCGCGAGGCACGCTTCTGAACCATAAGAAAAGCTGGCATTCCCGGACGGGATGCCAGCTTTTCATTTCAAGTATTGAAATCACTCCACCGTGACAAGCCCGTCCTCGCCGACGGTGACGGTCATGCCGGTCTGCACATAGTCCAGGAATTCGTCGCCCAGCGTGTCCACCACGGGCATGGAGGCGTCCGTCCACACGTCGCCCAGGATCGCGCCGGAGGCGGCCAGGGAGTCGATGGGCCTGGAGAAGAGCATGCACGCCGGCTGCTTGCCGATGGCGCAGGCGGTGTAGAGCACCATCCCGCCGGTCGTGGAGCCGATGGTCATGGGCAGGCACAGCGCCTTGCCGAGCATGGGCTTTTTGTAGATGTCGGGGTTATTCTGGTCGCCGCATTTGACCTGCTTGTCGCCGAACATCAGGGCCATCTGGAAGCTTGCCAGTGTGTTGAAGCCGCCGCGGCTGACCAGAGCCTCGGCCTTACAGGTGCCGGGGACGATGACGCGGCCTTGGAACTGCTTCATCGTTTTCCCTCCTTCCCGGTGATGATGTCAAGGATTTCGCCCTCCGTATAGAAGCGGGCGCTGGTGTAGGTGCGCAGCTTGTTGGAGCAGGTGATGACCGGCTTCTTTTTGCAGAGGGGGTTGTTCATGTACATGAGTGGGCAGATATAGCTGATGACCACGCCGACGCTCCGAAGCCGCGCGGCGACAGTGCCCTTCTCCGCCTCGCGGATCACGGCGGGGGAGGCGGTGAACACCGTGGGCACGCTGAGGCGGCTCATGCCGTTTGCGCGCAGCTTCTCCTCGATCCTGCCGCACCAGTCCTCCATCTGCCGCAGCGTCAGGTGCGGACAGCCCACAAAGCAGAGCGCCGGAGTCGCGTCCGGGTTCTTCCACACGACGGGGTAGCTCGCCTTGACGCGCCGGAGCTCCTCATCGTCGATGACGTAGACCTGCGCGCCCTCCTTGATGAGCGCCTCGCCCTGCTTCTTCGCCTCGGGGGTCAGGCCCTCGATGTGGTACAGGCCCACCGCGCCGTTGGAGGCCGTCGCCGCGCCGAAGTCCTTGAGGTAGGAGCAGGCCTCCTCGCTGAGCTCGTTCCCCAGCCATTTGTCAAGGCCCTTGACGTAGGGAACCTCCTCCATGACCTTCATGCCGATGGCGGAGCCGAGAAGCTGGGCCTCTGGCTTTTCTTTGCACTTTACCTCCACGATCCTGGTCGCCTTGCGCCCCTCGTCGGTCAGAAGGCCGAACTCCGGCACGAAGCCCGCCACCGAGCCCATCAGCTCGATGATGCCGGAGTTGCGGTTGCACCCTGCCCCGAGCACGGAGTTTGCGTACACCACGGCGGAGGATTCCGCCCAGCTCAGCACCTCGCCCTCCTGCGGCTTATTGCCCACCTGGTCGAGATAGCAGGTGCAGGTATAGTCCTCATCCTTCGTGATGCCGAGCTTTTTGAGCTGCGCCTCGTACTTGTCCTGGTGAGTGTACATGATCTTTTTGAACACGATGTCCTCCAGCAGATTGGAGGGGACCGCGGGGTCGATGGGGCGCGGGTCGGCGGTGAAGCGCTGCCCGGAGACGAGGCCCGCGTCGATAAGCTGGTCGTAGAGATCATAGACCGGCTGGATGGCCTTGAGGCCGAAGGAGATGACCGTGTGGCCGCATTTGCCGGTGATGGGGACCATGCGCTCGGCCCCGAAGGCGTCGCCGTACATGACGAGGGTCTTGACGACCTTGGCCATGGTTTCGCCCTGCGCGCCGTCCAGCATGGCCTGCTGCTCAGGTGTCAGTTTCAAAGTACCACTTCCTTATCATTATACATACAGGCCGGTTGACTTCCTTGTTGACAATATTCTATCAGCGCGCGGGAGGAAAGTCAAACACGGCGCGGGGATAAAATTTGTAAAAGTGCAAAATTTATGGTGGAAACCCCTTGCAAAACGGGGGCTTATCTGCTATTATATCAAGGCATTTCGCACGGGGGCGGACCTTCCCCATGTGGCCCAACGGCTTGGCGGAGGGGCTGAAGCTTCCGGAGGAAATAACAAAAACGAAAAAGGAGAATACCAAATGGCAGTCGTATCCATGAAGCAGCTGCTCGAGGCCGGTGTCCACTTCGGTCACCAGACCCGCCGCTGGAACCCCAAGATGGCCGAGTACATCTACTGTGAGCGTAACGGC
>Ga0310697_10006937_pt1 | contig 10709 bp, 10 predicted proteins | sample 172DNAGHGlowgp2_FD_203883 | JGI IMG/M metagenome (GOLD analysis project Ga0310697, IMG submission 203883) | Sheep rumen microbial communities from Palmerston North, Manawatu-Wanganui, New Zealand - 1728 DNA GHGlow gp2 (v2) (version 2) | ecosystem: Host-associated > Mammals > Digestive system >...
TCTCCTTCTCACGCAGCTGATACCGCTGGTCGAAGATGTTATAGCCCACCTGACAGTACCCGTAGAAATACTCACGGATAATGTCGGCATCGCCTTCGCGGAAACCGCTCAGAATCTCTTCGTCTGATAGTCGCTGATAGTACATAAATATCGAATTTGATGCAAAATTACAAAAAAATCGCTTGATTGCTTAATTTTTCTCCAAATTCTTCTTCAAAGAGACAAAAGACGTCTTGAATTAAAGTATTCACCAATTAAAAAGTTACGATTATGAAAACAAATGATGTTAAGACCAAGCGAGTTCACAACCTGATTATCGTTGACGAGAGCGGCAGTATGGAAGTTATCCGCAAGCAAGCCTTCGTAGGCATGAACGAAACCCTACAGACTGTTCGCAAGATGCAGGAGAAGTTCCCTGACCAAGTACAGTTTGTCACCCTGCTCACCTTTGACAGTGGACACACTACATGGCACTATGACAATACGCCCGCCTCTCAGACCAAAGACTTGGACTGGAAAGCCTATCGTCCTGGTGGTGGCACACCTCTCTACGATGCCATCGGCAAGGGTATCTCCAAGGTTAACGCCCAGATTGAGGATGGCGACCATGTGCTGGTGACCATCATCACCGACGGCGAGGAGAACAGCAGCGAGGAATGGACGCTGAAGATGATCCGCACGATGATTGAGAAACTGAAGAATCAGAACTGGACCTTCACGCTCATCGGCACCGACAATCTCGACGTAGAGACTATGGCCCACTCCTTCGCCATCGACGAGCACCTAGAGTTCCAGCAGGACGAAGCCGGTACCAAGGCCATGTTCGCCCGCGAACGCCGCAGCCGCGAACGCTACAACTGTTGTGTCGCCGAAGATGCCGCTATGCCTGTAGGCTCGTTCTTCGAAGAAGAATCGTGATTTCATTCCTGTACTGTCCGCTTCTGTTTATCTGCAGGAGTGGACAAATAGCATTTTTCAATAATTAGGAACGGCAGAATTTAGATGTTTTGCCGTTTTTTTTGTAATTTTGCAGCCGATTTCAGCAATTGTGATTTAGGATGATGACAGAAGAAAGAAATAACGGGTTTCGCAATGTGGTGCCCCTTCAGATACGTTTCAATGACGTTGACAAGTTCGGTCACGTGAACAATACCATATATTTTCAGTTCTACGACTCTGGTAAGACTGACTATGTTTCCACCGTGTGTAAAGGCTTTGACTGGGATCAGTATGCTATTTTCGTGGTAAAGATCGAGGTGGAGTTTTTTGCCCAAATCAAAGGCGCAGACAGAATTGCTGTTCGCACCCGTACAGTACACCTCGGCAACAAGAGTTTCCGTCTGGAACAGGAAATCTTTGACATTGATACGCAGGAGGTGAAGAGCCGCTGCCTGTCGATATTAGTGCTTTATGACCTGGAGCAAAAGCAGTCCATACCGTTCCCCGATGAATGGCGCCAAGCCATCAGAGACTATGACGGTATTCTATAAGTAAATGTCACTTTTATACTTCAGAATGATTCTCTTGAAAAGCAGGATAAGCTCCTTTTGCAGTAATTTTGCAAACAAAAAATTAGGTAAAATGAGAGCGACATTCAAAATTATGTGTCTAATAACTATTGCTTTAATTATCAGAACTTTAGGAGTAGCCCCATTCGGAATAGGTAATGGTTTAGAAACCACCTGAATTCATCATTCTGCTTTGTCTCATTATGTCAAAAATCTGATGCAAAGGTAATGCAATCTCAACCTTATATGCAGAACACGGCAATTTTTAGTACTGGTATTTTTGGTACAACTTTCAATTTGATAGCAAATTGATTATTTTGGAGACGTTTTTGTGTCAATTTGCGTCAAAACAAGATCTCAGTTATTACAAAATGTAAGCTATTTGTATTTTTAACAAACAGTCTGTAACACATCTCTTTGTTTTTCTTTCATTTTGCAATACCTTTGCACCCAATACATAACAAAATGACACTTGTATGAAGGTAAAAAGACGTTGGATTATTCTGATGACGGCAATGACACTGATAGCCATTGCAGGTGTTTTTGTAGGCGAGCCCACGTTTGAGTGCGACTGGTCGGTGATATCCGCTGCTGATGTAGCCTGGCTGATCACGGCAACTATCTTTGTGCTGATGATGACGCCGGGACTGTCGTTCTTCTATGGCGGCATGGTGGGAGCGAAGAACGTCATATCGACTATGCTCCAGTCGTTCATCGCAATGGGACTGATCTCCGTGCTTTGGGTAGTGATTGGCTTCTCGCTCTGTTTCGGTGATGACATAGGCGGTATCATTGGCAGTCCGCTGTCGTTCCCCATGTTCCACAACGTGGGTGGTGCCGTTTATACCACGCCCGCGGGGAATATATTAGGTGGAGCCACCATCCCGTTGGCCCTCTATGCCCTGTTCCAGATGAAGTTCGCCATTATCACACCGTCGCTGATTACGGGGTCGTTTGCCGAACGTGTCCGATTCTCGGCCTACATGTTCTTCATGATGTTTTTCTTCTTCCTGATATACTGTCCGTTGGCCCACATGACGTGGCACCCAGAAGGGCTGTTCTGTCGCTGGGGAGTCATCGACTTTGCCGGCGGTATCGTGGTACACGCCTCCAGTGGTGTTGCCGCTCTTGCCGGAGCCATCTATTTAGGCAGACGCAAAGCAGAGACCCGCAGAAGCGAACCAGCCAATATTCCCTTTGTGCTGCTGGGAGCGGCCCTGCTATGGCTGGGCTGGTTCGGCTTCAATGCGGGTTCGTCGCTGCATGCCGACGGACAGGCCGTTAAGGCCTTCCTGAACACCAACACGGCATCAGCCACCGCCATGATGACCTGGATATTCTTTGACTGTCTGCGTGGCCGCAAGCCCTCGGCTATGGGTGCTGCCGTAGGTTGTGTAGTAGGCCTGGTGGCCATCACACCGTCAGCAGGCTATGTCACCGTGGGGCAGAGCATCTTCATCGCCTTCGTCATCACACTTATCTGCAACATCGCCGTCTATTGGCGTTCACGCAGCAGCATCGACGATGCCCTCGACGTGTTCCCCACTCACGGCACGGGTGGTATCTTCGGCACCGTGCTGACGGGTATCTTTATACAGGAAGGACTCATTGCGGGCACATGGGACGGCTTCGTGATTTTCCTCTACCATCTGCTGGCCATCGTCATCGTTTTCGTCTACACATTCGGCATGAGTTGGCTGGGCTATACACTGATAGACAAGTTGATATCTATGCGCGTTTCAGTCTATAGCGAAAAGGTGGGACTCGACTACAGCCAGCACGACGAGCACTATGGCCTGGCCCATGTCGGTGAGCGGGAAATAGCGGAATATGAAGAGCATATCCGCGAAAAGGAAATGAAAACGTAAATTAAGTACATCAATTAAACAACACAAATACAAATATGAATATCAGGATAAATGAATTGGTTGATAGCCGTGATACGGTGAACAAATGGATGGAACGCTTCGGCGTCAGATTCGGGGTTTATAAGCATGGAATATTCAATGAACAGCTGTTCCCTTTTGACTCCATCCCCCGAATCATTTCCAGTGGCGATTGGGCTTATCTGGAGAAAGGACTTCGTCAGCGTGTGACGGCACTGAACAAGTTTCTCTGGGATGTGTACCACGACAAGCGCATCATCAAGGACGGTATCGTGCCCGAGGAGTTCGTGTATTCCTCAAAGGGGTACATGCCTGAATGTGAAGGCATCAGTCCTACGGGTGAGGTATATGCCCACATTGCAGGCATCGACCTCGTTGAAGGCAAGGACGGCCAATGGTATGTGCTGGAGGACAATCTACGCATCCCCTCTGGTGCCAGTTATCCGATGATAGCCCGTGAGATCACCCGTAAGGTGTCGCCCCAAACCTTCACCCAGAATGCCGTGGCCGAAAACCGCGACTATGCCCGTCTGCTTGCCGCGATGATGGAAGAGATGAACGATGGCCGTGGCATCTCAGTCATCCTTACCCCTGGCCGCTATAACTCAGCCTATTTTGAGCACAGTTATTTCGCTGAGAAAACAGGGGCCACGCTGGCCTATCCCGGCGACCTATTTGTGGAGGACAATAAGGTATACTATGCGGGTATCTACAAGGAGAAGACCCGCGTGGGCTGCATCTACCGTCGTGTGAGTGATGAGTACATGGACCCGCTTCTGTTCGAGGCATCCTCACTGCTGGGCATCCCCAACGTGATGCAGGCCTACAAGGCAGGTAACGTGGCACTCATCAATGCCATCGGCAACGGTGTGGCCGACGACAAGGGCATCTACTATTTCGTGCCGAAGATGGTGGAATACTATCTCGACGAGAACCCCATTCTGCAGAATGCCCCCACCTATCTGCCGTATTTTGAGAAAGACCGCGACTATGTGCTGAAAAATATTCAGAAACTTGTCATCAAGGATGTCAGCGAGGCAGGAGGCTACGGTGTGGTGTTTGGCAAAGACCTTGCAGAAAAGGAACTTGCCGACCTGATGGAACTGGTCAGAAACGAGCCTCGCCGTTGGATAGCACAGGAGGTCATTGACTTCAAGGATTTAAAAATCCTTGAGGGTGACGAGACCGTGTGGCGCAAGGCCGACCTGAGAGCCTTTGTTGTCAGCGGCAAGGAAGTCAAGGTTTGGAAGAGCGGTCTGACACGCTTCTCACGAAACCCCAACTCGTTTGTGGTCAACTCCTCACAGGGTGGCGGTTTCAAGGATACATGGGTTATGGAAAGCTAAAAAGGTAAAGAGATGACACAGAATAATTTGATATCAGCAACAAAGGCGAACAGCCTCTACTGGCTGGGGCGCTACGAGGAGAGAGTATATATCACGCTGCACCTGCTGCGTAAGTGCTACGACAAGATGATTGACGGCGAACAGGAGGAATATTCCCTGTTCTGGACGCGCCTCGATGCCAACGGCATCTACCAGTCGAGTGAGGAGTTCACCTTTGGCATGATGTACGACGAAGACAATATCGCCTCGGTGATGGCGGCACAGGTCAAAGCCAAGGACAATGCCATCCTCCTGCGCGAGGACATCATGAGCGAGACGCTCAGTTATCTGGAAATGAGCGTGGCACTGATGAAGGAGTGCCGAGAGCGGCGCGAGATGAACGTCACGACCCTGCAGCCCGTCATTGACTGGTCGTTAGCGTTCTGGGGCTCTGCCGAACAGCGTCTGCGTAACCACAAGGCACTCTATATCATGATGATTGGGCGCAATGTGGAAAATCTCGACATGTTGCTGCGTTTCGATTATCCTTACGAACGGGTGGCACTGGCCTACGACTCGCTGAAACGCTATCTCCGTCAGATGCCCACCATCGTCGACGACCACATCGAGGGGCAACTCAACAGTCTCATCATCGAGAAACGTTTCAATCTGCACGACGTGGAATACAAGAACAAGTTGCTGAAGTTTATCAATCAACTGGTGAGAGTGTGAAACGCTATCTGTATAACTATCAGACGGTGGTCGAGTTCTCCGAGCTCGTACCCGCCCATGCTGTCATGCTCCGCTGCCAGCCTGTCGGCAATGCCTGTCAGACGGTGGAGCAGGAGCATCTGGTGGCGTCGCCCAATTATTGGCTACAGGCCGGAAGCGATGCCTTCTGCAATCGCATACTTTTCGGTGGAGCCACCGAGCCGCACGCCGTATTTGCCTACGCCAGCACAGGTGTCGTGGCTACCGACACCTATCTAGTCAAGTATCGTGGCGAGAACCTGTTTCTCTACCGTCAGCCCACGTTGCTTACAGCCATTGACGACAGCATCCCCGATGTCAGCACCAATTCCATTCAGGCTGCCTACGACATCTGCCAATGGCTCACAGATAACATTGAGTACCAGCCACAGGCCACCACGATAGAGACCACTGCGGCAGAGGTGATGCAGTCGCGTCAGGGCGTATGCCAGGACTTTGCCCACCTTATGATAGCCCTCTGCCGACGGCAGGGCATTCCCGCCCGCTACGTCAACGGATTCCTCGTGGGCGAGGGCGAGACCCATGCCTGGGTGGAGATTTTCGACGGCTACAACTGGCTGGGCTTCGACCCCACCCACAACTGCCGCATCAGCGACGGCTACGTCAAACTGGCCCACGGACGCGATGCCCGCGACTGCTCCGTCAGCCGGGGCATGTACACCGGTCAGGCACAGCAGCAAACCACCATTCACGTTACATTACACGAAATATGATTAAGACTATAGTTTCTACAGAACTTCCCATCGACGAGCAATTCCGCATCCGCAAGAATGTCATTCAGCATGGTAGGAAAGACGGACTGCGCTTCTGTGTCGTTACAGGAACGCACGGTGACGAACTGGAGGGGCAGATGGTGTGCTACGAACTGGCACGCATCGTCAGTGAACACATCGACGGCCTCGACGGTACGCTCGAAATCTATCCGGCCCTCAATCCGCTGGGCATCGACACCATACAGCGAGGCATCCCCAACTTCGACCTCGACATGAACCGCATCTTCCCTGGCGATCCTAACGGTACGATGGCCGAGCAGACGGCACACGCCATCGTGGAGGACATTAAAGGGGCCGATATGGTGATAGACATCCATTCCAGCAACCTCTACCTGCGCGAGACACCCCAGGTTCGCATCAATGTGCAGGATGCCGAGTGGCTCGTGCCCTTCGCCGAGCGGCTGGGTATGGACTTCGTCTGGGTTCACGATGCCGCCACCGTGCTCGAAGCCACACTCGCCCATTCGCTTAATGCCACTGGCACTCCTTGTTTGGTAGTAGAGATGGGTGTGGGACAGCGCATCAACCACAAGATGTGTCGACGACTCGTGGCGGGCATCCTCCACCTGATGCAGACCATGGGTATGTGGCATGAGACTAACGATGCCAACCTGCCCAAGCCCATTATCTGCAAGGGTGACCACGTCACCTTCCTCAATGCCGAGACCTCCGGGGTGTTCCTTACCGAACTGAAATGCGGCATTAACGTGTCGCGAGGACAAGTCATCGGAATAATTGTCGATCCGCTGCGTGGCATTGTGCTTAGTACCGTCACCTCACCTGTCGACGGCTATCTATTTACCATCCGCGCCTATCCCATTGTCTATGAAGGCTCACTGATGGCGAGAATTTTTTGGAGTGAAAATGAATAGTGAAAAGTGAAGAATTCTAATGAGAAAAGAAACGATATTTGAGATGACATCGCCCTGTCGCGACAACTTCCGCATCACGGGCTATCACTTTGGCAACGGCCAGAAGACACTCGCCATCGTTGGAGCCATGCGCGGCGACGAGGTGCAGCAACAGTACATCTGCTCGCAACTGATCAATCGCTTGCACCTCATCGAGCAGCGGGGAGGCATCACTGAAGGTAACAGTATCCTCATCATACCATCGTGCAACCCATTCTCCATGAACGTCAGCCGACGCTTCTGGGCGATGGACTCCACCGACATCAACCGCATGTTCCCTGGCTACGACCAGGGAGAGACCACTCAGCGCATCGCCGCCGCCATCTTTGCCGCACTCAACGGCTACAAATACGGCATCCAACTGGCCAGTTACTACGTGCCGGGCGACTTTGTACCCCATGTGCGGATGCTCAAGACGGGCTACGAGGATGTTGAGACTGCCCGTCTCTTTGGCATGCGATACGTCACCACCTACCAGCCCCGTCCCTTCGACACCACACTGCTCAACTACAACTGGCAACTGTGGAACACCAAGGCTTTCTCCATCTACGCCGGTCACACAGACCGTATAGACTTTGACAGTTGCGACGAGACCATCGACGCCATCCTGCGTATGATGCAGCGCACTGCCATCATCAGTCCCCGTCCACTGCGCACGGCCTACGAGAGCATCGTGATAGATGAGTCCAGACTTCAGCATGTCAAGGCCCGTCATGCAGGCATCTTCCGCCGTTTTGTCTCCACCAACAAGAGCGTAGTGGCTGGCGAGACCCTGGCCAACATCATCGATCCCTACAATGGCATGATACTCTGCAATGTCAAGACTAACGTCGACGGTGTCGTCTTCTTCATCCACAACCGTCCGTTAGTGCTACAAAACGCCCTGTTATTTAAGATTCACACATTATAACCAAGAAAGAAAAGAATGAATATATGTCTTCACTTCTTCAACTTGATATAAGCCAAGAAATGCGTATCTCAAGTCTGAAATCAATGCGATTCACTTGGCATTCGCCGCTAAAAACACTACTTTTGTAGCGGATAACATGCCGAAAAAGGTATTAGAATAAGGTAAAAAGATTGTTTAATTTAGAAGAAAGGATTGACTATGAAAGAGATATTGAACATTGCGCTTGTTGCACATGACTCTAGAAAGAATGAACTGTTGGACTGGGTAAGATTCAATGCAGACTTACTCTCAAAGCACCATCTGTATGCGACCGGTACTACGGGCAGGCTCATTAGTGAACTCGCATTCGGTGCGGAGGAAGAACATGAATACCCGTTCAAGGATAAGGTGACACGACTGTTGAGTGGCCCACTGGGAGGTGATCAGCAGATTGGTGCCATGCTGGCCGAAGGTAAGATAGACATGCTGATATTCTTCTGTGACAACCTTGCCGTACAGGGGCATCAGAATGACGTGTCGGCCTTGAGCCGTCTGGCATCGCTCTACAATATTGCCTTTGCTACAAACCGTACAACGGCAGACATGCTGCTTACCTCCACCTTGCTTGGAGATGAGTCATACACTCGTATAGACCCTGAGTGCATACAGCATTATGCCAACAGGAAATTGTAGAATATCAGGCAAATTATTAAAGTACTGCAGCAAATGCCAATTGGTAATTGCCGCAGTATTTTGTTATAAGTTATTGAACCACTTTACATTGATTCCTTTATAGCCGCGGCCCACGCTTCTTTTTCTTTTTTTGCATCCGTCGGCGAAACTCTTCCTCAGCAGGGTCATAGAGGGGATTAGACCCGACGTATGGGAGTCTGTGGCTGTTTGTCATCATTTCCGTCAGTAAGAGGAACAGGCTCTGTGGAAATCATGGTTCCCCCTCCAGTGGTATCCTCAATGCAGTCCTCCTGTGTTGCTTCTTCCAACGACTTTATTGTTTCTTAGTAAAGTTGCTGCACAATTGCTGAACGTGGTTACACTGCTCACGCATCTGTTTGGATAGCTCATGCAGCCTTTCCTTCTGCTCTTTGAAGTGGTCATGAAGGGCTTTATCCTCTGTCACTACAATCTGAGCATATAGCCTGATGGCATCCTGCATAATATCATAGTGGTCGAATGCCAGATGTGGCAAGTCCGATAGTGGCCACCATTCTGCCTTGGCAGCATCATCCTGGCCAGTGACAGCGATAGGTTCATCAACGACTGCAAGATAAGCAACCGTGATAGTCCTTCCTCGTGGGTCACGGTCAACCTTCGAATAGGCTCCTATCTGCTGAATCTTCGACAACCGAAGTCCAGTCTCTTCCTCCAGTTCTCGGATGGCGCATTGCTCCGTGGTCTCGTCCATATTCATGAAGCCGCCGGGAAAAGCCCAACCTCCTTTAAAAGGTTCTCCTCCCCTCTGTATAAGCAGAACCTTCGGCTCTGACTCTCTCGTTATTACAATGCAGTCAGCCGTCACTGCAGGCCTCGGATATTTGTATGTATATGCCATAATCGATACTCTTTAATCCCATCCTTCTTCATCGTTATTCTCCATATAGCGGCTCATACCATTGTCGTCCATATCATCTTCCGATGCAGGATCGAAGCCACGCATATTGTCCGGCTTGTGGGGAGGGCGACCTTTCCCATGGGGTGGGGGAGGTGGCGGTCCGCCAGGATGCATACCATCAGGTGGTGGGGGAGGGCGATGGCCTTCAAACTTGCTACTGTCAGGTGGTGGAGGTGGCATGTCTGGACGCATAGAGTCCACAATAGAAATACTATCCTCATCACTGAAATTTGCAGCATTGGGACTTTTTCTGCTGGAACATGAAACCATGAATAGCAGTGCAATGACGATGTAGCTATATGTAAGTTTTCTCATTCTTAAAATCATATTATTACTTCATTCTTTGTCTTCAGTCAACAAATCTATAGCAGCACCCTCATCGCCATAACCAGCAATAAAGCTGTCTCTTATATATCGCCTATAGAATTGAAGAACCACTCTTTTCATATCTGTAGGCAGGTATTTCATTGCTTGAAGTTGCATCTCATTGGGAATTCCCCAAATCGCTTCTGCAATACTACCGACAATTGCTCCGAGGGTATCAGCATCTGCCCCAAGACTTACGGCTTTCCGCACAGCATCCTCAAACGAGGTGCTTTCACCTATAATCCACAGTGCAACAGGTACAGTTCCCTGACAAGTTTCATCAAACCTATTGATAACATCTTCTTTCCTGATATTGATGTTATATCCAGCGCGACTTGCGCAGTTATCAACAAGTTCCTTGACATGTTCTTGCGTATAATTCGGGTGATAACACGGCAACTCTATTCCATACTGAATGGCCAAGGCAACTGTCTGAGCACCCTTTATGCCCTCTGGGTGGTTATGCGTACATGCAGCACTCTTTTCTGCCACATCCAACAGATACTTAAACTCCAAGTCGTTTGCTGCCCATGCTACAGGACTCACTCTCATTGCTGAGCCATTCCCGAAGGAGTTGTAGGGTTGTGGGTGGTTACTACGAACCCACTGGGCAAAACGGCCACCATAGCTTCCCATCGGATTCGGATAGC
>Ga0310697_10006939_pt1 | contig 10705 bp, 1 predicted proteins | sample 172DNAGHGlowgp2_FD_203883 | JGI IMG/M metagenome (GOLD analysis project Ga0310697, IMG submission 203883) | Sheep rumen microbial communities from Palmerston North, Manawatu-Wanganui, New Zealand - 1728 DNA GHGlow gp2 (v2) (version 2) | ecosystem: Host-associated > Mammals > Digestive system >...
TCGTCGGCTTGGGCCCCCCCCCCCCCCCCCCCCCCCCCCAACCCCCAATCCCCAATCCCCAATCCCCAATCCCCAATCATAAAATCTAAAATAAATAAATACAAAAAAAATAAATATAAAAAAATAAATAATATAATATATATAATTATTCTAAGAATTACATAAATAAATTATTATTTTCAATGAAAATGAAAAAGAAGGCAAAAAAAAATATAACTGAAGAGAAAATGGATTTGTTAGATACAAAGAGCAAAGAAGATATTTATAAATTAAAGAAAAAAACAAAAGCCCAAAAAGAAGACGAAAAAGATATATATGAAAAATATAGAGTAGAAGATCTTGATTTAATATCTCAATCATCAAGTGAAGACATTGAAACAAAAATAAATGAAATGATACAAATAAAAAAAAAGGGTGGAAGTTTGCAAGATTATATACATAATAAAGAAATGAATAAATTACAGCGAATGAAAATAGTTTCAAATAAATTTCAACAACAAAAAGACAAAAAGCAACAACAGAAAAAAGAAGAAAAATTAATGAGACTAAAAAAAGGCTTAGAAAAGTTAGAAACGAAACTTCCTAAAATTATGCGGAATATGGCATTTAGAAAAATGACAAAAAGATTAATATACAAAAACAAAATTGAAATAGGGTTAATTAGTTTTAAAAAATTTTATAATATTAGAACAAGAAAAATTAAAAAAAATAATTTCAATAAATTTCTTACATATTTTAAGGAAAATAAAAGTAAAAAAAATAATGACAAAAAAGAAAAAAAACAAAAGAATAAAGAAGAAAAAAATAAAAAAGATAAGAATTCAAAAGAAAAAAAGGAACAAAAGAAAAAAGGAGTGAAAGATGCTAATGAAAAGCAAGATTTATCAAAAAAAGGAAAGAGTCCTAATAAAGAAAAGCAACTAAAAATAAAAAAAGAAGAACAAGAAGACCAAAAAGAAAAAGAAGATGAAAAAGAAAAAGAAGATGAAAAAGAAGACAAAAAAGAAGAAGAAAAAAAAGATAATATTTCTGATGAAAAAGAAGTTAATATAGAAGAAAAAAAAGAAAGAGATAGTACAAAGAAAAAAAAGGTTACAATAAAAATAAAAAAAGAAGAAAATATTTCAAGTGTAAAAAAAGAAAAAAGTAAAGAAGAAGAAAAAGGTAGTATTTCTAATGAAAAAGAAGGAACTATTTCAAGTGTTAAAAAAGAAAAAAGTAAAGAAGAAGAAAAAGGTAGTATTTCTAATGAAAAAGAAGGAACTATTTCAAGTGTAAAAAAAGAAAAAAGTAAAGAAGAAGAAAAAGATAATATTTCTAAAGAAAAAAGAGGAAGTATTTTTAAGGATAAAATAAATATAGAAATAAAAGAAGAAGAAAAAAAGGGGAATGAAGAATCTAAATTAAATGCCAGTCCTCGTAAAAGAAATATATCTTCTCCAAGAAAATCTCCTAAAAAAAGAAGAGAAGGAAATAAAGGAAGTACTAAATTAACAAAAAAGGCAATTATAGATGATAAAGGTGATAAAATTAACTCTAAGAAAAAAAAATTAGAAAATATGAAAGAAGAAGAAGAAAATTATATTCACCAAGTAAACCTTACATCCTTACGTAGATTTGAAAAAATGAAACAAATTGAAGAACAGATAAATAAACAAAAAACAAAGTTTGAAAAATTAAAAGAAGGTCAAAGTGTATCAGAAACTGATTCAAATATTTCCTTCGAAAATGATATAGAAGCATTAATTAAATCTGGTGTAATGGCTTTGCATGAATTTTTTTCTAATTATTTTCTTCCAGAAAAAAAAAAGCTATTGAATAAGATGCGTAGAAGCCAAAAAAAAAGGAAAACAACAAAAAAATTTGATAATAGTTACATTCAAAATAGTTTAAAATTACATCAAAATACAAATGTTGATAAAACAAGCAAAAAAAATGTGAGAGATATAACAAAGCATCAAACCTTGAAAAGACCCAAATTTAAAGAAATAGAGAAAACAAAAGATATGAAAATTGAAGAAAAAGAAGGAGAGGAAGATGAATCCTATGCAAATGGAGATTCGGACAAATCAGAATTTGATGATACTTTTATTAAAATAAATAGACTAGGAGATATAGATAAACCTGTAGATAAAAGTCAATTAGTTGAGTATGACACTTTTTACAAAGAACAACTTTTTAAAGATGAAGTCTTTAGATATGATATTAATAATATTCAAGATAAAGAAGTTCAAGAAATTAATCATGAAATGAATAAGTTAGATGTAAAAAGAAAATTAATTGCAAAAAAGAAGGAAAAAGATGTTCTAGCTTCAAAAGGTTTAAATACAGAAGAAATAGACGAAGAAATTGCTGTAATTGAAAAAGAATATATAAAGGCTAAAACTATTGAAAAGCCTAAATTAGATTTAATTATGAATAATACTGAGGGGTTATTATACAAAGGAAGATTATTAGGATGTTATTTTAATGGTTCCCAAAAAGGTATTTTCCCACGATTTGCTATGGAAAGTGAAAAAGAAATTGGGGCAAAAGAAGTTATTGATTTTAAAATTTTAAGAAAAGAAGAGCAGGCCAGACGTTTTTTTGATTATTGTTGTTGCATGGAAGAAAGAAAAAAAATAAACAAGTGGCTTGTTTATGCTCGATTTTGGTGTAGATTTTTTGTAGATAATTGGATTTTTGACAATTTATCTTTATTAATAATTATTCTTAATACTGTTCTGATTTTGATATCAGATCCAACTGATTCAAACAATTTAGGTAATTTGTCCGATCAATATTTTTTATATTTTTATACAATAGAAGCTATATTAAAAATTATTTCATTCAAATTTTGGAGTGCAGAAGATGCCTATATTAAAGATTATTGGAATATTTTAGATTTTTTTGTAGTTTTAGTAGGATGGATATCATTTGTTATTGAAAGGCTAATGAATGGGAAAAAAATTAGTGGTTTAGCAGGATTAAGAGCTTTTAGAATTTTACGTCCTTTGAAAACTGTAAAAAGATTCAAAGGATTGAAAAAATTAGTCACTGCACTGCTTGCCTCCATAGCGCATTTGGGAGAAACCACAATTGTTTTAATTTTCTTCTTTTTGATTTTTGCAATAGCAGGAAGACAAATGTGGATGGGAAATTTTTATCGAAGATGTATGAGTGTCAATTATGGGTATTTATATTCAACACAAAAAAGTAATCAAATGTGCTCTTTTGACTCTGATTGTAATGAATTAAATACATATGGAATGAGATATATTTGTGCTAAAGGATACTTAAATCCTGATTCTGGTGCAATTAATTTTGATAATACTTTAACAGGATTTGTAACTATTTTTGTGATGGTTACATTAGAAGGATGGACAAATGTGTTTACATATGTTAGTAAAACTTTTAAAGATAAAATATATATTAATCCTATTATAATATTTTTCTATTTTCATTTTTTTATATTTATAGGTTCATTTTATTTAATTAATCTATTTTTGGCAGTAACAAACTCTGAATTTGAACATATAGAAACTGAAAGAAAGCAACTTCAAGAAAAAAAAAGTTTTTATAAATTATTAATGTCTAAATTTGATTTAAAACAAAAAGAGAAACTTGATAAGAAAGAAAGAAATAAAAAAAAGAAGGAGAATAATAATCGTAAAAGTGATCAAGCATTAATAGATTTATATTACAAAGTAAAAGACGAAGCATTCCATATTAACAAAAATAAAAGAAATATTCCAATATTGTACTCCACTATCCAAGATATATATATAATGAGTAATAATAATCCAGAGGAATTATATTTACAAAGTTTGAGAATTGATGAAGAGGAGACATTCTTAGGAAAAGATATAAAAAGACAACAAAAAGAAATAGATGAATTAATTGATGAAAAAAGGAGAGAAATGAAACTTAGTTTAAAAGAAAAGAAAAAAGAGGAGAAAAAAGAAACTGAAAATATTGAAAAAATAAATACAACACAAAGTAAAATAAAAACAACTAAATCTATAAAAAGCACAAATTCTAATATTAAAAAGAATAGTTCAGGAGGACATGGCTCTTTGAAAAATAATAGCAAAAATAATGACGATGAAGTTAAGAAAGGTATATTAAAAATGATGAATAAAATAAATGAAGAAATGGTAAAAGATGCAATAAATAACACTTTGGAAAATATTAAAAAAAGAAAAGAAACAATAAATAAAACTATAAAGGCTCCTGAAAATCAAGAAGATGAAGAAAGAAATGCATTAAGGAGAAAAATAGAAAAAAAAGAATTAAAAAAGGCCCAAATGAAACAAATAATAATGGAAGAAGATTTACCATATGAAAAAGAAATACGAAAAATAAATGAAAAAATTAAGAAAGAAAAGGAAGAAGAAAAAAAGCAAAAAGAAAATCAACAAAAATTGAATAAATTTAAAAGTAAACAATCTAAGGCTATAAAAGGACGACGCCAAGAAGAAAAAGCGAATGAAAAAAATCAAGAATTTATTGCTAATGAGCTATCATTTTTATCAGATTTATCTTTATCAAATATGAATCAAAGCTTTTCTCAATTTAAAAGGGAAAATTCAATCATAGATTCAAGTGAAGAAGATAAAAATAATGAAAGTAATCTAGAAATAGATTATAATGATATTATTATAACTGGAAATAAAATGATAAATCATGACAAAAATAAATTCGATGAAAAAGTCAATTTTCAAAGGCCAAGAACAATTTTGAATTCTGTACTTAAATTAAAAGATGATGTCCAGCTACAAAAAAAGCTAAAAATATTAAGAGACAAATTTAATTTGGATAATTTTCTAAAAAAGCAAGAAAAAAGAGGAACTAATTTAAAAAATGTTGGGAAAAGAAAATCTTTTTTACAATTTTTGCAATATACCTCAGAGCCTGATAATTTAGAAGATTATATTAAAAACATCAGTAATAACTTTAATACAGATGAAAATAATATCAATAATGAAATGAATTCAAATACAAATGATAATTTAATTGAAAGTGAAAGGAATAATTTTTTAGATTTATTAAATTCAAATGAAGAAAGTAAAAATAACAGAGAGAATGACTATGGATTTGGCAATCCAAATATAAGTTTTTTGAGTCGTGATTCCCATATAAGTATAGATAAAAATGTATCAATGAATGATATTAATTTAATTCCTGATGAAATAAAAGAAGGGGCGAATTTATTTGCTCATACAATGAATAGCCAAAACTTATCCAAAAATTTACAAGGAAATAAATTCATTCAATTAATAAGAAGTTCAATTTTTGACAGAAAAGCAGTAAATACAAATATTGATTTAACCAGTAAAGAACAATCTAGATATTTTGGAAAAATGAATAAAAATTTAAATAAAAATTTATTTGCAGATAAAAATGAGCCTAGAGGAAGGAAACCTGGGGACCTGGATGTAAGTCATATAGCCAGTGAAAAAAATTATGAAGGATATTTAAGAGGAGAAGAGGAAATGGAGCAAAATTTGAAATCAAATGAAAATGATGAAAATAAAGAAAATAATGAAACTAATAATAATATTATACCTATACATGAAGCAAAGACTTTCAAATGCAAAGAAATTAAAAATTTAGAACTTGAAATATCTCATAAAAAGACCATTTCTAAAAACTTTAATTTGAATATTAAAACTATAAAATCAGAAGCTGTTAATTTGGAAGAATTAAATCATATTAATTCACCTTTAGATAGTAATGACCATGAAAGCCAAGTTGCAAGTAAAAAAAAGAAAAATGCTTTCTATATATTTAAAGCTAAAAGTATAGAAAAAAATGTAGATAAATATCCTAAAGAGAATTCTAATGATTTATACGTAAAAGAGCAAAATAAGCCATACAGAGATCCTCTAACAGTAAAACAAGAAAGTATACCAGATAATTTACGTGGAAAAAAATATTATATGAATTATTTATATAATATTTCTGATAAAGATTTAAAAGTTAAAGATACATTCAAAGTCGATCATTGGGTCAATGAAATTTTAGGAAAAAAAGAAAAATATATAAATAAAAAACCTTTACCTGAAAGTGTAGAAGCTTTCTTTGTTTTTAATGATAAAAATTTAAATTTAAAAAAATATAAATATTCACATCATCAAGACTATGAATTTGCAGATAATGAATGCGCATATTTAACCCATAATTTAAAATATTTGCCACGGTCAGTACTTGAAACCATGCCTTTAAGATTAAGAAATTATGGTAAATTTGCTGATAAAAAGAAGATTAAAAAAGGAACATTAGGTGATAAACCTAATCCTATGAATATTGTCAATGCAAATAAATCACAAGTTTTATGCACTAACACAAAAAGTGGTAAAACTTTTTCCACAAATATAAAAAATAAATCAAGTTTATTAATGAGTTCTTCTTTTACTTCTCATTCTAAAATCAATGAGGAAGTAAAATATAAAAAAAATTTGCATGAAAAAGTATATAGAAAAATAAATGAATTTAACTATAATACCTTAGCTAATTATTTTACTGAAGAAGAAAGCTTATATTCAAAATTTATTGAAGATAAAAGAAAAGAACAAACAATGAAAGAAGTTGAAAAAGAGAATAATGAGAAGGAAAATAGATTAAATGTAAAAGAAGAAATTGTCAGCATACAGATATATGATTTAAAAACTAATTCAAATAGATATGTTCAATGGAGTGGGCCAGACGTATTAAGTAATACAGATGAATTTGAAAACAGAAAAAAATGGAATAAAATAATTGATGCATTAGAAGATTTCAATATGATTATCTGGCATGCAAATCCTGCAGTTCAAAGAATGCAAAAATTAAGATATGCTTTTTATGTTATGGCAATGAATGATATTTTTGATTATATTGTTTTATCTATTGTTATAATAAATTCAGTCTTTATGGCTTTAGATGGTAATATAATCAAGCCAGAAATATTGAATGGTTTAAACATATCTAATTATATTTTTAATGCAATATTCATGCTGGAATATGTAGTCAAATTTATAGGCTTAAGTCCATTAACATATTATTCAGATGCTTTCACCTATTTAGATACGGTAATTATTGCTTTCGCCATTTTGGATATGGCAACTCCTTCTAATACAGATGATGAGCAAGTAGGTTCTAAAAAATCAGTTTCATCACAATTATCCTTTTTAAGAGTATTTAGAATTTTCAGAGTAATTAGATTAACAAAAATATTACGTAGATTAAAATCAATGAGATTAATTATTATTTCAATGAAAAAAGCGCTGGCAAGTGTATCTTATATTGTATGTATTTTAGTCATGTTTATTTTAATTTTCGAATTATTGGGAATGTCTTTATTAAGTGGGAATATTCATTATCAACAATTTGGAGAAGGATTTTTTACAACATATCAAATATTAACTTTGGAAAATTGGGATGGACTTTTATATGAACTTTGGCCAATGAATAATTTATGCTTTTTTTATTTCGTTGTATGGATATTTTTAGGAAATTATATTATTTTTAATTTATTTACATCAGTTTTGCTTCAGTCTTTTGGTCAAGATGATGATGATGGCAATGATGATTTAACTGATGATGAAATAGTTGAGAATATGTATCCTTTACCAGATTATTTATATGCAATTAAGAAATCAGAAAAAGAACACAAAAAAATAACTAAATTATTTCGTAGAGCAAATCAACAAGAATCATATAAAGAATCTACATCAAGCCAAAAAGAGGAGGATAATAATGATAATAATAATAATAATAATATTAGTAAATCTCAATCAAAAAGTATGAACAAAAGCCAAATATCAAATTCTTCAAGAAAATCTTCAATGGCAGGGGTATCAATGATAAGCGCAGATTCAGAATCAAGAATAATGGATGATGAAAATAATGAAGAATCATCAGAAGATCCAAATGTTAAAACAAAGATAGAAAAACAAATGAAAGAATGGGAAAATATTAATAAATTATTCAGAAAAAACGAATGTGAAAATGCATTTTATGTTTTATCCCAGACTAATAAATTTAGAATATTTTGTCTAAAATTAATGAATAATAAATGGTTTGATAGGTTTATTTTAGTAATGATTTTATTATCAACTTTAAGATTAATATTAGATACATTTTTTGCTGGATATATTTTCGTTTTAATTTTTGATTATGTAGATGCTTTTTTTAATGCCATTTTTATGTTGGAAGCTGTTGTTAAAATATGTGCTTTAGGATTTGTAATGGATGAAGGTTCTTATTTAAGAGATAATTGGAATAAAATAGATATAATAATTGTTATTTGTTCAATATTCGACTTTGAAAATTTAATAGAAAAATATGCAGTTGGAAAACAAAGTAGTTCTTCTTTACAATTTTTGAAAGTTTTAAGATTATTAAGAACTCTTAGGCCTTTAAGATTTATATCACATAATGTACAATTAAAATTAATTATAACGTCCTTATTTGACTCTATTTTGCCCATATGCAATGCTCTTTTTATTGTAATTGTAGTATATTATATGTTTAGTATTGTAGGTATTTCACTTTTCTATGAAAACTTGCATAATTGTTATGTTATGAAGAGTGATGGTTCATTTGATTTAGCAATAAGCTCATTTGAAAATAATTTGGCAGATTATGAAGTAAGTAATGATATGCCTTCAATTTCAGATTTCTGTGCTAGTAAATATAATGGAATAATGGATACAGGGCCTACTTTTAAATTTGCTAATATAGCAAATTCAATAATTACTTCTTATGTTTTATCAACTCAAGAAGGATGGCCTGAAATAATGAATTCTTATCGTATTTATGGAGACGTTTATGGAGCTTTTTTTATTATATATAATTTAGTAGTTGCTTATTTTTTCCTCAACTTATTTACAGGTATCATGTTTAGATATTTTAATGAAGCCTTTTCTAGAGAGCAAAAACTTGCTGAAGATGACAAAAAAGCACCAAAATATTATGATTTTTTGACACAAATATATAGTGCAGAAAGTGATTATGTTACTTGGGTAAGACCAACTAGAGGTTCTTTTAGATTTTATTTAAGAGAATTTGCAGATAGTTCATTTTTGGATAATTTTATCATGGGTTGTATTTTTTTGAATATGGTTTCAATGGCAATGAATTATGAAAATTGCCATGAAAATTATAATCAAGCTTTAACTATTGTAAATTATATTTTTACAGGAATATTTATTGCTGAATGTGTATTAAAACTTTTGGCTTATTTTCCCCAAGCATATTTCCATTCAGCTTGGAATAGATTTGACTTTTTTGTTGTTGTTGCCTCAATTGTAGATCTTATTGTTGCAAATATTGATGGAATTGATGCAGCCTTTTTAAAATCATTTCAAATCATTCGTGTATTGAGAGTTCTAAGAGTTACACGTGTTTTGCGTTTAGTTAAAGCATTAAAAGGTTTAGAAAAATTAATACAAACATTAACTTGGTCACTTTCTGCTTTGGCAAATGTATTTCTTTTAATGATAATTATCTTTTGTATTTTTGCTATTTTGGGGTGTTACTTTTATGATACAATTGTTTATGAAAATTATAAATCTAAATTTGTATATTTAAATGAATATTATAATGTTGATAATTTCTATACTTCATTCTTATTAACTTTCAGATGTGCAACTGGGGAAGGCTGGCCTAATGTAATGATGGAATTGGCTTTTGTTGATACAGAGGTAGTATCAGAAGCATATGCATATATTTACATGATATTGAGCAATTTCGTTAATTCTATTATTATGTTAAATCTTTTTTTGATGGTCACTTTGCAGCAATATGATGAATTCACTAATAAGAGTTATAATCCTATTGAAAAATTTGAATCATTTTTAATAGATTTTAATAACGCTTGGAACAAATACTCAACTTATGAAGATAAAGGATTTAGAATAAAAAAAGGACTTGTTATTAATTTCTTTATGGATTATAACTGGAAAAAATTAAATTTCCCTGAAAAAGGAAAATTAGAATATGTAAAAAAATTTGTTTCTGATTTGAAATTAAGAAGTGATAGTGATGGCTATGTATATTATCATGATGTTATATGTAAAATAATAATAAGACAATTAGGTGGACAAGTTGACAGAGAAAATCCTGATAATGCTTTAATTTTAAGAACAGAAAAAAAAGTGCAAGATGAAATTAGAAATTTAATTGACACTTATCAAGGAAAAAAAGATAAAGGTAAGAAATCAAAAGGAAAAAAGAATGTTATTACTTATAATCCACTAACAGTGCATTTATACTTCAAGATTTCTTATCAATATATTAAAATTTTTATCGATTATTATAAAGAAAATCTTAATTTGTTTAACCAATATGGAGATGAGCCTAGTGGTGATTCTCAATTAATTGATGATGATAATAAAGTGGGTAACATAGGAAGCGAAAGACCTCTGAATCATGATAAAAATAAGTAATTATTATACAGAAAAGAAATATACTTATTAGATCTATTTATTAGTAATTATAAAAGTTTTATTTTAAATAATTAAAAAAAGGAATATTTCTTATGATTTTAAAATATATATTAATTATATTTATTCATTTATTTTTATAAACATTATTATATTTTTCTATATTTAAAATTTAATTTAATTTTATTTTATTGCATTATTTATAATTTATTTAATTTAAATTATTATGAATATTGGGGATTGGGGATTGGGGATTGGGGATTGGGGGTTGGGGTTTTGGGGGTTTGGGCCCAAAC
>Ga0310697_10006940_pt1 | contig 10704 bp, 15 predicted proteins | sample 172DNAGHGlowgp2_FD_203883 | JGI IMG/M metagenome (GOLD analysis project Ga0310697, IMG submission 203883) | Sheep rumen microbial communities from Palmerston North, Manawatu-Wanganui, New Zealand - 1728 DNA GHGlow gp2 (v2) (version 2) | ecosystem: Host-associated > Mammals > Digestive system >...
ACCTTCCGTTAACACGGATTTTTTTGAAAATCCTATTTTTCCCGCATCGTAACATACCATCGCAAGTTTGCCGATTCGCACTTTATAACACGACCGCAACATAATAACGAATAAAATGCCAAAGACCTACTACACCCCACGGAAGCTGCCACCAGAACAGCCCGACCGCTGCGAACTGTGTCCGCTGGTGGGCATCATACCCGACGACGAAAGGCGCAAGGGAGTGCGCGAGCGATACTACTGCCTGGGCATCTTCGACGCACTGACCGACGACAACGGTCACCCCGTGCTCGACGAACAGGGACAGCAGCGGCTATCGTTCCCACGGCTGAAGTCGAAGGGCATCACCGTGTCGGCCAAGAAGGTGAAGGAGGGCGGTCACTTGTGGCACCGGCCTTGTGACCTACTCTGGCAGGCATGGATGACGCTGCCGGGCCGTCTGTTCGGTATGCCGACGGACACCTACACGAAGTACCGGCTGCCCTACGAGATGGAGCAGCAGGTGAAGAAACAACCGAAATTCAAATTCCGCAAGACATGAAGAAAGCAATACGTGAACAACTCGACATCGACGCACGAAAGTACGTCCGTCAGGAGAACGGCGACGAGCGCATGACCGACGCCATCCTGTGGGGTGCCACATGGTGGAACCGCCACATGCTGAAGTCCGTCAAGGACTACGAGAAGCGCATCCGCAAGGCCATCTATGAGCGACGCAAGACGGTTGACTCATGGCTCGACCTACAGATAGAGAAGACCGCACGCCTGTGGCAGATGCGCGACCGACTGGCGGCTGAACTCGACGAGGAACGCAGTTTCATGCGCTTCGGTCAAGGCTCAACCAAGCAGATGACCGAGACTATCGACCCCCGTCTGACATCACTTGAAAAGCTGGAGCGCACACTGACCGCAGACCTTACTGCCCTGGGTCTGAACTACAACTCGACCGTATCGAAGATGAAGGAAGACGCGGCCAGCGGTGTGGACGCTGAAAAGGACGGGCTGACGAAGTTGCTCGTCGATGCACGGGATTCGATGAACGAGGTGCCGGAACTTTGAGAGTAAACAGTTATATTATTAAAATCAAGGAACTATGACGGACAAACAGAGAAAAGCAATCGAATTGCTGAATCATTGCAATTCGTGGCTCTACTTATCGGAAGAGCAGGCAATCAATGACGAGGAATATATGCTGCTAATGGATTTCGTTGTAGATGGTACAAACCGCGACGAGAAAAAGTTACAGCATGTCTATGTATTCCATAATGACGAGGACGGCGACATTATCACCGACCTCTGGACTTGCAGCGTTCCAGACGTTGGCGAGTACATGATTATATGGGACAAGGGCGCACATCATCATTATGAGGTGACAAAGCGCATATATGGTGCAAACGCTGAAGAAAAGGTAGGCACTTGGAATCTTTATGTATCACCAAAGAAGAAAAGCAAGAAATGACACAGATACATTTTAGGAAGGCTGGCTCAGGAGATTATATCAAGGACTGGCCGAATTGGACGGGCGTTGTGGCCGCCTTTCCTGATTTGGTGGTGTTGCACTATGGCGACGATAACGAGGAGGAAAAACGCTATCGGGTTGAGGGACGCGAAATCAGCGGTACGGAACCCGACGATATAACCATCTATCTGAGTGAATATCCAAGCAATCAGTGCAACCTGACCGATGAAGATATTGAAGATCTTAGGCAAGAAATACGTCGAGAGTCAGAGCGACTATCAGCAGAACACAATCCAGCCCTCGACATCAAGATTGAGGATTGCAACCTGAGCGTCCGCACAACGAACATTTGCAAGGCAAACGGCATCGACACGCTGGGCGACCTTTGCAAACTCCACAAGACCGACTGGCTGAAGTTCCGCAACGGCGGCAAAAAGTCGCTCATCGAACTTGATGACCTGCTGCATGACAACGGTCTCGATTGGGCTGAGTGGCGATAGCCCATTCTTCACTCTTCACTCTTAACTTATAAACCATGCAACAATCACTCGAAGAAATTCTGCGCTCACGTATGGCGCAGCCCGTGAGCATCAAGGGCAAGGAGGGTGCCACCGTGATGCCGATGGAGGCCATCGCTATGGCCATCATGAACAATGCGATGAAGGGCGACCTCGCAGCCGCCAACTTCATCCGCCAGCTGACCGGCACCGCCCGCGACCCTCAGCACGACGAGGCGAAGGCCAGGGAAAGGCTCCTCGCCGTCGTCGCCGAGTTGCGCACGGCTCTCGAGGCCGACGGGCTGAAGCCTGCCGACGGCTCGCCCGAACTGGAGCTGTTGGCCGTGGAGTTCTCCACCCTCCGTCGCATCGCCGCCCTGCTCATGGCCGACGGTCACACGGACATCGTGGTCACCGCCACCAAGCAGGAACTCAGCTCCACCAACCGCACCTACAACGACCTCACCAAGCTCTTCGCCCAGCACATGCGCGACTACCGCCAGCAGCTCATCCAGGCAAAGATCATGCGCCGCACGTAAACGAACGAATTAAATAAATTATACATCAACATGACAGACAATCAAGAGAAAGTGAACATCGAGGTGGTCAGCATCGACGACCTCATTCAAGACGACCACAATTTCAACCGGGGAACCGAGCAGGGAGCGCAGTTGATAGAGCGCAGCTTCCGCGAATGTGGCGCGGGACGCTCCGTGTTCATCGACAAGGACAACCGCCTCGTGGGTGGCAACAAGGCGCAGAAGGGCTTCAAGGCAGCCGGCAAGCGGAAAGTCATCATCGTCGATTCCGATGCCGACACGCTGGTGGCCGTGCGACGCAAAGACGTGTCGCTCGATTCCGAGGAGGGCCGCAAGATGGCTCTGCTCGACAACCTCACCACGCAGGTCAACCTGGCATGGGATGTTCGAGCCCCCTTTACGCAAGGGGGCGGCTTACGCAGGGGTTGCGGCATTGCTGCCTAACGAATTAAGAATTTTTATATATCATAGATATATCCCTAAAACCCAAGAAAAATAATGCGAAAATAATTTGTTACTTTGAAATAAAGTGCTTACCTTTGCCCTCGCTTACAACACGGTAGTTTGTCTACTCACGAGGGCCATGCGTGTAAAATTGTTGGCTAACAAGTCTTACAGCCAACGCTGCGCGTGGTAAGAGATAGCACTTTTTGGAAATGTTTGAGAAATCAAGCGATTGCCTTTGAGCGTAACATCTCTACCCTTCGTGAGTAGCCGTGTTGTAAGCAGCGCAAAAAGGCAGTCGCTTTCCTTTGCCTACAACTTAAACATTTCACAATCATGAGTAAGCAAAGACAAGAATTCCTCACGTTTGAGGAAATGCGAGAAGTTCAGAACGCTTGGGCTATGATAGCCCGCAAGTTTGAAACCCTTAACGAAGAAAGGAGGGTTGCGTAATGGCTACGAAGAAAGACGAGCAGAAGCCGACACGTATTGTTGACACCTGCGAGAAAGACGGATGCTTTGATGCAGCACTCCATGAGTTGCAATGCCTGGAGGCAGGTCTTGACATCGACCATGCCAGCGACCAGACGCGGTTCTTCCTCGGTTTGCTGAAAGAGCGACTGATGCAGAAGACTAACATCCGCTACCACGACGTAATCAATCAACTTTGCCAATTCTTCGATGATTCGGGCACAACGTACACGAAGTTATTGGAAACGATGAACGATGCACGGACGGAAATCGGCATGATACAAGACAAGGCACTGCGTAGTGCAGATAAAGACACTAATCCTTGCGAATTTGAAATGGAACACGTCAACGAGTTCTTCTTTCAGATGCAAATGCTTCTTTGGGACTTGAAGCCTATCGCCATAGACATGGAGAGAGGTTTGCAAGATAAGGGTTCAAAATTTGTAGGTTATAGCGTAGAGGAAAGGGCTGCGAAATGAAAGCGTTCTTTGAAATTATGATGGCAGACTACCGAAGCGAGGGTTTCAGTCGTGCCGAGTGGGTGAAGTATGGGATAATTGCCCCAATCGTTTACGTTTTAATTACGGCAATAGTATGAGTGAAGTTTGGAAACCCGTCAAGGGTTACGAAGGAATCTACGAAGTGAGCGACCTCGGAAGGGTGCGCTCACTTCCCCGTATGCTGACAGATAGCAAGGGCAGGCGGCACCCAGTACCTATGAAGATACTGAAGATGCACGACCGAAAGGGCTACGATTCAGTAACATTGCAAGACATGGGGCGCAAGGCTATTATGTCGGTGCATCGGTTAGTCGCAATGGCTTTCATCCCGAACCCCGACAATTTGCCAGTCGTTAATCATCGTGACGAGAACCCAAGAAACAATCATGTTGACAATCTCGAATGGTGTACGATTCAGTATAACACGAAATACGGAAACGGCATCGCCAAGCAGATTGCAAGCATGACCTATAAAACAAGAGAAGTTGAGCAGTTAAGCATCAACGGAGAACATATCGCCTACTTCAAAAGCCTTTCCGAAGCATCAAAAGCAACGGGCGCAGACAAGTCGCTTATTATGCGAGTATGCAAAGGTATGAAAAAGACAGCAGGCGGTTTCATTTGGAAGTATAACAATTAAATCATTTTATCATTATGTTTGAGAAGTGTAACCCAAGCCATCCAGACAAAATCGCAGACCGAATTAGTGGGGCGGTGGTTGACCTCGGCTATGCAAAGTGTAAGAACCGATGGAGCAATGAGAGCAGTGCCAAATTGGATTTGAGCACTGCCGAGGGGCGACAGAGGTGGGCGCAAGCCAACCCGAAGGTGGCTGTGGAGGTGCTGCTGGGTCACGGCAAGGCTACGGTGATGATTGAATCGAGCGAGGACTTCCGGGAGGTTGAGATTGAGCCGATCGTGCGCCGACTGGCGGGTGATGTGACGCTCGACCTTCACGCCGTGAGGCAGGACGCGCTGCTGGCCGGGAATCAGGAGGGGGCGGTTCGTTGTGGCGACAACGGCATCTTCCGTGGCTGTGCGCCTACCTACGAGCAGAAGGTGCTCACGGCGATGGCGGCAAGCATCTACGAGCGGTGGCCGTATGACGGGAAGTATATCATCTGGAGCAAGCCCGCTTGTCCTGAAATTGACACCTTTGCATGGAAGTTGCTCTACGGAAAGACGGTGCCGATGCAATATTATTACACCATCTGTCAGAGCAATGCGAGAGAGGAAGACGTATTAGACTTGATGATGGAATTTGAGGAAAAGAACCACCTCGCAACGGAGAACAACGGATGCGACTTGCCGATCCTCATTCCAAACACCATCAATCCCCTGGGCGAGTGGACGGGTGGCCCTGACGTGGATTGCGGTGCAACGAACCGCAAACTGGGCTCGGACATGGGCGACGGTGTCACAGGAGGTGGTTTGCATGGGAAGGACCTGAGCAAGGGTGATGTTTCTATCAACATCGTGTGCTTCCTGAAGGCTGTGCAGTCTGGGCAGACGGTGACGGCTTGCTGTTCGATAGGTGATGAGCAGGTGACGTTTGTGTATGCCGGCGGCAAGACGGAGACGGAGACGTTCCGCGACGTGGTGGAAATGGCGCGACTGTATATTCTGACCGTCGGAGGCTTTGAAAAGTTCAGTGAATGGGGGCTGATTAGGCCGAACTTTCCGATTGAGTGAGAGCAGAAGGTTTAGCTCGGCGGCACGAAGTGGAAAGCCAACGATGCTTGCATCAGTTTTGCCGAGCGTGAGAAGGTTTAGCTCGACGGCCCGCGCTCGGCATCCCGAAGGGTGACGCTTGCTACCAACGGGACGCAAGAAGTGGAAAGTCAACTTTCGACCGAAGGTCAACCGATGGAGCAGCGAGAGCAGAGCCAAACTCGTTTGAGCTATGCCGAGTCGCGACAGAGGAAGACGATAGCCAAAGGGCAAATAATTTACTGGGGGACATCCGACGCGGGTGTTCCTCGATTTTTATCAAGAATTTGAGAATTAGAGAATGGAACTTGACAGAATCTACAACATGGACTGCCTGGAGGGGATGAAGCAGATTCCCGACGGAACGATTGACGCGGTGATTTGCGATTTGCCGTATGGTGTGCTGAATGGCGAAAGCGAGGGCGGCACATGGGACACGATAATCCCATTTGAACCGCTATGGGCTGAATATCGCAGAGTATGCAAGCCTACTGCAGCAATCGTGCTGTTCGCTCAGGGAATGTTCACGGCAAAGCTGATGATGTCGAACGAGAAGATGTGGCGGTACAATCTGATATGGGATAAAGTCAGAGCGACGGGATTCCTTAATGCAAACCGAATGCCGCTACGAAACCACGAAGACATCTGTGTGTTCTATCGTCAACTTGGAACATACAATCCACAAATGGAAGCCTTGAATGGTAGAGAGCGTAATCATACACAAGGTCACGGCGAACACAAAGAGAAAAATTCATGCTATGGCAAGGTTGGTCGTATCAATCCAACATACGAGGATAAGAAGCACCCACGCTCAATCATTGTCAAGAATGCCGTACATTGTAACGAGGGGCAGTTTCATCCCACCCAGAAGCCCGTTGACCTGTTGCGCTATCTCGTTCTGACCTACACCAACGAGGGCGACACGGTGCTGGACAACTGTATGGGCAGCGGCACGACGGCCATCGCTTGTATCAAGGAGCGTCGGCACTTCATCGGCTTTGAACTCTCAAAGGAATACTTCGACAAGGCGGTGAAGCGCATCAAGGCAGAGCAGGCTCAGCTGACGCTGTTCTGACATCTTCCCTCATCCCTCACCCATCGCAACACAGTAAACCCCAAACGCAATTTCAAGCGATATACGAACCGTTACCTAACAACTTGGAAACTGTTACCTAATAGTTGCGCGGTTGTTACCTAATGACGGAATCTTAACAAAATTGTCTAATCAATAAAATTTCATGCAATGGCACTGAAACTCAAAATCAAAAAGACTCTCCTGAAGCGCAAGGTGGAGGGAGTGACCAAAGAAGGCTACTACGGCCGAGTAATCACCAACGGCACCAAGTCGTTTGAGGACATCGTGAAGACTTCGACCCACGGCTCTACGCTCGACTACCGCGAGGCAGAGCTGGCTTGCAAGATGATGATCGACGGCATCGCCGACAGCATCAAGCAGGGTTACATCGTTGACCTGGGCGTGCTGGGCAAGCTCTACCCTGCCGTCAACGGCAAGTGGGACGAGAACGCCGACAACCTCCAGCTGGCAGACATGAAGCCAAAGGTGAACTACAAGGCGGGTGCGGAAATCGCAGCAGCCGTGAAGGGTGCATCACTCTCGTGGACTACCGAGGCTGAAACAGATGAGAATACCGTCACCGACGATGACAACACGCAGTCGGGCGGCGGCAACACGCAAGGCGGGGAGTTGGAGGGATAAGGCTCTACCACAGGCATCCGACCACAGATAAGAAACGCGGCGGCAGACGTGCCGCAAGTCGTCACTTGCAAGGCTTTGTCCCTTGCCTGCTGGCGCATCACTGGAGAGGCATCATCTATCGGGGTGCCTCTCCGCTTTTTATCAACGAAGAAAATATAAGGAACTATGAACGAAGACAACAGAAAAAGAGACGCAATGGTGAATGACATCCTCTGCGACTTTGACTTTGAGAGAGTGCAAGCCATCATGGTATTGATGGGCGTTAAGTGGTACGGACTGAAAGGCGGAGATGAACGCCATACGCCTTCAGTGGATGAAATCATCGCCGTGTCACGCGAGATTCTGACCGAGGCATACGACAAGCACAAGGCAGACCCCGAATATAACGGTTGCGGTAAGTACCACATGTTTGCCGAGGCATTCAACGACGGACAACTGGAACTGACCTACCGACCATTCAGTGCTTCAAGTTTTGAAAGCAGCTACAATGAGGACGGCAGCCATAACGAGAACTATTAAAACATCAAAGGAACTATGACAGAGAAGAAACAATGGAAGCGACCGCAGGACGTGGTGACCTTCCGCACAAGTGACCCAAAGGAAATGCTGGGCAAGTACATGCCCAAGCACGCAGTGAAAACATGGACCGAGGACTTCCGCGACGAGGACACGGGCGAGGTGGTCAGCATCGAGCGCAACCAGATAGTGGTGGAGCGCGGCTACATCTCGCAGGAGAAGCTGGCAGAGATTCAGTTCGCTATCCAGGCGGGCGACATCAAGGACGTGGAGGTGAGCGAGGACGATGTGCGCGACATGACGCTCTACACGCCTGCCTACTACTCGAACTTCATGGTGGAGATACCCATCTTCTCCGCCGGCACCATCACCAAGAACCATTTCGCCGTGCGAGCGCAGACCATCCCGCAGGCCATCCAGATAGCCGCCGAGTTCGGACAGATGTACCGAGGCTTCGACGGTTGCATCCGTGCCACGCGGGTGGTGACGATCGACGCGCAGATCGTGCCCGACGACCACGCTTGCATCCCGGAGGCCGACCGCAAGCCTGCCGACGAGCGCAAGGACTACTTCAAGGTGCAAGTGCGGCGCGAATGGGTGGAGGACATGAAGCTGAAGAAGCAGGACACCTACTACATCGTGGCCGCTAACGACGTGGGCCACGCAAAGGAGCGCATCGCCCTGCTGCTTGACATCATGAAGGCCGAACAGGAGAAGGAACAGGGTTTCAAGGTCGAGGACGACAGCCGCACCACCATCCGCAAGGCCATTCCCTTCGAGGTGGACTGCATCGTGCCGAAGGAGTTCAGCGATATGTTCCACGAAGAGGCGACGAAGGTGTAGGGGCTTTTTGGAACACTAATTACACGAATTGAACGAATTATATGAAGATACTCACGAAGAAAAAGCAAAAGCAGCTGATGGATGACCTAATCGACCTCTATACGATGGGCAGCGATGCCTACAAGTCGATAGGCACACACCAGCCTATGAGCGAGACGCAAGCACTCAAACGACAAATGCGAATGATAGACGCAGCAATGGACGCGGCAAACATCATCCGAGGCTTCTTTGGGAACTTGCTACTCATGGAGATAGACAAGCGCAAAGCCGAAATGGAAGAGCGACACGGATTCCCGTTGGAAATAAAGTAGCAGCTTATGACCCACGCATCAGTATTCAGCGGAATAGGAGGCCCCGAAGTCGCAGCGACCATGCTCGGCTGGGAGAACCTCTTCCACTGCGAGATAAACCCTTTCGGGCGCAGAGTGCTCGATTATTGGTACCCACAAAGTAAAAGTTATGAAGACATCACAAAGACCGATTTTAGAGAATGGCGAGGACGAATCAACGTTCTCACTGGAGGGTTTCCATGTCAGCCATTCAGTTATGCCGGGCAGCGACGCGGCGCGACAGATGACCGCTACCTCTGGCCGCACATGCACCGCTGCATTAACGAAATCCAGCCCGATTGGGTTGTGGCTGAAAACGTTGCTGGCATCCTCACGATGGTCGAGCAGGGCGAGGTATCTAAAATGGCAAGTCAAGCAACTCTATTCGACGAGGGTGACAGCCTTCGAGGATACCAACTCCGAGAGACCTTTACCTTGGAACGAATCTGCCGTGACATCGAAGCAGACGGATATGAAGTCCAGCCTATCCTTATTCCAGCTTGCGGTGTCGGAGCCCCTCACCGACGGGACAGAGTGTTCATCGTCGGACATAGGCGAAAGGATGCGGAGGATGTTGCTGCCAACACCGCTTGCAGTGGAGAGGGAACACCCCGAAAGAGTGGTTGCACTGAAAGCGACAGGAGCGACGCAAATCAACAGCAGAGCGAATGGAGAACAGAGGCCAAATGGTATAATCGACTTTCTTCAATTCTACGACCTTCTGCCGACACCGAACACAGGCTGTTATCGGAATGCTGGCAGCTCGACGGACTTCTGGGAGAATCGCAAGGGAAAGAATCGGCAGATGGACATCTGCATGTGGGTGTACGACGCTCTGAAGGACGAACCTGCGGCCAAAGATGGGAAGTATTTCCGACTCAATCCGCTGTTTACCGAGGAAATGATGGGATTCCCTTTGATGTGGACGGCCTTACCATTTCTTTCGGAAAATGGAAAGTCGAAGCCATAAAGGCGTATGGCAACGCCATCGTCCCCCAAGTCATGTACGAGATATTCCGCTCCATCGAAATCGTGGAACAGCATAAACAACCCTAATTATGACAGACATAACACAAGAATCCCTACAAAAGAAGCAGGAGGCCATCGACCTGCTGACGCGACGCTACCGCGGCATGGAGCAGCGCACCGAGGACATCGACCTGCGACTGCGGCTCTATTTTGAGGACCTGCTGGAGCATTCGTCGGCCAAGGAGGACGACGACAACGACTGGCACGGCATCTACGAACTGCTGGGTGCCGCCAAGTTCCTCAGAATGCTCGACACGTACAACTTCAACACCAGGAAGGTGCAAACGGTCATCCGACTGCGCGAAGGTGAGTGGGTGCCCGTCGGCAAGGCGTGGAAGCATCTGAGCGGCGGGCTGCGTTGCCCCGGCATGGGTGGCGGACAGGTCTATCGCTGGGAGCCTTTTCAAGTCTTCATCCTCGCCAGCATCTACGGTTTTTACACTTGGATCAACACGCAGGTGGAGAGCGGCACGAAGTCCGAACTGCTGCGCACCGAGCGTGAGCGCGACGGCTGGATATGGGACTACCGCCGCATGTGCACCGACTTCACGCTGACCGGCTCGCGTAAGATTGACAAGACGGGACTCGGCGGTTTCATCGGCGCGGAGTTCATGGTGTTCGAGGACTACAACATGGAGGGCTTCTGCTGC
>Ga0310697_10006941_pt1 | contig 10704 bp, 9 predicted proteins | sample 172DNAGHGlowgp2_FD_203883 | JGI IMG/M metagenome (GOLD analysis project Ga0310697, IMG submission 203883) | Sheep rumen microbial communities from Palmerston North, Manawatu-Wanganui, New Zealand - 1728 DNA GHGlow gp2 (v2) (version 2) | ecosystem: Host-associated > Mammals > Digestive system >...
TCTTTCGGACATCCATAAGCAGGCCCCGCAGTGGGATTCCTGGACCGACCGGGAACGCCTCGCTTTCTTGGAGCGCTGGATAGACGAAGAGACCATGTTCCAGGAAGCCCAGCAGAGGGGAATCGACCAGGACCCGGTCCTTTCCATGCAAATCGAACAGACGGTTCGTAAGATGGTGGTGGACCGCCTGATGCAGAGTTTCGAGGACACTATGATAGTAAGCGATGCTGAACGTATCGACTACTACAACGCCCACAAAGAAGATTACCTGCGGGGCAAAACCCTGGTTTCGGGTGCCCAGATGTTCTTTAAGGACTGGACCTCTGCCGATACTTACTACAAGGGCCACAAGTCCCTGGACTACGACTCCCTGCCGGCGGCGCATTACCTGATCAAGAAGATTGAACCCTTTGACTCCCTCGCCGAATCGCCGGATTCCTGCATGATAGCCGATATCCGCGAGGTGACGGTGGGCAAGCTTTCGCCCATGAAGGTCTGCTCGGGAGCTCTGAAGATGGTTGTGGTGACCCAGAAGCTGGATTCCGCCGACGTTTTGCCCTACGACGAGGTGGCGGAGACGGTGGCAACCCAGGCGTGGCTTGAACACCGCAAGGCCGTACGTGAACGTTTGAAAAAGGAATGGAAAATGTCCCGACCGATTTTCTCCCAGACGGACATGTTTTCCAAGAAGGATAAGTGATGACGAAAGTCAAGAATTTTATGTGTTTTGTCTGCCTGTTTGCCGCAAGCCTTTGGGCCGCTCCAGTACTGATGGAAGGCGTTGCCGCCGTGGTAGACGGCAAGCCCATTATGCGTTCAGAGTTCCTGAACAACCTTTACCAGTTCCAGGAAACTCCTGAAGGCTCTGCCATGACGGAGCAGCAGCAGAAGGACTATGTGCTGGATCAGATGATTGAGGAGAAGGTTCTGCTTTCCCGCATAGACCGCGACTCCATCGTGGTGACCGACGCCGAGGTAGACCAGCGGGTGAACGCCCACCTGGCTCAGCTGGCCGGTAGCCAGAACATCGACCTTGCCACTCTCGAGAAAGCGATTCGCGCCCAGCTGGGTCTCAGCATGGCCCAGTACAGGGACCGTCTTTCCAAGCAGGTTCGGAGCCATATCGAGCTCATGAAGGTCCGTCAGCGCCACGTAGGTGCGATTAGCCCTACCAAGAAAGAGGTGGATGCTTTTTACAAGGCCTACAAGGATTCCATTCCGCCCCAGTACAACTGTGTGCTTCTAAGCCACATCCAGATGACCATTCATCCCGACACGGCAATTGTGGATTCCGTGAAAAAGGTGGCCGAGGCTCTGATCGACAGTCTGAACCTGGGCATGAACTTTGAGATTCTCGCGAAGAACCACTCCCAGGACACTTCCGCCGCCAAGGGTGGCGACCTGGGCTATTTCAAGCGTGGGCTTTTGGACCCTGCTTTTGAGAGGGCCCTGGACCAACTGAAGAACGGTCAGTATTCCGCAATCCCCGTGAAGACGGACCTGGGCTGGCATATTGTGCGCGTGCTGGGCCGCAAGGAAGACGGTGTGCGTTCGGCCCATATCCTGCTTCGGACGATTCCTACGGCGGCTGACACTGCTGCGGTAATCCAGCGGGCGGATTCTCTGCAGAAAACTTTGAAGACCAAGGAAGAATTTAGCGCCGCCGCCAAGAAGTTCAGCGAGGACAAGTCCAGCAATTTCCAGGGCGGGCTTCTGGGCTGGTTCCAGCGTAACGAGATGGAACCCGCCTACGTGGAACCTGTGGCTGGGCTGAATGTGGGGGAGGTTTCCGAACCCGTGCTCATTGACGGGGCTTACCACCTGTTCCGCCTGGACGATTCCCGCCAGATTCGTGAACTGAATCTCGAAGAGGACTACGGAAAGATTGAATCCTTTGCGGCATCCCACTTGGAAAACGAGAAGCTGAAAACGCTCATCAAGAAATGGCGGCAAGAAGTCCATGTGGACATCCGCCTGACGGATTAGCCTAACGGCAAAGAGCGGGATTGTTCTAGAAACGAGATGATGGCTTAGGCATAGCGGAAGGCGCGAACATGATTCACTTCACCCACGTGACGAAATCTTACGAGAAGGACTGGAAGGCCCTCAACAACGTGACGTTCCGTATCAACAAGGGCGAGTTCGTGTTTCTGACGGGGCATTCCGGTGCGGGTAAATCTACGGTGCTGAAGCTGATCTACATGGACGAGCGCCCCGACGAGGAGCGTGGCGGACAGGTCATGGTGAAGTTCACCGGCGATACCGTTTACGACAGCAAGACCACTCCCGAAAAGAAGATTCAGGCGCTCCGCCGCAAGATGGGAATCATCTTCCAGGACTTCAAGCTGTTGCCCGATAGGAACGTCTTTGACAACGTGGCCCTGGCCCTTCGAATTGTTGGCACTCCTGCAAAGCAGATCAACGCGGCAGTCTTTGACGCCCTTGCCCTGGTGGGTATCAGCCAGAAACGATTCGCCATGCCTTATACACTTTCGGGCGGTGAACAGCAGCGTGTGGCCATCGCCCGTGCCATGGTCCACAACCCCTACCTGCTTCTGGCCGACGAACCCACCGGAAACCTGGACCCCGCAAACGCCGAAGACGTGTTCCGCATTTTCAAGGAAATCAACGCCCGCGGCACTACCGTGGTGATGGCGACCCATAACCCCGACTTCTACCTGAACAGCCCTTTCCGCCGCCTGGTTCTTGACCACGGAGAACTCCTGAACAGGGATATGATTTAGGGGCTAGGATCTAGGGGTTAGAATCTAGAGAGATGAGCGCGACTTTGTCGCAATGTGCGATGTGGAATGTGGGGCTCGAGTCGTGGCCCTAACGCATTTTTGGGCTGGTGCGTTTTTTTTGGTTACGCACCGCTCTGGTTATCCCTGTAAACGGAAACGACGGACTTTTTCGGTTCTCGACAGACGAAAATTCCTAAAATTTGGGCCATGAAATTTTCCATCCGGCACAATCACGTGGGTTACGAGCCCAAGGCACCGAAGGTGTTCTTGCTGGCCTGCGACACTCCGGAAAATCCCCTTAAGGAAATGTCCCCCTGGTTCCAGGTAACAGACGAGTCCGGTACTGTGGTGGCCGATGGCCAGATGTCGGAAAAAGACGGCTGCAAGTACACCGATGAATTTTTGTGGCAGGGGGATTTTTCTCAGGTTGCTCGTCTTGGAAAGTACAAGATTTCCGTGATGGATGCTAAGGGAAACGCCCTGGCGGAATCCTTCGATTTCGAGATTTCGGACCGGATTGTGGTAAACCAGCTGGCCATGACCCTCAAGTCGTTCTATTTCCAGCGCTCCGGCGTGGAACTGCCTGCCGACAGGGCCGGAAAATGGGCAAGGCCCGCCGCCCATCTGGACGACCGTCTGGAATTTCACCCCAGCATGAACCGCTCGGGAACCTGGAATGCCCACGGCGGCTGGTACGACGCTGGCGACTACGGGAAGTACATCGTGAACGGGGGCGTTTCTCTCGGGACCTTGCTCCTGGCTGCTGAACTGGCAGCTGACCATGCTACGACTCATACCGAAGGGGGGCTTTTTCACGGCGGTTCCTTCCGCATGAACCTGTTGGAAGAAATCCGTTTTGAGCTGGATTTCTTTTTGCGCATGCAAGACGATGACGGCGGCGTGTTTTTCAAGGTTTCGCCTATCCGCTGGGACGGATTTGTTTCGCCGACTCAGTCCGACATGAATCAGAAACGCCAGATTCTCGGAAAGTCCACCACATCGACGCTGAACTTTGCAGGGGTGATGGCCCACGCCCATCGGGTGTTCAAGCATGCTTACCCTGCCTACGCCAAGACCTGCCTGGATGCAGCACTCCGAGCTTACCGCTGGGCTCTAGAAAATCCCGAAGTGACTTATCCGCACAATACCGAAGGTAGCGGTGGCTACGGCGACGAACGATATGACGACGAGTTTTTCTGGACCCGGGCCATGCTGTTCTGGGAGTTGCCCCAGGGGGCATCGCAGGCGTTTGAACAGCAGGAACTGACCCGCGAAAAGCTTTTACAGGCGCTGGAATTGGATATGGAAAAGTGCCCGGTCCAGATGGGACTTTCCTGGCGGGATACCGACAACTTCGGCTGGATGGCCCTTGCCCTGCAGGATAGCGATTCCGCTATGCAGGCCAAGGCCCGCGGTGCTCTGGTAAGTGCCGCCGACGCTATCGTGGAACGCTGTTCCGCCGATGCCTACGGTCTTTCTCTGGAAAAGTTCGTGTGGGGCTCTAACGGTGAGATTGCAAACCACGGGCTCACCCTCCTGATTGCAAACCTCTGGAATCCGGACCCGCGCTATACGGAAACCGCCCGCGGTATGCTGGACTTTATCTACGGGAAAAATCCGGTGAGCCGTTGTTTCGTTACCGGTGCCGCCCACAGTTCTCCAAAATTTCCGCACCACCGCATTTGCCATTCCGACGGGGTAGAAGACCCGATTCCGGGTCTTGTGGTGGGCGGCATCAACGCCGACAGGCAGGACCTGCACCGCTTTCCGCATTATCCGGGGCCGCAGCCGGGACTTTCCTATACCGACGAGCGCTGTTCTTTTGCCAGCAACGAGACCGCCATCAACTGGAATGCTCCCTTGGTGGCCCTGCTGTCGCTATTGGCCTGATTCCCCGAACCTCGAACCCCGAATTTCAAACCTTCTTTATTTCTCCGGGCTTTAAATCGCCCAGGGTGTATTTGTCGAACTGGATGCGCACAAGACGCATGACTTCGTAACCCAGGTGCGCCAGCATGCGGCGGATTTCACGGTTCTTGCCTTCGGATAGGGTGATTTCGAGCCAGCAGTTCTTTTCGCCTTCGCTGTGGAGAGTCGCTCGTTCGGCGTGCATGAATTCTTCACTCTCGCCGAAGATGCGGGGCGGTACGTTGAAGCCCTTTTCCATTTTCGCGAGGTCGTCAGCGGTGGGGTGGCCTGCGACCTGCACGCGGTAGATTTTCAAGTGGGTCGTCATTCCGGCCCCCGAGCCGGAATCTTTCGGGTTTAGCAATGTGTCGGCCCATTGCGTGTCGTTCGTAAAAAGCAGCAGGCCTTCGCTCGCGGCATCGAGGCGGCCCACCGGCGATATGTGCGGCACGGACCTGCCGGGGAACATCTTGGCGTGCTGCTCGCGGAACAAGTCCATCACGGTCTTGCGGCCCTTCTCGTCGCTTGCAGTAGTGACGATTCCGCGGGGCTTGTTCATTGCGAAATACACGAACTCGCTTGCGGTGACGGGCGCGCCGTCCACAAGGATTTCGTCGTTCTCGTAGGCGGGCGTTTCGGGATCGCGCACGATTTTACCACGTAAAGAAACCAGGCCCTCGCGGACCAGGTTTTCTGCTGCGCTACGGCTGCAAAACCCGCGCTTGGAGATGACTCGCGCGACTCCGTGAGGCTTTACTTGCCCAAGTATGCCTTGATGTTTTTGAGGCATTTTGCGTTCTGCGCTTCGGTGCCCACGGTAATGCGGAGCACGTCGCCCATGGCAGGCTGCGGACGGATGATGGTGCCCTTCATCTGCAGGAACTTGAACGCGTCCATCGGGTCCTTGAAACCGCTCACGGCGATGAAGTTCGCGTGGCTGTCCACGTAGGGGAGGCCCATTTCGCGGAAGCCGGCCTTGAGCTGTTCGAGGCCTTTCTTGTTCATTTCACGAACCTGGTTCACGAATTCCTGGTCGTCGAGGGCGCCGATGGCGGCTGCCTGGGCGATGCTGTTCACGTTGAACGGTTCACGTATGCGGTTGATGAGGCCGACGATTTCGGGGCGGGTGATGCAGTAGCCTACGCGCAGCCCCGCGAGGCCGTAAATCTTGCTGAACGTGCGGCAGCAGATGATGTTCCTGCCTGCATCGATGCGGCTCTTGAAATCCGGGACGAGCTCCGGCGTGTCTTCGATGAATTCGGTGTAGGCTTCGTCCATCACGAGCACGCAGGTTTCGGGCAGGCTGTCGGCGAAGTCGAGGATTTCCTTGGCGGTGAGGTCGGAGCCCGTCGGGTTGTTCGGGTTCGCGAGGAACACGATGCGGGTCTTCTCGTTCACGGCGGTGCGCATGGCCTTGAGGTCGTAGTTGTATGCCGGGGCCGGCATGTCGACTTCCACAATCTTCGCGTTCATGGCCATGGTGGCGAGCTTGTAGACGGCGAAGCTGTGCTTGCCCATGACGGCTTCGGTGCCGGGGCCGAGGAACACCTGGGCGATCATGTCCAGGAGCTCGTTGCTGCCGTTACCCACTGCAATCTGTTCGCGCTTCACGCCGCGGAACTCTGCAATACTCCCGATTAGGTCGTAGCTGCCGCCGTCCGGGTAGAGGTTCACTTCTTCCAGGGCCTTGCGGGCCTCTTCCATGCCCTTCGGGCTCGGGCCTACGGGGTTTTCGTTACTCGCAAGCTTGTCCACGTCTTTCGGGTCGAGGCCAAATTCGCGGGCGGTGTAGGCGATGGGTTTGCCGGTCACGTAGACGGGCTGCTTCAAGATGTGCTGTTGTGCGAGTTCGTTAATATCCATAATTAGGTGATAGGTTATAGGTTTTAGGTGTTAGGGCCGATGGGGACAAGAGAATCTAAGAGTTCGGAATGACGAGGGTGTCATTCTGAGCGGAGCCGTAAGGCGAAGTCGAAGAATCCAGTCCCGAGGTTATGTACTGCGGGTAAAAATAGCAAAAATGATTAGAATAAATGTATATTTCCGGTATGAACAAGTCTTTTTTCAAGTTTTTTCTTGCCGGTTTTACCGCTGTTTTCTTCGCAGCCTGCTCGACATCGACGGTTTCCAGCGATGATGACGAAGATTTAAAATCGTCTTCAAGTGCAGAATCATCTAGCGCAACAGAAAAAAGCATCTACGAAGCGGTTGAGGAATCCGGCCTGTACACGACCAAGGATTCTGTTGCCGCGTACCTGTGCAAGTTCGACAAGTTGCCCGCAAATTATGTCGGCAAGAACGAAGGCAAAAAAATTTACGAATCCAAGACGGGCAACACCTTTGAAAAGTGGAATTTTAACCCGTGGACAACAATTAACGTGATGATTGGCGGCGACGTTTTTGGAAACAACGAAGGGCTTTTGCCCGAAGGTTCTTACCATGAAGCCGACGTGGATTATTCCGGAGCAAATCGCGGAACCAAGCGGCTTGTGTACCAGCCGGACTGTGTAATCTACTACACGTCAGACCACTACGATTCTTTTACTAAGCTAGAAGTGCGCTAGTATTACGGCCACACGAAGGTGCTGTTCAGGTCCTTCTCGCCGTTGTCGACGAGGATGTCCTGGCCGGTGCAGTTCTTATTCACCACCGTCAGGAACCAGACCCATTCCGCGATGTCTTCGGGTTCGGCCCAGCGCCTGAGCGGAGTCACGTCCATGATGCGGTTCCAGAGTACTGGGTCGTCCATCACGGGCTTGTTGAGGCTTGTCTTGACGCCACCCGGCGAGATACTGTTGCATGTCGCACCGAACTTGGCGACACGCCGGGCCACGTTCTTCACGTAGGTCAGTAGCCCGCCCTTCGAAACCGCGTATTCGGGAAATTCATCACCGGTGTGCGCGCTCGAAGACACAATGAAAAGTACAGACCTGATTTCGGGCTGGATGGCATACTTCTCGACGAAGTTCAAGGCACCCTTCAGGTTGATTTCGATGTCGCGACCGGAATTCTGCACGCCCGCGTTGCTCACGACGATGTTTGCCGCAATGGACAGCTCCGGGAAAGAGTTCTTGTCCGAGACGTCGGCGATGTGGTGCTCGTATTCGGCGTGCTCAATGGAGGATTCCTTGACGTCGAAGCCGACGACGTGTGCGCCCCGGTTCAGGAACAGTTCCGCGATAGCGCGGCCGATGCCGCTGTGGGTTCCGCTGATAAATACGTTCATGCTTGCCCTGCCTTGAATTTGAGGTAATCGCTACCGACGTTTTCCTTTTCCCACTTGCAGGCCATTTTGTAGCCGAAGGGGCTGAAGACGATTTCGCAGAGGAGTTCCATGACAGCACCTGTAATGGAGCAGATAAGGACCTGTTTCATGGTCCAGCCGAAGAACACGTGGCTTACCGTAAGGGCGAAAATCATGTTGTCCACGAATTGCGCGACCATCGTCGAAACGTAGGAACGTGCGGCAAACGTCTTGAAATCCTTGCCCCTTGCGAATTTTCCCATGCCGTAGTTTACGACGGAATTGACGAGAGATGCGGTGAACATGGCGAGCGCAGAGCCCAGCACCACGTACCAGGAACCGCCAAACGTGGCGTTGAGGGCGTCGTTTGCGACTTTGGCCGCATCGGGATTCGTGTCGATGTAACTGTAGAATTCACCCCACATTCCCGGAGCGTGCGAAAGGATGTTGAAGAACAGGCAGGTGCACAGGTTCACGAAGAGGGCGACCACCGAGACCTTCATGGCGGCCTTGGGCCCGAACCGCTTGCATATCATGTCCATGCACAGAAACGAGAACCAGCTGAGCGTAAAGCCGCAGTCAAGAGCCATGTATTCGAACGAGACCAGTTCCTTGTTCGCGAGCAAGTTCATGCACACGACGGAAAGGATGAAGAAACTGACGGCGAGGGAGGGAATGTTGCGCAGCAGGATGACCAAGTCCTGCCATTCACGCTGGATATAGCTTTTCATTTTGTTTTTTAAGGAAGGTTAGACAAAGACTTCCGGAAAAATCCTGCAACATCGCAGAATTCTAACGTGCCAAATATAGGTTATTGGCTGGAAAATTTCAAGAGCAGTCAGAGATTTTGCAAGAATTCGGCCAATTCGCGGTTTATGCGGTCGTTCAGGGCATCCGCTTCTTGCACGGTGTGGTGCTCGTCGCCAGCAAAGTCCCGGGCGCGTTCACCGCAGATGTCGATGCCGATGATTTTGTGGTTTGTGGCGAGGCCGGCGATGATTTCTTTGAGCGTCGCTACATCCTGTGAACCTTGGTCCCAGTTTGTGGCCGCGTAGGCGGGGGAGAGGGCGTCTTTGTCGATGGAAAGGTAGACGGGTGTGGAGTGTGGAATGTGAAGTGTGGAATAGACTCTATCGGGGCTACGCCTCTCCAGGGTGACTGTCGGCAATTCGCTTTCGCGGATGAATGTTATTTTGTCATTGCTCTCGGCACCATTGTCATTGCGAGCATCCGCAGGGTGCGAAGCAATCTCTTTCCGGATTTCTTCCACAAGATGGTCGGCTACACCGATAATGACAACGTTGTTTACGAACTTGTTCTCTTCGAGAACCTTCTTGACCCAGCCCCCGCAACTGAGGATGTTCCCGAATCGCGGCTCCTGCATGTCGGGGTGGTGGTCGAAAATGACAAGGGAAAACGGTTCCTGAACCATGTCGGTCCAGATTTTGCTCATGTAATGGTAATTCCCGTTGTCGAAGAAGTGAATGCCGTGCGCATCTTTAATGCCTGCGTCGGCGATGCGCTTGCGGATGGTTTCGACGGCCTCGTCATCGCAGTAGCAGTCCGTGCCCGGAATGTCGGAACAGTCTATCCATGTGGCCTCTCCGGAGCGCCTTAGGCCCTCCATAAAGGGCTGGTTTTCATAGACATTTGTAAAATTGCAGACGGTGATGGGCATGTTCCCTTGAATTATAGTTATCTTCTCTTCTTTTTAACTCCGAATTCCGAATTTCGAACTCCGAATTAACTATCTTTTCCCCGTAAAATTTTAAAAGGATACCACAATGGAAATCCCCGAATCTTCGAATTTTGTACAGGATATCATCGTCAACGACCTCAAGACGGGCAAGCGCACCAAGGTGCATACCCGTTTCCCGCCCGAACCCAACGGCTACATCCACATCGGGCACGCCAAGTCCATCTGCCTGAACTTCGGTACGGCAAACAAGTACAAGGATTTTGGCGGCGTCACGAACCTGCGCTTTGACGACACGAACCCCTCCAAGGAAGACGTGGAATACGTGGATTCCATCCGCGAAGACGTGAAGTGGCTGGGTTTTGAATGGAAGGGCGGCGAATACTTCGCCAGCGACTACTACGACCAGATTTACGCCTTTGCCGAAAAGCTGATTGAAATGGGCAAGGCCTACGTGGAAGACTTGACTCGCGACGAGATGCAGGAATACCGCGGCAACGACGCCGGCAAGCCTAGTCGCCCGAGCCCCTACCGCGACCGCAGCATCGAAGAGAACATGAAACTCTTCCGCGAGATGCGTGACGGCAAGTACGCCGACGGCGAGAAGTGCCTCCGCGCGAAGGTGGACCTCGCTAGCCCGAACATGAATATGCGCGACCCGGTCATCTACCGCATCAAGCACTGCACTCACCACCGCACCGGCGACAAGTGGTGCATCTACCCGATGTACGACTTTGCGCACCCGCTCAGCGACTGGATCGAGGGCATTACCCACTCCATCTGTACGCTGGAATTCGAGGCGCACCGCCCGCTGTACGACTGGTTCCTGATTGAACTGGGCCTGGACAACCGCCCGCAGCAGATTGAATTTGCCCGCCTGAACCTGACCTACACCATGATGAGCAAGAGAAAGCTCCTTGAACTGGTGGAGACGAAGGCCGTGATGGGCTGGAACGACCCGCGTATGCCGACGGTCTGCGGTTACCGCCGCCGTGGCTTCACGCCGAGTTCCATCCGCGAGTTCTGCGACCGCATCGGCGTGTCGAAGGCCGATTCCATGGTGGATGTGAACCTCTTGTACTTCTGCATCCGCGAAGAACTGAACAAGACGG
>Ga0310697_10006943_pt1 | contig 10703 bp, 10 predicted proteins | sample 172DNAGHGlowgp2_FD_203883 | JGI IMG/M metagenome (GOLD analysis project Ga0310697, IMG submission 203883) | Sheep rumen microbial communities from Palmerston North, Manawatu-Wanganui, New Zealand - 1728 DNA GHGlow gp2 (v2) (version 2) | ecosystem: Host-associated > Mammals > Digestive system >...
TTTGCCGTTTACTATAAAAGCCTCCGGCGGATGCGAACGGGCGCGAAAGGAAATCAGCCGCTTCGCGGCACGCGCCCGGCGCGACGTAAACGTTCAAAACGAAATTCGTTTTGACGTTTACGATAATTCTCCATTCTCAATTTACAATTGATCGCTCCCATTATTTTCACTTATACGATCGATGCCTCCCTCGCACACTATCTTCGAAACTGTGCGAGGGAGGTTTTTGTATGAATGAGACGGTGCAGCTGTTGCAGGACGTGGTGCGCAACGCGCGCACGGGGCAGGACGCGGTGGAGCACCTGATGGAAAAGGTGACGGAGGACCGGATGCGGGATGAACTGAACCGGGAGAAGGAGGACTACGCCGTTACCCGGCGTCAGAGCGAGCGCGCCCTTGTGGACGCCGGGGGCCGGGCCGAGCCTGTGGGTCCGCTGGCGAAGGCCGGCATGTGGGCCGGGCTTGAGATGGAGACCCTGGCGGACCGCTCCAACGCCCACATCGCCGAGATCGTGATCCAGGGGGCTACCATGGGCGTGATCGAGATGACCAAGGCCCTGAACAGCTACGACGGCGCCGATGCCAATGCCCGGGAACTGGCCAGCCGGTTCGTGGTGCAGCAGAACGAGACCATCGACCGGCAAAAAGTCTTTTTAACATGAGGGCGGCCTGAATGACGGCGGGTTCACTTCGAACCCGCTGAAAATTGTGAAGAAATGCCGCGAATGTGTCCAAAATCACCTGATCCGGTCGGAAATGTGATAAAAATTGGGCTTCTTCCATATTCGGTTGCACTAAGTTGAAGGAATGTATATAATAAAAGTACAAAAGTGATATTTGGGGTGATATAAATGTCAATGTATCCTCTTATTCTTATTGCCGACGACGATCCGGTGGTCCATGAGTCACTGGGCCTGTACCTGGGTTCCGAGGGATATGAACACCAAAGCGCCTATGACGGCCAGCAGGCCCTGGAAATGGTGGAAAGCCTGCACCCGGACATGGTGGTTCTGGACCTGATGATGCCCCGGGTGTCGGGCATCGACGTCTGCCGCACCATCCGCCAGACCAGCAGCCTGCCGATCATCATGCTCACCGCGAAGGGCGAGGAGATCGACCGCATACTGGGCCTGGAGCTGGGCGCCGACGATTACATCGTAAAGCCCTTCAGTCCCCGTGAGGTGCTGGCCCGCATCAAGGCGGTGCTTCGTCGCTTCAGCGAAAAGACCAGCGAGGAGGACAGCAGTATCATCCGCCTGCCCCAGCTGGAGATCAGCCTGGAGAACTACCAGGTGAAGGTGTCCGGCAAGGTCATCCCCTGCACGCCCAAGGAGGTCGAGATCCTGCACATGCTGACCAGCAACGTGGGCCAGGTGTTTTCCCGTGAACAGATCCTCTCCCGGGTATGGGGCTACGACTACTTCGGCGATACCCGTACCGTGGACGCGCATATCAAGCGCATACGCCAGAAGCTGCCCCAGGAGAACGTACCCTGGGCACTGAAGACGGTCTATGGCGTAGGCTACAGGTTTGAGGTCAACGCATGAAAAAAAGCAGCGTGCTGATTCGGCGCGCGGCACTCTTAGCGGCAATCGCGGTGACAATCGCGGTTGCCGTGGGTCTGTCTGTCTTCTTTATCATCACAGGAGGGCAGGCGCCCTCCGCCGCGCAGCAGGGGGTACTGGTTCCGGCGCTCATAGCAGGGGCGGCGGCGCTTGTCGTGTCGCTTGCGGCGACGGTCCTGCTGGCGGAAAAGGTCATGCAACCGGTGATGGCGCCCGTGGCGAAGCTGAGGGACGTGGCGGTGGCCATGTCCGAGGGCGACCTGGATATCCGGGCCGATGAAAACGCCTTCGGCGAGCTGGGCGAGCTGGGCAAGGCGGTGAACCAGCTGTCCTACCAGCTGTCCCGCAACATGTACACGCTGATCGTCGAGCGCAACCGCCTGCGCAACATGCTCAACGGCCTGTCAGAGGGCATCGTCGCCATCGACGCCAAGGGCGAGATCACCCACACAAACCCCGCGCTGGACAAGTTCTTCACCCGGCAGAAGACGGCGATCCACCTGCCCGATCCGCGGATGAAGGTCATCGGTGACAAGAGCGTCTGGGACGACTTCGACGCCGTGATCCTTTCGGGCGAGCCCATGAGCCGCAACATACAGGTCCGGGACATGATCCTGCGCATGACCATCACGCCCATCGTGGACGAGATCGGCAGCATCGCCGGGGCCGTGGGCCTGTTCTCCGACATCACCCAGATGGAGCGCCTGGAGCGCACCCGCCGGGAGTACGTCTCCAACGTCTCCCACGAGCTGCGCACGCCGCTGACGGCCATGCGGGCGCTGGTGGAGCCCCTGAGCGAGGGCATGGTCACCGAGGAGGCCGACCGGCAGCGCTACTACGGCATCATCCTCCGGGAGATCCAGCGCTTGTCAAGGCTCATCAACGACCAGCTGGAGCTCTCCCGCCTGCAGAGCGGCAACCTGGCCATACAGAAGAGCGTCATGTCGCTGGACGACGTGGTGTACGACGTCTGCGACCGCTACACCACCATCGCCGCCGAGCACGGGCTGGAGCTGAAGCTGGAGACCGACTTCTCCCAGTGCCCGCCGGTGTACGCCAATGCCGACCGGGTGGAGCAGATGCTGATCATACTGGTGGACAACGCCATCAAATACACCGAGCAGGGCTCGGTGACCGTCTCGGCGGACTGGGACGATGAGCGGGTGGTGATGCACGTGAAGGACACGGGCATCGGCATAGAGGAAAACGACCTGCCCTATGTGTTTGACCGCTTTTACAAGGTGGACAAGGCCCACAGCGGCAAGGGCAGCGGCCTGGGGCTTTCCATCGCAAAGGAGCTTTTGAAGCGCATGGACGAGGAGATCTGGGTGACCAGCGAAAAGGGCGTGGGCACCGAGTTCAGCTTCACCATCCACCGGCCGGAGAAGAAGGACGAGAGCGCATAGATGTAGCGGCGGCGCCTGCGCCGCCATATCGGCGGCGACCGCTGCCCGGAGGCCGCTGAGGCAATCGAAACAATAAAGAGAGGTAAGACAATGCCAAGGAGAACCATCCATCGTCGCCGTCGCGCACAGGGCGGGTGCCTGTCCTTTGCGATCGCCGCGCTGGCAGTGGTGGCGCTGGCATTGGTCATGGCCATCATAGTGACCAATCGCCTGAAGCCCGGCGCGGACAATGTCGGCGGGCCGGTGGCGGGCAATCCCGACGGCAAATTCGTGGATGCCAACAACCCGCCCGTGCAGGACCACGAAATGGTGCTGACCGCGGGCCAGCTGGGACAGGGGAACGAGGAGATCGTGGTGCTGACCCCGTCGCCATCGCCTTCGCCGGAACCGACGCCGACGCCCGAGCCGACCTTCAATCCCGCCGAACCCTACGCGCTGGTGCGGCCACGGCCCACCCAGGAGGGATTCCTGCCCATATTCACCAAGGCCAATACCGACCAGCCGCAGATCGCCATTACCGTGGACGAGTGCTCCGGCGCGGGCATCACCCGTAAATTCGCGGACCTGGCCACGGAATACAACGCAAAGCTGACGCTGTTTCCCACCGGGGAGAGCGTGATGAAAAAGGGCATGGACGAGGCGCTGCAATACTGCTTCAACAGCCTGGACTTCGAGATCGAGAACCGCTGCTTCAGCACCACCGCGAAGCTCTACAGCCTCAACGATACCATGATGGTGTCGGAGATATGGAAGCAGTCCCTGGCCGTCAGCTATGTGCTGGGCGGCAAGTATCACGCCCACTTCCTCAGGCTGTACGGCCGCGACGGTGAAAACGACCTGCGGACCCACACCTACCTGAAACAGGAGGGGTACATGGGCATCGCCGGCTGGACCTACAACGGCAGCCGCATGGAGGAGGGGCGCATCGGCAACAACCTGGCTCCGGGCAACATCTACTATTTCAAGAGCAACAACGACGACCTGGAGCGCATGCGCGTGCTGATGGAGGAAGCCAAACAGCAGGGCTATGAGATGGTTACGCTGAACACACTGTTCGGCTACGAGCCGAATCTCCTCGAGACGGACGTGAATGTGCTGACCGAGGATATGCCCGAGCTGGCGACCAGGACCATCCCCTACTATTTCATGAAGACCGGCGACTGCACCTGGGCGACCAACCTGCTCCAGCGCAGGCTGACCGACCTGGGCTACCTGCCCCCGGACAGCGCGGACGGCGTCTACGGTACCGGCACTGCGGCTGCGCTCAGCGCCTTCCAGGCCAAGCTGGGCATAGCGGCCACCGGCGCGGCGGACGTGCTGACCCAGGAACGGCTATTTGCCGACGACGCGCCAACCGTGGACGAGAAGTAATCCGGCCGGAACGACCAATGAGGCTTATCGACAGTTGTCCGATAAGCCTCATTGGTTATTTTTGAAATATTAACCACAATTCATTTGTAAATCCCCCTTGCTTTTTTCTTGAAAATTCGGTATACTGCATAGGAGGGCGAAATCGTTTTAGACCGTTGGGAAACAAGGAGGGCGTCATATGTCTGTGACCATCAAGGATGTCGCGCGCAGCTGCGGCATGTCCATATCCACGGTCAGCAAGGTGTTCAATGGATATCCGGATATCAGCGAGGCCACCCGCCGGCAGGTGATGGAAACCGCCCACGAGATCGGCTACCGTCCCAACGCGCTGGCCCGGGCGCTGAAGACCAACCGCAGCTTCAACCTTGGCGTGTTGTTCGTGGATGAAAACGTCAGCGGACTGCTGCACCCCTTCTTTGCGGCGGTACTGAACGCCTTCAAGTCCGAGGTGGAGAGCCGGGGCTATGACATCACGTTCATCAACCACAACATCGGCACGATGGACATGTCCTTCCTGGAGCATTGCCGCTATCGCAATGTGGACGGCGTGTGCCTGGCCTGCGTGGATTTTTATTCAGCCGAGGTGGCTGAGCTGGTCAACAGCGACCTACCCTGCGTGACCATCGACCACGCGTTCAACAACCGCACCAGCATCATCTCCGATAACATCGGCGGCATGGGCATGCTGGTGGATCGGGCGGTGGCGCTGGGGCATAAGCGCATCGCCTATATCCACGGCCAGCGGAATTCCTCGGTGACGGAAAACCGCATCCAGGGGTTTTACCGCGCGATCGAACGCAACGGCCTGAACCTGGCCGACGGCTATGTCGTTCCCGGGCGTTACGACGATTTTGAAAACATACGGGACGGCCTTCTGGCGCTGCTGGACCGCCCGGATCGCCCAACCTGCTTACTGCTGCCGGATGACGCCTCCTACTTTGGGGCGCTGGACACCATCCGCGGGCGGGGACTGCGGGTGCCCGAGGACATCTCCGTGGCGGGGTATGACGGCGTTCGCTCGGTACAGGCGGTGCGCCCGCGGCTGACCACGGTCCGCCAGGACAGCGACGCTATGGGACGCCAGGCCGCGCTGTGGCTGATCGACCATATAGAACACCCCAACACGGCCGTCAGCGATTCCGTGCTGATTCCCACGACGCTCATAGAGGGCGAATCTCTGGCAGCGGCGCCGAGGGGATAATAAGGGAACGCCGGCGTAATCCGGCTCCGTTCAGGAACGCGCCCCGCACCCAAAAGGTGCGGGGCGCGTAGTATACACCGACCCCCCTGAAAGGAGCAAGGAAAATGGCAAACAACTATCGCTGCGGCGACTGCGGACGCCGTGATTCCAATAATCGCTATGGATGCCTGAACTGCCTGGGCGACAACCGCCGCTGCTGGGACAACTATCCCTACTACAACGGGCCCTGCCCCGACCGGAACGGAAACTATGAGACGCTTAGGGGCGCATATGACTCCGACTGCGGACGCGGCGACGGCGGCAGGCCCAGGGACCGTGAATCGAAGTACGGTATCTTCACGGCAATGCTGCCCATGGCGGTGGCGCCCAACGGCATCATCCCGCTGGTGAACAGCAACTGCTTCTGCCCGTGCGGCAACTTCGCCGTCAACAGCGGCCTGATCACCGTCGAGGAGGCGGGCACCTACCTGGCTACGTACACGGTGCGGGTGCCCGAGGGGCAGACGCTGACCTCCAACATCACTCTGAACGTCAACGACGCCTCCCAGACCACGGCCTTCAGCCAGGTCGGCGGCGAAGGCCCGGCCAGCTTCACGGCCCAGGCCATCTGCGACATGTGCGAGCGCTCCACCGTCTCGCTGCGCAGCTCCGAAGCCATCAATCTCACCGATCCCTCGGTCCAGCCGCTGGTGACGCTGTCGCTGGTGAAGATTTGACCGTCTCAGGGCGGGGCAGGCTCGCCCCGCCCCATTGTTGACACATTGCAAAAGCCCTGTTTCATTGACTTTTTTACCCGACTCTGTTATACTGAATGTGATATCCGGGGAAGATATTACCTTATCCTTTTTGGTTATATACGATCGACGGTACAGAGGACCAGACTATGGCAAATCGCAACAGCAGACCCATCTATTCCCGGGCGCGGCAGCGCTCGCTGGATCGGAAGCGGCTCATCATCATCGGCGGCGCGCTGGCGGCGCTGGTGGTGGTCGTGGCGCTGGCGCTGCTCCTGCCGAAGGGCGGTGCGCGAGACCGGGCGGCCTCCCAGCCGGCGGATAGCGTGCTGCAGGCCGAAGGCGAGCCCATTGTGCCCCTGCAGGCCGAAGGCGAACCCCTGGCACCCCAACAGCCCGAGGCGGAGCCGCTGGTTACGCCGACGCCCGAACCCGCCGCAGAACCGGAGCCTGAGCCACAGGCCGCGGATCCCCAGCGCGCGGCGACGCGCCCCACGGCGGTGGCCGAAGGCTTCCTGCCCGTGTTTACCAAGGCCAATACCGAGGAAAAGATCGTCGCTATCACCGTGGACGACTGCTTCCAGGCGGAAAACCTGAAGCAGATCGTGGACAAGGCCATCGAGGTGGGCGGCAAGCTGACCATCTTCCCCATCGGACAGAACGTGGTCAAACAGGCCCAGAGCGAGATCCTGAAATATGCCTGGGAGAACGGCTTCGAACTGGAGAACCACACCTATACCCACAACGGCCTGTTCGCGTGCAGCGACCAGGAGCTGGCCCAGGAGGTCTACGGGCAGCAGCTGGCCCTCAGCCACATATTGGGCGTGAATTATCACTGCCACTTCCTGCGCCCCCGGGGCGGCGACGCCCGGAACGACCAGCGCATGCAGATGTACGCCAAACAGCTGGGCTACTACGGCATCGCCCACTGGTCCGCCTCCGGCTCCGCCAACAACACCAAGATCGCCAAGGCGCTGGAGCCGGGCGCGATCTATCTGTTCCACACCACCGACAAGGACCTGGAAAAGCTGCTGAAATTCATCCCCTGGGTGGTGGAGCAGGGCTACCAGCTGGTGACGCTGAACGAGATGTTCGGCTATCCCGCCAACGAGACCTCAGCGCTGACGACCCCCGCCAACGAGCAGTCGATCCCCCCGCTGGAGCCCTATGAGATGGTCTATGTGCCCCTCAAAAAGACCACCTACAGCTGGGAGGTCTACCTGCTTCAGGAGAAGCTGGTCGCCATGGGCTACCTGACCGGCAATCCCGACGGCGTCTACGGGGATGGCTGCGTGGCGGCCATAAAGGCCTACCAGAAGGACCACGGCATGGCGGAGACCGGCGAGGCCGACGCCGACCTGGTGCGGACCATACTGGAGGGCGCGTGACATGGGCGGCATAGCGCGGTTTATGCACGTTTCGCCCGGGCGCTTTCGCGCAGACTGGCAGGATGCCTTCGGGGAGGCTGCCATGCCCGACCTGCCGCCGCTGCCACGGCGGGCCACGGCGGGCTCGGCGGGCTACGACTTCTTTGCCCCGCTGGCCTTCAGCCTGGCGCCGGGCGAATGTATTCGCGTTCCCACAGGGGTTCGTGCCCGCATCGACGAGGGCTGGGTGCTGATGCTGTTCCCCAGGAGCGGCCTGGGCTTCAAGTACCGCTTGCAGCTGAACAACACGGTGGGCATTGTCGACGCCGACTACTTCGGCGCGCGTAACGAGGGCCACATATTTATAAAGCTCACCAACGCCGGGGACAGGCCCATGTCCGTGGCGGCCGGCGAGGCCTTTGCCCAGGGGATATTCGTTCCCTTCGGGCTGACCGACGACGACGACGCCCGGGGCGAGCGCACCGGCGGCTTCGGCAGTACAGGATGAAAGGGATCAGGAGTACCGTATTCAAGTGTTTCGTCAGAGAAACTGCACAATAACACCATATGAAGGAAGGAAGGTTTTACTATGAACACAACACTGGTCGTAATGGCTGCGGGCATGGCTTCCCGCTACGGCGGCAACAAGCAGATCACCGGCATGGGTCCTAACAACGAGATATTGCTGGAGTATTCCGTCTGCGACGCCATTCGCGCGGGCTTCAACAAGGTGGTGTTCATCATTCGCCCGGATATGCTGGATGATGTGAAGCGTATCTGCGGCGACAAGCTGGCGCGCAAGATCACCGTGGAATACGCCTTCCAGGACTACAGCTCGCTGCCGGACTGGTACAAGGTGCCGGAAGGCCGTACCAAGCCCTTCGGCACGGTGCACGCCGCGCTGTGTGCCCGTACCTGCGTGAACGAGCCCTTCGCCATCATCAATGCCGACGACTATTACGGCGTGGATTCCTTCCAGAAGATGCATGATTTTCTGGTGCAATCCTCCGCGCCGGCCAGGGCGGCTATGGTGGGCTATCGTCTGAAGAACACCGTCAGCATCCACGGCGCGGTCACCCGCGGCGTGTGCAAGGTGGTGGACGGGCGCATGGTGGACGTGGACGAGGTGGCGAAGATCCGACTGTATGAGGACGGCCACATCGCCGATACCTCCGCCGGCGAGCCGGGCGTCGAGCTGGATCCCGACGCGCTGGTCTCCATGAACTTCTGGGGCTTCCATCCCGCCCTGTTCGACGGCATGCAGCGCTACTTCGAGGCGTTCCTGAAGCAGGCCGATCCCGCCGATATCAAGTGCGAATGCCTGCTGCCGGTGATGGTGGACAGCATGCTCAAGAGCGGCGAGATCACCGTGGACATGCTGGAGACCGAGGCGGTATGGTTCGGCGTGACCTACAAGGAGGATCGCCCCCTGGTGCAGAAGGCCCTGCTGGAGCTGCACGCCAAGGGTGTCTATCCCGAGAAGCTGTAATTCTTCCGAATGAATACCCCCCTGCTCGCATAGGCTTTTGCGACAGGGGGGGTTTGTGTGAAGCAGCTGAAGTGGCTGGGTGGGCTGGCGGCTATGGCGCTGCTGCTGTCGAGGCCCCAGGCGGCGGCCCGGGGCGCTGCGGAAGCGATGGTCCAATGGCATGCGTCGGTGGCGCCGGCGCTGTTTCCGTTTTTGGCGCTGATGCCACTGCTGACCGGCGACGAGGCGATCGGGGCCTACCGGGCGCTGCTGGCGCGGCCCATGGCCGCCTGCTTCAACCTGCCCGGCGCGGCCGTGCCGGGCGTGATCGTCGGGATGGCGGCGGGAACGCCCGCGGGCGCCCTGGCGGCAAGGGATATCGCCGCGCATGCCCATATGACCCGAGGCCAGCTGCAAAGGCTGGCGATGGCGACCGCGGGCTTCAGTCCGGCTTTTTTGGTAGGAGGCATCGGCGCGGGCATGCTGGGCAATCCCGGGGTGGGTTGGAGGCTGCTGGCGTCCCAGGCGCTGACCCAGCTCACGCTGCTGCTGTCGCTTCGGCATGCCTGGACGGGACCCGCGGAACCTGTGGAGGCGATCGCGGGCACGACCGGAGATCGACCGATTCGGGGAGCGGTCATGGGCATATTGACGATATGCGGGTATATGACGCTGTTCGGCGCGCTGACCGGCGCTATGGCGGAATGGATGGGCGGGGTGGCGGCGGATGTGCTGCTCTGCGTGCTGGATGTGCCGTCCGGGGCGCTTCGTGTGACGGGAATGGCGCTGCCGGAGTCCGTCAGGCTGCCCTTGCTGGCGGGCATGTGCGGCTTTGGCGGCATGTGCGCTATCGCCCAGAGCCTCGGAGCGCTGCGGGGGTGCGGCGTTCACACGGGGGTCTACATGGGCGTGCGCATGTTGGCCGGGGCGCTCAGCGCGGGCTACATGGCGCTGTTGCAATGTCTCCCCACCGTCGCCGAGCTGCCGCTGATCCGGCCAATCCGGGAAAAACCGCTGGCTGCCGGGGCGCTCGTCGCCGCGATTTTGGCGTGTCCCATGCTGGCAAGGCAGATAAAATCCATATCTTAACAGTGTTAATAAACAGGAAAAACCCTCCATTGCGGAGGAAAATACGCAAAAACCACTATATATTGTGGCATATGACGAAATTGACCACAAGTATGTCGGCAAATCATAATAAAAAAAGTGCTTGACAAACCTTCGGTCCTTTGTTATAATAATCAAGCTGTCAGCGAGACAGGGTCGAAAAAGCCCTGATGCGCAAGCAGCGAGCGAACCTTGAAAACGATACAGAGGAAACGAGTACAGGATCTTGTGGACTTGCGAAGAGAGCCGGAAGGCAGGAGCGAGGAAGCGAGATGGAAACAGTCAGAATTCTATGAGTAAAACGCCATGAAGTTTCAGGAAAGCGGAGGCTTTGGCGAGCCGAGGTGAGTAGGGGAGCGGAGTGGAAAGGATTAAACATCAGAGTTTGATCCTGGCTCAGGACGAACGCTGGCGGCGTGCTTAACACATGCAAGTCGAACGGGGATTATTGGAATGAGAGCTTCGGCAGGATTTCTGATAATTC
>Ga0310697_10006944_pt1 | contig 10703 bp, 8 predicted proteins | sample 172DNAGHGlowgp2_FD_203883 | JGI IMG/M metagenome (GOLD analysis project Ga0310697, IMG submission 203883) | Sheep rumen microbial communities from Palmerston North, Manawatu-Wanganui, New Zealand - 1728 DNA GHGlow gp2 (v2) (version 2) | ecosystem: Host-associated > Mammals > Digestive system >...
AGGATGAGAGCATGGGCAAGTCTGAATGCCAGGCCAAACAGGACGAAATGAATGCCGAAGAGGGCATCGATATCGTCCGCTGCAAGTAGTCGCGGATTTTGCGATGGTTTCCTTGCGTCGATTCTTTTTGCGACGCGTAATGAAACGGAGTTGATTTAGGTCAACTCCGTTTCATTTAATTTTTGTATTTTTGCGCCCCTTTAATAATATAGAACATGGACAGAGTTGTTAGCGGCATCCGGCCGACCGGATTCTTACATTTGGGCAACTATTTCGGCGCCCTCAGAAATTTCATCAAGATGCAGGAAGAGAATGACTGCTTCTTCTTTATCGCTGATTATCATTCACTTACGACGCATCCGACACCCACAGACCTGCAGTCTAACGTGCGGAACATTCTGATAGAGTACATCGCGGCGGGCCTCGACCCCGAGAAGGCGACCATCTATGTGCAGAGCGATGTGCCGCAGGTGTGCGAACTGTCGCTGCTGCTCTCGATGAACGTTTATGTGGGCGAGCTGCAGCGCGTGGCCTCCTTCAAGGAAAAGGTGCGCCGCCAGCCGGACAACGTCAACGCCGGTCTGCTTACCTACCCGGTGCTCATGGCCGCCGACATTCTGCTGCACCGCGCTGACAAGGTGCCCGTGGGCAAGGACCAGGAACAGCATTTGGAGATGACCCGCGACTTCGCACAGCGCTTCAACCGCATCTACAAGAACGAATACTTCAAGCTGCCCGTGGCCTACAACTTCGGCAGTGAGCTGGTGAAAATCCCTGGCTTGGACGGCTCCACCAAAATGTCCAAGTCCGACAACGAGAATTCCTGCATCTACCTTTCCGACTCGCCGGAGGTGATCCGCAAGAAGGTGAAGAAGGCCGTGTCGGACAGCGGTCCCACGGAGCCGGGCCAGCCCAAGACGCAGGCCGTGGAGAACCTCTTCCAGCTGATGAAGGCCGTTTCCGCGCCCGAGACGCTGCAGTTCTTCGAGGAGCAGTACCAGAACTGCGCTATCCGCTACGGCGACATGAAGAAACAGCTTGCCGAGGACATGGTCGCCTTCGTGCAGCCGGTCTATGAGCGCATCCAGGAGCTGAACGGACAGGACGACTACATCCGCCGGGTAGCCCGCGAAGGGGCGGAGAAAGCCCGCGAGAGCGCGGCCAAGACCGTGCGCGAAGTGCGCGAAATCATCGGAATAAAATCCTTCTAACCGTCTGAAATGTCGTTACTTACACAGTATCCTCTTTGGCTGGCCGTTTTCGCAATCCTGTTAGGTGTCGGCTATGCTTTGTTCCTCTACTTCCGGAACGACAACGTGGTTTTCGAGAAGCGCTCCCGCATCGTGATGGCCTCCCTGCGCGGCGTGGCCATGTCGCTGATCGCCTTCCTGCTGCTCGCCCCCATGCTCAAGATGATCCGCAAGCAGACCGACAAGCCTGTCATCCTTTTCGCCATTGACAACAGCGAGTCCATCAAGTCCGGGAAAGACGCCGGATACTACACCTCCGAATATCCGAAACAGCTGCAACAGTTGGTTGACGAACTTGCCAAGCAGTATGACGTGGACGCCTATTTGGTGGGCGATGAAAACCTGTTGGCGGATAATCAGAAGGTGAATGTCGATTTCTCCGACAAATCCACGAACCTCTCCGCGCTGTTCGACGAGGTCAGTATGCTTTACGCCAACCGCAACGTGGGGGCCATGGTAATGCTGACGGACGGCATCTACAACATCGGATCCAACCCGTATTATGCCGCCCAGAAGACCGGATTCCCCGTCTATACGGTCGGTCTCGGCTCCGATGAGCAGGCCACCGACTTACTCATCGCCGACATCGTGCACAACAAAGAGGTGCTGAAGGGCAACCGCGCCCCCGTGGAGGTGAAGGTGCAGGCTGGCAAACTTTCGGGCAAAACAGCCAAAATCACCGTCTCCGATGACCAGGGCGAGGTGTTTTCGAAAACGCTTCAAATATCTGGGAACCAATATTTTGAAACGGTATCGTTTTTGGTTGACGCGGAAAAGACGGGGCTGAAGCGTTTCAAGGTCGATCTTGACGAGTTGGACGGTGAGGTGACCTACAAGAACAACCACACGCAGTTCTACCTCCGCGTGATTGAGTCGAAAGACAAAATCGCCATCGTGTATGACGCGCCGCATCCCGATGTGGCCGCTATCCGTTCGGCCTTGGAACTGTCTGAAAATTATGATATTACGGTCGCGTCAGTGGAGGAGTTCAAGGCCAATCCTGCCGAGTTTGGACTGGTTGTCCTGCACCAGCTGCCCTCGAAGAAACATCCCGCCTCCTCGCTGCTGTCGCAGATTCGCCAAAACGGTGTCTCAGCCTTGTATGTCGTTGGCACCCAGACCGATCTGAATGCCTTCAATGGGCTGAACACCGGTTTGCAGATCATGCAAGGCAAGAACATGACCAACAATGCCACACCCGCCTACAACCCGAATTTCATGCTCTTCTCTTTTTCGGAGGAGGCGCAGCAGCTGCTCCCTGTGTTGCCGCCGCTGCAGTCGCCTTTCGGGACCTACAAGGCCGCTGTTTCCGCAAATCTCTTTATGACACAACGGATTAGCGGTGTGGAAACCAAATATCCGCTGGTGATGTTCAACGACGTGAACGGAGCCAAGACGGGCATCATTTCCGGTACAGGCCTTTGGTCGTGGAAAGTTTATGACTACGTGAACAACCAGAACCACGATGCCTTCAACGAGATCGTCAGCAAGACGGCCCTCTTCTTGGTGGCGAAGAACGACAAGAGTCCGTTCCGGGTGCGCCACAACGCCGTCTTCGCCGAGAACGCGCCGGTGGAGTTCTCCGCCGAACTACACAACGAGAGCGGCGAACTGCTCAACACCCCCGACGTGAAACTCACCATCAAGGGCAGCGGCGACACCACCTACGACGCGCAGTTTTCCAAGCAGAACAATGCGTATTACCTGAATATGGGCGAATTGCCCGTGGGCACCTACACCTGGACCGCAAAGACGCAACTCGGGACCAAAAGCTATGAAAAGAGCGGCAGTTTCTCCGTGCAAGAGATCTTCGTGGAGACCGCCAATTTGGTCGCGGACTTCGACTTGCTGAAGGGCATCGCGCAGACCAGCGGGGGCAAGTTCTTCGCACGCGACGAGATGCAAAATGTGGCAAAGGCAATCAAGGCCAACGAAAACATCAAGCCGGTGGCCTCCTACCAGAAGAAATACTCCATGTTGTTGAATTCCCCGTGGTACCTTGCTGCCATCGTGCTGCTGTTGGGTATTGAGTGGTTTTTGCGGAAGTGGCATGGGGGGTATTGAGTTTAGGGAGTTTAGGAGGATTAGGAAGATTAGGATTAGGAGGATTAGGATTAGGAGGATTAGGAAGATTAGGAGGATTACGAAAAAAGCCGTTCATCGGGTGATGGACGGCCTTTTCGTGAGGTCTGAAGACTGTTACTTGACGATGGCTTTCAGGTCTTCGTCGCTGGGGGAGTTGAGCAGGGCGGAACCCACGAAGTGGATTTCCGGGTACTTCTCCTGCAGGTCTTTGGCCGCTTTGTCGATGGTGGAGCCGCCGGAGGTGGCGAAGAGCACCACGTTCTTGCTGCTCAAGTCATGGGCTTCGATGAAGGTGTTGATGATGGTGGGGGCGGTGTACCACCAGATCGGGAAGCCGATATAGACGGTCTGATAGTCGGCGATGTTGTCGATGTGGTTGGCGATGGCCGGGCGGGAGTTGAGGTCCTTCATCTCCACCGAGCTGCGGGAGTTTTTGTCGCGCCAGTCGAGGTCGGCGGAGGTGTAACGCTTTTCAGGGACGATTTCCACTAAGTCGGCGTTCGCGATCTTGGCCAGACGTTCCGCCACGCCTTTCGTCACGCCCGAAGCGGAGAAGTAGGTGACCAGCGCCTTGCCGTTTTGCTGCTGCGTCTCCACAGCCGCGCTGTTTTGGTCTTCTTTCATTGCTTGTTGGTTTTTGTTCTGGGAGCATCCGCATAATATGATGCAGACGAGCACCGCTGATGTGAATAACTTTTTCATTTTAGGTTACGGTTTACTATTTATGTTTATTGTTTGCTTTGAACCTTGAACTTTGAACTATCGTTCAATGCTTGTCGAAGGAGAGGTCGTGGATTTCGGTCAGGCGGGTGTATTCGGAGGTGGGTTGGATTTGGTAGATGTGTTTTTCGCTTTGCAGGTAATAGTGGTTCTTGTAATGGATGAGTTTTGGCTCGCTTAATTCTATACCTTTGATTTTCAGCAGGCTGTTTTCGAATTTATAGACCACTTTGTTTCGGATGGGGGTGCTCCAGAACTGCACTTCCACCATTTTAGTGGCGTGTTCGGGTGCTTCGGTCGCATTTTTGCTGGCATCGAAATAGAGCACGGGGGCTTCCTGCCGGGAAATCATCTTTTCGGAGGTGACGCTGGCTTCGGGGAAATCCACCGGTTCGGGTTCCACCTCTTCGTCCAGCATGTAGTCCATGGCGTTGCCCTCCACATACAGGGAGTCCGTCAGCAGGGAGTCTGCTTGGGCGTTGGCGTCGGCGCGGAGACCCGGGTCGTTTGGGTACTGATGGATGACGTACTTCACAACCGTGTCCTTGCCGGTCGGTATTTCCGGCGCGATGACCCGTACCTCCGTCGGGGATTTGCCCCCTGTCTTGCTTAGCACCAGGACGGAAGCCAAGATGCCTGTCAGCAGGCCGATGACAACGCCGATCAGCAGGATGAGTCCTTTTTTCGTAGTCTGGTTTGACTGGTTTTCCATCGTTTAGCGTCTGAAAATTTGACGTGCAAAAATACATTTTTTCCATTCACAAATTCAAGTTGTAAGGCCCTTTCTTTTGAAAAAAAGCAATGGGAATCCCATGTTTTTATTATTTTTGCCAATTCGTTTTGAAATAGTAACAAAAACCTTTTATATGAAGAAGATATTTATTGCAATTGCTTTGTTAGCAATGTTTTATGCCTGTACGAACAAACAGGCGAAGACCGATGACAAAGTTATCGGGAAACCCGAAATCCAGGTCCAGGACGGCCGTTTCACCCCTGAGGTGATGTGGGCGTTGGGCAAGATGGGGGAGAAGGCCGTGTCGCCCGACGGCTCGCAGATTGCCTACACCGTTACCTATTACGACATGGGGCAGAACAAGGGCAACGCCGAGATCTACCTGATGACCACGGAGGGCAAGAACGTCGCCCGGCTGACCACCACGGCCGCCTCCGAGTTCAACCTTGTGTGGGACGATGACGAGACGCTGCTCTTCTGCCGCGACAACGACATCGTCTCCATGACCGTGAAGAACGGCAAGGAGAAGATTCTGGCCACCCACGAGCGTGGATTCGAGGGCTTCAAGCTCGCTCCCGACGGCAAGTCTGTCGTCTTCATCACCACCAAGCCCGTGGTGCGCCCCGGGCACCTCGACAAGTTGTATGCCGGCCTCGACAAGACCACCGGCCGCATCAACGAGGACCTCATGTACCGCCATTGGGACCAGTGGGTTGACGAATACCCGCAGATTTTCCTCGCCGAGTTCGGGGAGAAAATCGATGTGGAACATGCCGTTTGCCTCATCGACAGCACTTTCGAGTGCCCGATGCGCCCGTGGGGTGGGGTGGAGCAGTACAACTACAGCCCCGACAGCAAAAAGATTGCCTACACTTGCCGCAAGAAGACCGGCTACGACTATGCGCACTCCACCAACAGCGACATTTTCCTGTACGACATCGAGAAGAAGACCACCCGAAACCTCAGTGAGGGCATCATGGGTTACGACCAGAATCCTGTGTTCAGTCACGACGGCAAATATATCGCTTGGGAGAGCATGGAGCGCGACGGCTACGAGAGCGACCTGATCCGGCTGATGGTGCTGAACCTTGAAACCGGCGAGCGCACCAACATGTCGGAGAATTTCGACTACTATTTCACCGGAATCAGCTGGACAGACGACGACAAGGAGATTCTCGGTGTGGTCTATTACCGCGGCACCGACCAGATTTTCGCCTGCAACCGCGAGACCAAGGAGTTCCGTCAAATTTCCTACGGTTATCACGATGTGCACAGCTTCGAGCTGAAGAATGGGAAGCTCTATGCTGATCAGGTCTCGATGCAGTATCCGTCTGAGATTTACGTCTATAACCTGTCCGACAACAAGGGCGAAGGCAAGAAGATTTCCGCCATCAACGACGACATTCTCTCGCAGGTTCGCATGGGCAAGGTCGAGGAGCATTGGATCAAGACGGTGGACGGCAAGGATATGCTGACTTGGCTGATTTATCCGTACAACTACGACAGCACGAAGACCTATCCCGCTTTGCTCTATTGTGAGGGCGGTCCGCAGTCGGAGGTGGGCCAGTTTTGGAGCACGCGCTGGAATTTCATGGTGATGAGCGGTGCGGAATACTTCATCATCGCGCCCAACCGCAGGGGCACCGTGGGGTTCGGCCAGGCTTGGACCGAGGCGATCAGCGGCGACTATGGCGGCTTGTGTATGCAGGACTACATGCGGGCGGCGGATTTCTTCGCCGACAGTGTGAAACAGATTGATAAAGAGCGTCTTGGCGCATGCGGTGCCAGCTTCGGCGGCTACAGCGTCTATTGGCTCGCCGGTCACAACCACGACGTGAAGGGCTACAACGACGGTCGTCGTTTCAAGGCCTTCCTGGCGCACAATGGCATGTTCAACTTCGAACAGCAATATTTAGAGACGGAAGAGATGTGGTTCGACAACTGGGACATCGGCGGTCCCTATTGGGATTGGAACAATCCGCAAGTCAAGAAGAGTTATGCTAATTCCCCGCATCTGTTTGTTGATAAATGGAATACGCCTATCTGCGTGATTCATAGTGAGTTTGATTTTCGTATCGTGGCTTCTGAGGGCATGGCGGCCTACAATGCCGCGCAGATGCGCCATATTCCGAGCCGTTACCTCTATTTCCCGGATGAGACCCACTGGGTGCTGAAACCGCAGAACAGCCTGCTTTGGCACCGCAACTTCATCGACTGGTTCGACACGAATCTGAAATAACGATTGCGGTTTCCGGCATCGCCTGGCATTTGAACCGTCATCAACGAAAAATCCCCGCAGAACTCAGTGTCCTGCGGGGATTTTTTAGTTTGACCCGTTCAGGGTGGTTATTTGTTCATCCTGCGGTCGAGTTCTTGGGCGATGTAGGAGGCCACGTCGTCGGCGTAGGTGTTGGCACCGAAGCCGGCGTCATAGCCCAGCTCTTTGGCCAGCTCGTGCGTGATGCGCGGGCCGCCGCACACCACGATCAGCTTGTCGCGCAGGCCTTCTGCTTCGAGCATCTCGATCAGTTCGGTGAGGTTCTGGATGTGCACGTCTTTTTGGGTCACTGTTTGGGAGACCAACAGTGCGTCGGCGTGCATTTCCACGGCCTTGGCGATGAATTCCTCGTTCGGGATTTGGCTGCCCATGTTGAGAGCCTCGAACATGTCGTAGCGCTCGATGCCGTAGTGGCCGGCGTAGCCTTTCATGTTCATGATGGCGTCGATGCCCACCGTGTGCGCGTCCGTGCCCGTGCTGGCGCCCACCACCACGATTTTCCGGCCGATGTGCTCGCGGATGAAGTCGTCCGTCTCCTGCATCGACCACACCGTGGATTCCACCTTCGGGACGTGGATGGTGGTGTAATCGACCGTGTGTGTGCAGGCGCCGTAGCAGTTCACGAAGGTGAATCCCTCCGTGAGCTCTTTGAAATAGACGACTTGCGGGTTGTCGAAGCCCATTTTTTTCATCAGTTGTTTGGCTGCCTCTACGGCTTCGTCGCCGCAGGGCACCGGCAAGGTGAAGCTCAATTGCGTCTTGCCGTCGTTCATGGTGTCGCCGTAAGGCTTCACTTTGGTTAGGTCTAAGGTCTGATCAAAGTCCTTTTGATCCATTGAATATAATCCGCCGCTCATTTTTCTAAAGTTTAAGGGTTATTGGGTTATTGGGTTATTGGGTTATGGGTTATTGGGTTATGGGTTATTGGGTTAGCTTTTCATTCCCACGAAGTAGTCTTCTTTGTCGTCGAAGAGCACGTTGAAGGAGGTCATGCTGCCGTAGATGCGGGAGATGTACTGCTGGAGGTTGACTTTTTCCTCGTCGGTGAGCGAGCCGCTGCTGTTGATGTTCTGTTCGAGCACGCGCAGGCGGTCGCGCATCATGACGATTTTGTGGAAGAAGGTCTCCACGGGGATCTCCTTGGGGGCGAGGTCTTTGTTGGCGGGCTGCAAAATCATGGTGCCGCCCTGCCATTTCTTGCCCAGCTCGGCCTTGTATTCGATGCCGTTGTACTGGGTGAGGATTTGGGTGAGCACCTGTTTGAACTCGCGGATGTTGAGTCTCGGGGTGTCGTCCTCAACCTCGTTGACTTCCACCACCTCCAGTGCCACGGCCGCCTTGGAGAACTCCAGTTCGCCGCCGCGCACGAAGATGATCTTGTAAGTCAGTGCGTTGTTCTGGCTGATGATGCCTTCGCCGTACTTCTCGTGATTGACCCGGGTTCCGACCGGGAGGTTGTCTGTATCGTAGTTTTTATCCATATTTACGTTTGTTTTTGCGTGCATGTCCCACACGGCACTGTGCTATGGCCCCTCACTGCGCTTTGCTGAGGCTCATACTGCGCTTTGCTGAGGCCCCACACTGCGCTCCGCTTGTGTGGGGCTAATTGCACTTTGTGCGTTTAGCCTCTCCGAGGCTGTTCAAAGAACGAATTTCGTATAGCAAGGGTGATTCTTGCACAGTCCTAAATACTAAGCTCTAAGCTCTAAATCGGATTACCAGCGTTCCTTCATCATTTTGATGAACGGGTTGAAGTAGTTGTCGCCTTTGGTGACCACGCCGGCGAGGCCCTTGCCGCCGTCCTTCGGGCGCTTCACGTCGCCGAAAATACCTTTCTCAAGGGCGGAGAAGAGGCCTTCCTGGACGATTTGCTGCAGCAGGTCGATGGCGTTGTTGAGGACGGTCTTGGCGCGTTCGCGGCAGATGCCGCCCTCGCGGAATTCCATCTCGTCGCCGATGCTGCGCATGTCGTTGAAGATGTAGCGGGCGTTCTCGATGGAGAGGTAGCGGTCGCTCATGAAGGGAGTGTGGATGGCTTCGGTGGGCATGCCGAGCAGCTGGATGCCCTGGTGGGTCCAGATGCCGATGATGTTGAAGAGGGCGTCTTGAATGTGGCCGCGGAAGATGTTGCCGGTCATGAACTTGGTGGGCGGCATGTACTTCAGGGTGGCCTTCGGGAAGATTTCGCGGGTCATCTGCGCCTGGGCGAGTTCCAGGAGGAAGCCGTTCTCCAGCTGCGGGTCCATCTCGAAGGCGTGTCCCAAGCCCATTTGTTCCTCGGGCAGTCCGGCGAGGAGGGCCAGTTGTTCGTTGATGAGGTCGGAGGCGAGCACGGTGTGGGCGGCCTCCACGGCATCGGCGGTGGTGAGGTAGTTGTCCTCGCCTGTGTTGATGATGACGCCGGCGTAGCCGTTGATGATGCGGGAGAAGTACTGGTCGATGAGGGTGCGCTGCGGGTTGATGTCACGGAAGAGGATGCCGTAGAGGGCGTCGTTGAGCATCACGTCGAGGCGTTCGAGGGCGCCCATGGCGGCGATTTCCGGCATGCAGAGTCCGGAGCAGTAGTTGCAGAGGCGGATGTAGCGTCCCACCTCCTCGCCGACCTCGTCGAGGGCCTTGCGCATGATGCGGAAGTTCTCCTGGGTGGCGAAGGTGCCGCCGAAGCCTTCGGTGGTGGCGCCGTAGGGCACGTAGTCGAGGAGGCTTTGGCCGGTGGTGCGGATCACGGCGATGACGTCTGCGCCTTGTCGTGCGCCGGCCTGCGCCTGCACCACGTCCTCGTAGATGTTGCCCGTTGCCACGATGATGTAGAGGTAGGGTTTGGGACCCTCGCCGATGGTGCTAAGGTATTCGTTGCGTTTGGCCACGTTGCCCTTGATGCGGGTGAGGCATTGTTCCACGTAGGGTTGGATGGCCTCTTGGATGTCCTTCAGGGGGTGCAGCGGCAGGGAGGTGACGCCGAGTTTGCCGGCGGCGATGCGCTCCGCGATTTCCTGCGGGGCGGCGCCGGTCTCTATGATGGCGTTGCCCATGAAGTAGAGCACGCCCTGATTCAGCACGCCGGCTTCCAGGAGCGCGTCCACCACCCGGTTGGGCATCGGCACGCCGTTCTCATCCACCCCGTCGATACCGATCAGGCGGCACAGCGTCCGCTCCACCGTGACGGTCGTGTAGCCGTCCACAAACTCCTGAACTTGGTCCGCGATTTGCTTGGCCAGCCGTTTTGCCACGGCCACCTGGTTGAAATCCAGTCCGAGTTTCGATTTTTCTGTCATATTTTTCCTTTTATATTAATGTGATTCTCGTTGTTTATTCCAAATCGGCAAAAATACAAAATTTTTCGCTTGCTTGTACAGGCCGCGAATGACATATTCAGGTTTTCGGAGCAGAGTTCGGCTTTGAGGCTATAGAGGTCTCACGGAGGCGATTCTCCGCAAGCCTTCCAAGACGGTCTCCCGGTTCGTACCGATGTTCATCCGCATGAAGCCTTCGCCCTCCACGCCGAAGTCCGTGCCATTGTTCAGCCCCACTTTCGCGTCGTAAACCAGCTTCCGGACAAGCTCCTTTTGTGGCAGGTTCCAGGCGCGGAAGTCCATCCATAGCAGGAAGGAGGCCTCCGGACGCATGAAGGTGATCT
>Ga0310697_10006946_pt1 | contig 10701 bp, 10 predicted proteins | sample 172DNAGHGlowgp2_FD_203883 | JGI IMG/M metagenome (GOLD analysis project Ga0310697, IMG submission 203883) | Sheep rumen microbial communities from Palmerston North, Manawatu-Wanganui, New Zealand - 1728 DNA GHGlow gp2 (v2) (version 2) | ecosystem: Host-associated > Mammals > Digestive system >...
CTGACAAAATCCTCGGCGGCAGAAGCGCAGTCAAAAAAGTCCATCTGGGGACTTTTTTGACAAGCTGACAGCGGACAGCTCTTCGGAGCTGTCCGCTGTAATATCAGAACCTTTATCCCCCGATGCGGATCGTCAGCACGTTCAGTCCCAGGATGTTCTGGTACTGCACATCCCGGGCGACCCGGAACACCAGCCGGATACCCGCGTTCTTCGTCGGGTCCTCCGGCGAAGCTATCGCCAGGCGCTCGTGGGGATCAAAGGGCACGCAGTCGTCCTTGATGCGCAGGATCACGTCCGCATCCTTGTGCACCACGCGCAGATCCACGGTGTGGGACTTGCGGTCCTTGGTGAAGCCGTGCTCCACCACGTTGCCGGCCATCTCCTCCATGGAGAGCCCGGCCAGGTAGGCGCTGCGCGGGGAGACGCCGCGGTCCAGGCAGAAGCGCTGGATGCGTGCGGCCACGGCCACCACATCCTCCACGCTCTTCACGCTCAGATCCATCCGCTCCTCCGCAGAAACGCCGAAGCCCTGCGGGATCACCATGAGCTCCTCCATGTTCCGGGGGAAGCGCCTGTTTTTGAGCATGGCATAGCCGATGATCACCAGGGTGGTCACCACGCCGTTGAGCACGTTTGCAATATAGAGGCCCTTGATGCCCCAGAGCGGGATCAGCAGGGCGGAGAAGCCCGCCACGCACACGACACCGTCCAGCAGGGCCAGCAGATGTACCAGCCCCTGCTTGCCGGAGGCCTGCCCGTAGCAGGTGAAATGCATGCAGATGATACTCAGCGGCATGCACAGCGGCAGGATCCGGAAGCCCCAGGCGGTCATCATGAACACGCTCTCCGCCGGGTCCTGATAAAAGACCCGGGTCAGCGGCACGGCGCAGAGGATCACGGCCAGGGACACACAGCCCATCAGCGGCAGGAAGCGCCGGAACATCACGCGCATCACATCCGTCAGGGTCTGCCGGTCCTCCTCGCCCACGCTCACGCTGATCACCATGCGGGACACCGCCAGCATGCCGCCGGGGATGGCCCACACCAGACCCAGCAGGTTGTTGGCCGTCGCGAAGGCGGAGATGCCCACGCTGCCCACGAAGACCTCCAGCAGCTTGTTCACGATGAGGCCGCGGGCGGTCTGATACAGGTTGGAGGCCGCGCCGGGCAGCCCGATGAGCAGGATTCGTCCCGCCTCACCCCAGTGGGAGACACGCAGCGAGATGCGGAAGAGGGATTTCCCGCGCAGGAAGACCCGGGCCTGCACGCCGAGGAAGACCCACATGCCCAGGCCGTTTGCCAGGGCCAGGCCCAGCGCCTCCAGGTGCAGCAGCTGTACCAGCACGAAGTTTAACAGGATATTGGCGACAATGTAACTCAGGCTCGCGATCAGGGTCTGCTTCTGCTTGTTCTCCAGCGACAGGAAGGCGGCGCAGGAGCTGCCCAGCATCTGCGGAACGATGCCGACGGTCTGCCCGATCAGATAGCGGTTTAAGAGCTGCCGGACAGCGGGGTCCCGGGTCAGAAAGCCCGTCAGGTCCAGAACGCCCAGCACCAGATACAGGAGGATAAAAACGAGCGAGATCAGAAGGGACAGGATCAGGTTCAGCGAAAAGACATTCTGCACCTTATCGTGCTCATTCCGGCCCAGATAAGTGCCGCACAGGATGGTGGAACCGCCGACCAGGATGGTGCTCAGCGTTGTGATCAGCATGCCGATGGGGCTGTACAGACCCACGGCGCTCATGGCCTCGATGCCGACAAAGTTGCTGGCAAAGAAGCTGGAGACGATGCCGTTCACCGCACCCACCGCACACAGCAGGATCTGCACCGGCAGCAGCCGGAACAGCAGTTTGCTGACCATCTTCATATTGGCCGCCTGTTCGTTCAAAGGAGGATCACCTTCCGGAAAAAAGAGTTTTTCAAGAATGCAGAGGATAAGACAACAACAATATACCACCGCGTGGTTTCGATTGCAAACTTGCCTTTTTCAAATGAACAGCGGACGGCTCCGAAGAGCTGTCCGCTGTTCATTTGGCGTGTTTATGTCATGCGGCCTGGTCGAGGGTCTCGGCCTGGGGCCGGTACTGCTCCTCCGCCGGGACGATGCCCTCCGGGTAGATCTGGGCAAAGTCGTTCTTCATGGAGATGGGGATGTAGCCCATGGCCAGGTAATCCGCGGACTTCGCGGCCCAGTCCTGCTTGCCCCACTCTCTGACATTGTCGTCCGCGACCACCATATAAGCCTGGGCGGGGTAGGGATTGCGGCTGTCGATGGTGTAGTTCATCATGCTGGTGTCGCTGCCGCTGTTGCCGAAGGCCAGCACCGGGCGCTGCCCGATCTCCCGCTCGACATAAATGGACTTGTTGGCGTTCAGGTTCTTCTGGATAAAGCCTCCGGTGAGCACCAGCTCGTCCCCGTCCGCGTACTTGAAGTTCATGTTGGAGGATTCGTCCTCGTGGCCCTTTACCTTGACCTCGAAATCGGTGCCGATCACGTGGTTCGGCGCCACGTAATCTTTAATCGGGGAATTGGCCACGATGGCGCGGGTGGTGGTGCGCTCCGTGCCGCTGATCACGTAGATCTGGAAGCCGTTTTCATACAGGAACCGCACCACTTCCACCATGGGGAGATAAAAATTGTCGATGTAGCGCATGTTCTCAAAGCTCGCGGTCTGTTTCCGGCCGAATTCGACGGCATACTGAGAGAACTCCTCCACCGTCATCCCGGCATAGGCCTTGGCGAAGTTCCGCGCCAGGGACTCGTCTGCCAGGTAGCCCGGCTGGATGGCGGCCGCGACCTCCTTGAGCTCGTCAGAGACCCGCTCCGGATGATCGTGCAGGCAGAACTCGATGAACATCATCGTGTCGTAATAGGTATAGTAGGTCTCGCAGGTCAGGGTGCCGTCCATGTCAAAAACGGCGATGCGGTCCTTTTCCGGGATGTAGTTTTCCTTGTCCTCGGGATTCGTGACCCGGGCCACATAGTCCCGCAGCTCCTGCGCGGGCATGGAGTTTTCCGACCAGTAAGCGCCCAGCGGGGTGACCGCGGCATTTTTCTCCGTGTGGTGGATCAGGCTGGGCATGGCCAGGGTCAGCGCCACGACAAGGATCAGCAGCGCGACGACGAGAACGGCGATTTTAACGAGATTGCGATTGTTCATATTCTATTCCTTTTCCAGCAATTGAATTTTTTTACCCGAACAGGACCGGCACGAGGAAGAAGCCTATCATATTATTGAGAAAATGCGGGATAAAGCTGATCAGGCAGTTGCCGGTCTTGCGGTACAGGATCGCAAACAGGATCGCGTCGATGAAGATCGCGCCGAGATCCCAGGCGACGATCCCGGCAGGGCCGGCGGCATAGTGCGCCGCGGCGAAGAGCACGGCGCCGGCGATCGCGACCGGCCAGAACGAAAAGCGCTTCATGCCCTTCCCCACGAAGAAGGCGCGATATTCGATCTCTTCCCCGAGTACGGAAACGACCTGCGTAAACAGCAGCAGCGGCAGCTGATCAAGACCAGGCACATTTACCCGCCCCAGCACATGCTCCACATAGGCGCTGCCGAACACCGCCTTGCTCAGAAGCATCTCGGCGGGGGACAGCACAAGCATAAGCAGGATCAGCGGGATCACGCCCGGTTTTTTCAAGTCCGAAAAGAAGCGCTTGAAGCTGAGCCCGGACTCGGAATCGGGCGTTTTTTCAATGCCCTCGACGATGAAGAAACCCGCGAGACCCGCGGCATGGATCACCGCGGCAGCGAGGACCGAACCGGTCGCCGCTTTTACCGCGACCGCGATGAGCATGACGGCCATGCCGAGGAGGGTAATCACCGCAGCTTTGTCTTTTTTCCAGGAAGAAAACATGGATCTATCTCCTTTTAACTGATATGTTTTTCAGGCGTTTGCATGAAAAAGCCCTGATACCGTTAAGACTCCAGGCCTTTTCATCATCATTATGGAAGGCATCCTTGTCGATATGATACGTCTTTATTATACCTTACAAAATATAAAAAACAAGCACCCACGGTCGTGAGTGCTTGTAATTGGTAAAACCAATGCTTGCTGAACGGTCGTGCGGCTTTGTCCGTATGCCGCAAGAAGCAACCGTCGATATTTCGTTATTTGCTCCGGCAAACGGGAGCGAATCTCACAATGCGTTCTCTGTCTGAGAGGACCGCTCCATTTTCCCATAAAGCTTCCCGGCAATGAACACGACGATGGCAGTCCACACAGCCGCCCAACCCTCAACAGCCCACATCTGCACCAAACCTCTCTGATACAGCGCCGGGAAGGTATCCATCAGCATGTGCAGCAGAATCGCCATCGGAAGGCAGACCCTCTTTGCGTTTACGACACCATAATATACGATGACCGTGAGTCCGATGTGGAGCAGCAGCGCAAACAAACGCTCGATGACGTTCATGGCCATCATCCCATAGTCAAATGCCGCGGCTGCCTGTACGGAAGGAAGCGCTGCAGCTGCGGTCTCTTCCGTGATGTTCAGGGCTTTAAGCGCAGCCTCCGTATCTCCCTGAGAGAATAATACCGCGACGGCGAGATACAGGATCATCGAAGGCAGAAGAACCGCCAGGATCTCGATTCCGCCATGGCCGATGCCGTACATCACCGCATTTTCACGGGTGCGGTTCTTTTTCATGATATATTTCAGAATCACATGCCGTCCGCACTCCTCAAAAACGCCGGCCATGGTGATCCCATACAGGACGAAGGCAGCCGTGTTTCCGTTTATGAACCGGGAGACCGGATTATCCGCAAGAATACAGAAGTAGTGTACGCCCAGCTCCAGCACGCGGGCGGAAACGATAAAACCGACGGCACCGGCAATGAGCCAGCGGATCTTCGTCTGCTCTTTGTGCTTCCTGCGCCAATAGAGGAAGAAGCAGACGGGGATCGCGATCATCAGAAGGACCGTAATAATCAGCGACGGAATGCTGCTGTTGCCGATGACGATATTCTCAAATGCGCTCATGCATCATCACCTCCCCAGACCTCCACGCAGAAGCCTTTGTGACCGCAGGAAGTGCAGGTCAGCTTGCGGGCTGTCGGCGTATGATTGGCCCAAAAAGCCTCTTTCAACGTCGGTTTGAATACCTCGTGGCATTCCGGGCAGATGTATTTCACATGATGGAAGTAGTACCGGCTGACCAGTGTACCCCAGACGGCAGCAACCACGGCCCAGAGCGCGAAGGGCCACCAGATGCCCCTGACGATCCAGAAAATGATGGAAAACCATTGCAGCACCGTGACCGGGGTTCCGGTCAGGATCATCATCCAGCGCATGCTTTTCAGTTTTTTCTTGCCTTCCATGATAACAGCTATGTCACCGATGGATTCGAGAGAGAATGCCGCCTGACTTTTCAGCCCGTTTTTCAGCTCACGCAGCTTTTCCAGCTTTTCCTTTTTCTCAGAAATCTCATCCGAAAGGGCTTTCTCCTGCTGTTCGATCAGCAAAGAGATCACTTTCTCGGGATGCTCCTCTTTCAGAATCTGGGAAATCGCGTCGATCGGAAGATCCAACTCACGCAGAAAACAGATGACCTTCATGCGTTTCAGATCGTCCTCTGAATAAAGCCGTCTCCCGCCTTCGGAAAGCTCGCTGGGGATCAGGATGCCGCGGGTATCATAGTACTGAACCGTCCGGACGGTGACACCGCAAAGCTTTGCAAGTTCTCCCGTCGTATATTTTGACATAGCGTTTCGCCTCCTTTCGTCATGTATCCTACTACATGACGCAGCGTAACAAGCAATACCCTACGCAGGGGGATTTTTTAAAATGGGCTGATAATTTCAGTTTATCAGGATTCAGATGAGAAAAAACTCCGGAAACCGATGGTTCCGGAGCTTTTGACTGTTTGAAGATTCGATCAGCGCTTGCCGAACCGAAAGCGCTTCCGAAACCACAAATGGAAACCGGATTGATTTTGCGTTTTCCGTCCGGATTTCATCGAAAAGCAGCCGTTTTATGCCGAAATCCTTTCAATAATCGCACATTGACGCAACGTGATCATGCAAGGTTTGCTGCCTGCTCCTTGTCCATGGCAGCCCGGGGCTACGGACGACAACAGGCGCAACAAATCTTGAAACAAAACAGAAAGGAAACGAAAATGGAACAGTATATCTTTGATAAGAGCTGAGAAAGCTCATTGCGGGACGTGCCCTGTCTTGTCTGTGCGCTTCCGGGATCAGTCCCAGTCCTTATCGAATTTCAGGATCTCGCCCGTCTCGGCGTCCACATCATACTCGTACTCAAACCGCCCCTGGTAGAACTTGATCTCATAGACCTTTCTGCCGTGCTCGTAATCAAGCTCCACCTGCTTGAAAAAGTCGACCTGATCCTTCTTGAGCTGGGCGTGCTCCAGCGCCTTGGCGATGGCCTCCTCCTTGGTGAGCGTGCCGCCCGCCAGTTTTTCCAGTTCGTTGTCCCGCAGTTTGTTGATGTTTTCCATTGTTCATTCTCCTTTATCGTTTTACATTGAGGTCTTTGTTCCGACTGTCGCTCCGTCACCCGGCGCCGCAGGCACGGCCTCCACGCCGGACGCCTGCGCGTACAGCGCCGCGAGCACCTCCGGCGTCACGGAGCCTTTCTGGTTATAGACGACCTTCCCGTTTCGATCCAGCACAATGGTCTGGGGCAGGGTGGAGGAGCCGTTGACGATCTTCCAAAAAGCGTCGTCCTCCGTGTCGACGGCAAAGGGGATCGACCAGCCCTTGTCCGCCAGAAACTGTGCCGGATCGTCCGTCACGATCGAGGAATGCACGGCGAGCACGGCGACGTCCCCCGCGTGCTCGCGATAGAGCGCGTCAAAGTGCGGCAGCTCCTGCACACAGGGGGTGCAGTAGGTCGCCCATAGATTGAGAAAGACGACTTTGCCGCGCGTGTCTGCCAGATGGAATTCCGTCCCGTCGAGGCAGTCGAGCGTGAAGTCCGGCAGCTCCATGCCGACCTCGCAGCTGAGGCCGCCCGCCGTTTCGGGCAGCGCGGTCCCCTTCCCGGTCTCCGCGCGGACGGCGGGGTCGAGGAAGTTGAACCACAAAAGCGCCGCACAGAGTACCACAAGAGCGGCGCCCCAGGCACTCCGCCCGGCCTTTCTGCGCTTTGTCTGCTCCGTCTCGCTCAGCATGCCGGCCGGGGCCTTGAGCACTGCGCCGCCCGCCTTGAGGGAGATGGCCTTCTGCGCGCAGCTGTCCATGCAGCGGGCGCAGTGGATGCACTCGTGGTCGCCCACATGCCGCACGTCCATGCCGCAGCCGCGCACGCAGGCGCCGCAGCCGTTGCAGCGCTCCTCGTCCACCCGCACGCCCACGAGGCAGAAGCGGTTGAACAGCCCGTAGATCGCGCCGAGCGGGCAGACAAAGCGGCAGAAGCTGCGATAGCAGAAAACGCAGGCCAGGGCGATGACAAGCATGATGATGAACTTGCGTGTAAAGAGGATGCCGAGCATCCCGTACAGCCCCGTGTTGTTCGGATTTGCGAGCAGGCCGATGGCGCCCTCGAAGGTGCCCGCCGGACAGATGTACTTGCAGAAGCCCGGAACGGGAATGTCGTGTTTCAGCCCGTACCAGAGCGGGATCGCCACGACAAATACCGCCAGGATCACATATTTCAGCCAGGACAGGGCCCGGGTGATACGGCTCTTCTTGAGCTTGTATGTGGGGATCTTGTGCAGCAGCTCCTGGATCAGTCCCAAGGGACAGAGCCAGCCGCAGATGGTGCGGCCCAGCACGACCCCGAAGAGCAGAATGATGCCCAGCACGTACCAGCCCGCCCGGTGGCCTGTGGAGGCCAGTGCGTTCTGGATCGCGCCGAGGGGGCAGGCGCCGACTGCGCCGGGGCATGAGTAGCAGTTGAAGCCCGGCACACAGGCATACTTGGCCTTGCCCTGATAGATCTCTCCGTCGATAAAACCCTTCAGATGCGCGTTGTGCAGCAGCGCGCTGTAGAGCTGGATCAGTCTTCTGGTGGAGGGACGGAGCGACGGACGTCCCGTATTCTTGATATTATCCAAGGCCAACACACTCCGTACAGATCTTGACCGCCTTGCCAAAGACGTCCCGTGCGCTGCCGTTGAACACACCCGCCGCGATCAGCGCGACCGCGAGGACAAGCAGCGCGATGCGGATCAGCCGGAGCTTTCCGTCCGCTCCTGCTCCCATTCCCTTTTTCTCTCCCTCCGGCACGATGCCTCCCGCCTTTTCCCGGTCGATCTGGGCCTTCGCAGCCTCGATCTCCCGCGCCATGCTCTTCTCCTGCAGCATGGTGGAGGCCATCAGCGCGGCGATCCCGATCGCGATCCAGGGCAGCACATGCCCGACCAGGGCCAGAAAAACCGGCTCCAGATCTCCGTTGGGGAAATGCTCACCGTTGCTGACGTAAAGCAGGACGGGGACCAAGCAGAGGGCAAACACCGCCCAGCCGCCGTAAAGCAGCTTCTTCTGCCTTGCCCGCTCCGCCCGCATTTCGGCACTCGCGGCGGCCGTGCGCGCTGCGGTCAAATCCCGCAGGCACTCCGTGTCCTTCACGGGTCTTTCGGCGCTCTCGTCCCGGACGCCCGTGACCAGCCCGCAGACAGTCACCGCCAGCCCCAGCGCCAGCAGCGGCAGTACGGGCCTCAGCGCCGCGGCCGCCTTTTCGCGCGTATAGATTGGGCTCAAGGGATCGGTCGCCTTCTGGGCCAGCCCCTCCCGATAGATTCCCAGCGCCGCCGCGGCCAGCAGCACGACCAGTGCGAGGCAGAGAACGGACTGTATGATCAATAACAGTTTCTTCCTGTCCATACTGGATCCTTTCTTCATTCGGTCTCAATGTTTTCTGCGGCGTCCTCATCCGCGCCGCCGTCTTCTTGCTCGATCAGCCTCATCCCGCAGAGCTCCTCCGTCTGTTTCCGGAATCGGATCAACAGCACGAACTGCAGCACAATGGACACGGCGCATACCGCGATGCCGACAATAGCCCCGGCGATCTGCGTGTTTTCCTCGCTCGTGCTGAGTGCGGGGTTTGCTATAGTTGCCGCGTCAAACAGCGTATGCCACAAGACCGGCAGGAAGAGGGCGAAGAAAACATGCCTCCCCGCGCCGCGCCCCTGCTTTTTGCAGAATGCGGCGAGTCCGAGATGGGTGCCCATGAGTTGGCCAAACAACATATGCATCGCGAAAAAGAGGATGCGTATGAAGGCGCTCACCGGGTTGCCCATGCCATAGACGACGTCCTCCAGCGCGGTAAAGCCAACGCCCACGCCGGCGCCGAGCAGGCCGTATTCGTAGACATTTTTCGGCTTTTCGATCCCGACGACGAGCAGGAAGGCCAGGAGCTTGGCAATCTCCTGTCTGACTCCTGTCTAAGTTGATAATCCATTATTACATCCGCTCCTTCAATTGTCCAGGCAAAAGTGCCGAAAGTGAGCAAAAATCGATCCGCCCTGCGGGAATCGCGGAAGCTTTGCAGCCCGCCCGCCGCATAAAAAACGAACGCCTCCGAAGAGACGTTCGTTGGTGTTTTGAAGTTTAGCGCTTGCTGAACTGCGGAGCACGACATGCGGCCTTGAGACCGTACTCTCCCGCCTTGTTGCCCGAAACCCTTGTATTTACTTAGTTTTCGAACTTAGACATCCTCAGTTCCCTCACTCATTAACTACTGACGAAATCTTGTTTTTACCCTTCATTTCTCCGCGTTTAAGAATTCTTTGATCTCTCCTGCCATTTTGACGTAGTCGTAGTGATGCATGACATGGCCGCTGGTGTAGTAGAGCACTTTCCCGTTGAGCGAGGCGGCGGCAAAATCCTCATGGGCTTTGACCCAGGCGATCTCGTAATCATCCCACTCGCCCTTTTCATGGGGTTGGGCAACGCCGTCTTTATACCATTCGGGCGTGTCTACGAACTGCAGGGTCGGCTGGGTCGGCATCGGCCTGCTGTTGATCAGCGCATGCGCCGCCAGGTAATTTTTCTCTTCACTGTAGACGTCATAGTTGCCGGTGTTTCTGACCTCCAGCTCTTTCAGGATGCGCACCTCTTTTTTGGTAAGCGCTTTGTCGAGTCCGTACAGGTCGGCGGTACGGACGTATCCCGTGATGCTGTAAAACCGCTCGAGGAATCTATCCTCCCACCACAGTCGATCATAATTGAAATTGATCTCCGGGCAGTTGGCTATGTTCGCGTCGATCCCGATAAACGCCTCCACTTCTTCCGGATACTTCTGCGCCCAGATCTCCGCGTCGTGTCCGCTCAGCGAATGGGCGCACAGGATGTACGGCGGCTTGATCTGCAGGACAGACAGCGCTTTCCGGTACTGTTCCACGATGGTCTCATAATCCCGGTTTTCTCTCACAATGTCGCTCTGTCCATATCCAAACTTTTCGGGGACCACGATTTTGAACCGATCCTTCAGTTGGGTGAACAGCGGCTTAAAATCCAGGATCGGGCAGGTCCGGCTCAATCCCGGCAGGAACACGATCGTGCGGTCCCCCTGGCCGGTCACCAGGACGCTCATTCTGTGTCCATCGACTTCGATAAACTGCCCCAGCGGTTTTTTGATATATTTCCGGTTGATCGCCGTCACGGCACCATTGGCCAGCGCCAGGACCGGGGAGAAGACGACCACAGCGGCGGTTTCCAGTTTTTCCTTGATTTCTTCTTTCATGATTTTTTCTCCTAATGTTAGTTGTTTGAATGTATTTTCAT